>Ga0114949_10000622_pt1 | contig 19765 bp, 17 predicted proteins | sample N074metaG_FD_83505 | JGI IMG/M metagenome (GOLD analysis project Ga0114949, IMG submission 83505) | Deep subsurface microbial communities from Kermadec Trench to uncover new lineages of life (NeLLi) - N074 metaG | ecosystem: Environmental > Aquatic > Marine > Ocean trench > Sediment | place...
CCTGGAAGCAAGCTTCCATCGTTTCCGTTCGACTTGCATGTGTTAGGCATGCCGCCAGCGTTCAATCTGAGCCAGGATCAAACTCTTCAGTTTAAAGCTTTGAGCTTCTTGCTAAAGACGTGACCCTAAACTTAATTACAAATTAAACTTAGGTATTCACGTTTGATTTTGCCTTAAGCAAACTCCAACGCGAGCACCCACACAAATTATCTGATTCTATTGTTAAAGAGCGATCCCGGCTTGCGCCGAGCAGACCCACAATTATACATGCTATGGGGGTTTAATTGATAGCCCACATTGCCTATACGTCTTGATTTTCGGGGTCTGGCTGAAGGACATCGTTCCCTCAGCGAGCGGGGCATTATAACGACGAATCCCGGACCGTCAACACTTTATTTCGATGCCGTTAAAACACGGCCTCCGGGGTGTTCCCGCAGCTCAGCCACAAACTGGAAATCGTTGTTTTTCACGGGGAAAAGGTGCTTTTTTGTCCGCGCTCGGCGCCTGGCCGCCGGATCAATCCCGGTGCCAAAACAGATCATCGCGCCAATCCCCGGAAATAAATGCGCAGATTGTTACGACCTTACGTTGCGGTTCGCAGGCGGCTGGACAGGGCGCCACTGGCAAGCTGGCGAATTATTTGCATCATCGACCCGGTATTCGTGCCTCCGGAACCAGTTTGCGCCTTTTTCAGCAGTTTCAGGTGAGCTGGACCCTGGCAAATTTTCGCTTGCCAACCTGGTATATATGCGTACTGCCGGCCGGTATCTCCTTGCCGCGATCTTCCACCCGCTCGCCATCAATACGTACGGCACCCTGCTTGATCATGCGAAAGGCATCCGATGTGCTGGCAACCAGGCCAGCCTCCTTTAACAGGTGCCCGATGCCAAGCTTGCCCGCATTGCTCGCAATGGAGATTTCCTCAATCTCCTCCGGCATGGCGCCCTTTTGAAAGCGCGCGATAAACTCTGCTTTGGCCCGTTCCGCAGCACGCGCATCGTGAAAACGGGCAACAATCTCTTCCGCCAGCTCGAATTTGACGTCACGCGGATTTCTGCCCTCTTCAGTCGCCACTTTGAGTGCCGCAATATCCTGCAAAGGACGAAAGCTGAGTAATTCAAAGTATCGCCACATCAACTCATCAGAAATAGACATGATCTTGCCGAATATCTCACCGGCAGGCTCGGTGATACCAATGTAGTTGCCCAGAGACTTGCCCATCTTCTGCACGCCATCGAGGCCTTCCAGCAAAGGCATGGTCAGCACCAGTTGTGGCTCCTGGCCGAGGTTCTGCTGCAACTGCCGGCCAACCAGCAGGTTGAATTTCTGGTCGGTTCCGCCCATCTCGACATCGGCCTTGAGCGCGACCGAATCGTAGCCCTGCACCAGCGGGTAGAGGAATTCGTGTATTGATATGGGCTGGCCGGACTTGTAGCGCTTGTTGAAGTCATCACGTTCGAGCATGCGAGCGACGGTATGTTGTGATGCCAGCTTGATCAGGCCCGCCGCATCCATTGCGCCCATCCAGCGCGAGTTGAATTCGATCCTGGTCAGATCCGGGTCAAGAATCTTGAAGACCTGCTCTTCATAAGTAGCCGCATTGACCTTAATTTCTTCACGACTGAGTGGCGGCCGCGTCGCATTCTTGCCGCTCGGATCACCGATCATCCCGGTGAAATCACCGATCAGGAAAACGATATCGTGGCCGTACTCCTGGAACTGGCGCATCTTGTTGATCACCACGGTGTGGCCAACATGAAGATCCGGTGCTGTGGGGTCGAAGCCAACCTTGACGACCAGCGGGCGTCCGAGCTTTAACTTCGCCTCCAGCCCGCCCTCGGGCAGGATTTCGTCGGTACCACGGGTCAGTTCCGCAATTTGTTCTTTGATGCTTGTCATATCCCTGTCAATTCCAGCGAGCGGCAGCGGGACTTTAGCACTCTCAACCGCATAGAAAAGCGCTGCGGATCTTTTTAACAAATATCCATAGTCGCCTGGACGCTCTGCTGCCGGCGATGATTGTCACGAGCGAAATGTCAGCGAGCGAAGGGCATTTTTCCAATGATTATTTGTGTCAAGAATCACACTTACGAATTCAGTTTAAGGCTATGAGTTATAACAGTTTTCTTTGACCTTCCCACAGACTCGCTGTAGAGTAGCGGCTTCGAGCGATTGGGGAGCCACAGACTTGAAACGTCCCGTGAGCCCATTACTTCACGACTACAAATCACCTGCCACGCCAGAGGTTAAAAATTTCAGGTCGCAGTACTGGTTCGTCATCGGTCTGGGTCTTCCGCTCATTGGTGTTGCGCTGCTGTTGTCATTGAAGAGCGTGTCAGGCACGAATGCAGCATCCATCGAGCATGACTTCAAACCCTCGACCGTTGCCGCTGCGGTGCTCTCATCCACTGTTCCGGAAATTGACTCCGCGACCTCGTCCGCGCTGACATCATTGTCAGATATCGAAATTGACAGGGCACCGGTTCCATTCCCTGCGTTTCATCCGCCGCTTAGCCTTACGCCCGAATACGAACAGCTTCACCTTACGATCAAGCGCGGTGACACACTCGACCGGCTGTTTCGCAGGAATAATCTCAATCTGGCTAACCTCGCAATGATCGTTCGCCTGCCAGAGGCTGCTCCTCATCTCAAAAGGTTGCTACCCGGCGATGAATTTGAGATCGAGCATGACGATGGTCAGCTGATCAGTCTGTATCGCGAACTTGGGCTGACCAGCGCGCTCAAAATCTCCAGAGAGAACGACCTGTACACCGCCGAGATTATCGATCGCCCGGTCGAGATTCGTACAAAACTGGCGTACGGCAGAATTGATTCGTCTTTGTTTGAAAGTGCCGCACAAGCGGGCCTTCCGGACAGGACCATCATGAATCTGGCCGGCATCTTCGCCTGGGACGTCGATTTCGTTCTGGATATCCGCAGCGGTGATGATTACTACATTCTGTTTGAAGAGATTTATCAAGACGGCGAATTCATAACGGATGGCGAAATAGTAGCCGCCGAATTCAACAACAACGGGAGGACATTCCAGGCTATCCGTTACATAGACAAGACGGGTCGTACGGATTACTTCACACCGGATGGCATGAGCGTGCGCAAGGCATTCATTCGAGCACCGGTGGACTTTTCGCGAATCAGTTCGAGTTTTAATCCACGTCGACGTCACCCCATTCTCAATACGATCAGGGCACATCGTGGCGTCGATTATTCGGCACCGCGTGGCACACCGATCAAAGCCGCCGGTGATGGCAAGGTTATTTTCCGCGGCGTTAAGGGTGGCTATGGTAACGCCGTGATCCTGCAGCACGGCGGCAACATCACGACGCTTTATGCACACATGTCCAGATTCAATAATTCAGCGCGAGTCGGTCGCCGCGTGATCCAGGGGCAAACCATTGGTTACGTTGGCAGGACCGGTCTCGCGACAGCTTCTCACCTGCATTACGAATACCGGCTCAACGGCGTCCACCGGAATCCACGTACCGTGCAACTCCCGCAAGCAGAACCGATAAAAGATGAGTACCGGGATGATTTCCTGGCCACGGTGGAACCAATCCTCGATGAGTTGCTGCAATACAAAAGAACACTGGTTGCTTCCCTGACGCTCGACTAACCTGTCGATATGCAAACACGCGATAACGCTCCTGCACTTTATGTTGGACTGATTTCCGGTACCAGCATGGACGGCATCGACGCCGCACTGGTTCAATTCGGTAATCATCAATGTGAGGTACTGGCTACGCTGGCCGCTCCATACCCGGATGAATTGCGTGACAGGTTAATTTCCGCGGCACAGACACCGGCCGAGTGTACGGTTGACAGGGTCGGGCACCTGGATCAATGGGTTGGTGAGTGTTTCAGAGATGCCGCCATTGCGCTCCTGGAGCAACAAGGTGTTGCTGCTGATGCAATCAACGCGATTGGCAGCCACGGGCAGACATTGCGTCACCAGCCACGGGCCGCAAGACCGTTTACGTTGCAGATCGGCGATGCAAACATAATTGCAGCCGGTACTGGTATAACGACCGTTGCAGATTTTCGGCGGCGCGATCTGGCACTCGGTGGTGAAGGTGCGCCGCTGACGCCGGCATTTCACCAATGGTTTTTCGCAGATCGCGACAAGAATCGCGCCGTACTCAATATCGGTGGCATCGCCAACGTTACACTTTTGCTCCCCGAATCGGCGACGGTTGCAGGGTTTGACACCGGTCCGGGCAACACTTTGCTTGATGCCTGGTGCCGGGAAAGTCGCAACGAGCCTTACGACGAAGGCGGTGCCTGGGCGGCGAGCGGCACAGTTTTACAACCGCTGTTGAATGAAATGCTTGCCGACCCCTACTTCAAACTGCCGCCACCGAAAAGCACCGGTTTTGAATACTTCAACAGCGCCTGGATAAAGGAACGACTCGCCGCTTTTGGCAAAGATGTTGCTGCACCGCAAGACCTGCAAGCAACGCTCGCAGAGCTCAGTGCCCGCACGATAACACTGTCCATTCTCGAGCACGCGCCGACCATTGAGCAGGTGCTTGTTTGTGGCGGCGGTGTACACAACCAGGACCTGATACAACGCCTGCAAAGCTGCCTGCCAGGGACATCGGTGCAATCGACCGGGGACTTCGGCCTACATCCTGACTGGGTCGAAGCCGCCGCGTTCGCCTGGCTGGCCAAACGCCGCATCGAGGGCAAACCGGGCAATCTGCCCGAAGTAACGGGCGCAACACGAGCCACGGTACTGGGTGCGATTTTTTCCGGAGTTGCGTGACCCACGGTCCAAAACAACGGGCCGATTGATATACTGTCCGACCCGCCACCATAAGGACGACCCGTGGACGCGCCTGTTCTGCCGCCTGCTGAAAAGTACATCAATCGCGAGCTCAGCCTGCTTGAGTTCAATTGGCGTGTACTGGACCAGGCGCGGGACTCCACTGTGCCGATTCTCGAGCGGCTGCGCTTTTTATGCATCTCATGTACTAACCTGGACGAATTCTTTGAAATTCGTGTCGCGTCCCTGAAGCAACGTCTTGAGATTGGCGCGCCGGCACCAGGCCCGGACAAAATGACGCCACAGCAGTTGCTGGATGAGATTCGTCATCGGGCTGTCATTCTGGTGCATGAGCAATACAAATTGTTGAACGAGACCATACTGCCAACGCTTGCCAGTGAGCAAATACACTTTTTGCAGCGCGCCGACTGGAGTGACGAACAAAGAAAATGGCTCACTGATTATTTTGCGAAGCAAGTGGTCCCCGTCCTGACGCCTCTGACACTGGATCCGTCACGACCGTTTCCGCGCATACTCAACAAGAGCCTTAATTTTATCGTACGTCTTAACGGCAAAGATGCTTTCGGTCGGCGGCGGCATCGGGCGATTGTGCAGGCGCCAAGATCTTTGCCGCGCATCATCAAGTTGCCACCGGAACTAAGTGAAGCCGGTCGTGAAGACTATGTTTTCCTCTCCTCCATCATCCACGCCCATGTCGACGACCTGTTTCCCGGACTGACACTCGAGGGCTGTTATCAGTTCAGGGCGACAAGAAACAGCAACCTTTATGTCGATGATGAAGAAGTGGATGATCTGGTACGCGCACTTGAAGGCCAGCTCGCAGCCAGTCGCTATGGTGCAACGGTGCGACTGGAGATAAGCAAGGAATGCCCACAGGATTTGTGTGATTTCCTGCGTGATCACTTCTCGCTCGATCAGGCAGATATCTTCCTTGTCGACGGGCCTGTCAACCTTAATCGCCTCGCAACGGTATGCGACATGGGTACGCGCCCCGATCTTTGTTATCCGCCATTTACACCGGGAGTTCCGGCGGTACTGAGAACCGACCGGCTTATTTTTGACGTCCTCAAAAACAGGAATATCCTGCTGCACCACCCGTTCCAGTCTTTCGCCCCGGTCACAAACTTCATCGCCTCGGCCGCCAGCGATCCTGACGTGTTGGCAATCAAACAAACCTTGTATCGCACCGGCTCGATCTCACCAATCGTCGATCACCTGGTCCGGGCTGCGCGGGCGGGAAAAGAAGTTACTGTCGTGATCGAACTGATGGCGAGATTTGACGAGGCTGCCAACATAACGCTCGCAAACAGGCTGCAGGAAGCGGGTGCGCACGTTGTTTATGGCCTGGTTGGCTACAAGACACACGCCAAGATGGCCATGGTTGTCAGGCGCGAGGGGAAAAAAGTTTGCCGCTACGTACACCTGGGCACTGGCAACTATCACAGCGGCACGACGCTCGTTTACACGGATTACGGCTACTTCAGCAGTAGCCGAAAACTCGGCGAGGATGTGCACAAGATTTTTATGCAACTAACGAGCCTGACCGCGGCCGTGGATCTCGACCGGGTGCTAACCGCGCCATTTTCTCTTTTCGATGAACTCATCAGAAGAATTGAGCGTGAAATGGCCAATGCCCACGAAGGCAAAGAGGCCCGCATTATCGCGAAAGTGAATTCTTTGATAGAGTCACAGATCATTAACGCGCTCTACCAGGCATCTCAGGCGGGCGTAAAAATTGACCTGATCGTTCGCGGTATTTGTTCATTGCGTCCCGGTGTCGCAGGCCTGTCAGAAAACATCTCCATTCGTTCGATTGTGGGCCGCTTCCTGGAGCACTCGCGCGTTTATTATTTTCTTAACGATGGCGATGAAGAATTTTTCTGCTCCAGCGCTGACTGGATGGATAGAAACTTCTTTCGGCGGACGGAGACTTGTTTCCCGATTCGGCAAAAACCCCTCAAGCAACGGCTAAAGAAGGATCTGGAACTGTTTCTTGCGGACAATTGCCAGGCATGGGAATTGCGTGGTGATGGTTCTTACAAGCGGCTTACTCCAGGAAAAGACAAGCCGGTCTCGGCACAGCAGACGTTTCTGGCCCGGCTTGCATCGACGAGTTAGTTCGTACTTTTCTGGCTATATCGCCCGCTGAGCGTAGTAATTTCGCCCGTGCCGATAGACGGATCCGGCGACGTTTAATCGATCTTAACTATCGTACGGCGGGCTCCTACAAAAACGTCAGATCGTAACCAACCTGCCCAAGATAATTCTTCTCCCGTTCCAGATCGGTAATCGTCAACGGATTGACATCCAACCAACCCTGCGGAAAATTCAGCCTGATACTGCCTTCCGCAACTGCGATCTGAATTTCCGGAAGCTCAAGCGAACTGCGGCTGCGATTCAGCAAGACCGCCAGCCGCTGCAAAATCGCCAGGCGCAACGCTGGCCTGTGCCAGGCCGTGGGCAGTTGCTGCAACTTAATTTGATCGACGCGTTGCCTTTGCGTTGCGATCAGGAACGCCAGAAACATTTGCTCTGAGCGGGGAAAGCCCGGCAAATCCGCGTTTTCAACGATGTAGGCGCCGTGCCTTTGAAAGCCACTGTGGGAGATATCAAGACCGATCTCATGCAGGTGTGAGCCCCACTGCAGCACCTTCGCCACCAGTGATGAACCCAGCTGCCATGGTTCGGCACACTGCTCTAGAAGTCTCGATGCCATTGCTGCAACGCGTGCCGCCTGAGCCTGATCGACGTTGTAGCGCAGTGCGAGTGCCTGCACGCTTCTTTCGCGGGCATCTTCATGCTGCAGTCGGCCGAGGTGATCGTAAAGAAGCCCCTCGCGCAACGCCCCATCAGAGATCCTTAAGCGATCAATACGTAACACTTCCATGAGCTCAACCAGGATCGCCAATCCACCTGGCCACACCTGGGCACGGCGATCTGATAACCCTGGTAAGGACAGATCAGAAATATGGTCGAATTCAAGCACCTTCTCTATTAGTTTCTCAACGACGCCTGGCAGCAAGTCGTTGGACTCTATGATGCCCAGCTCTCGCGCTACTGCTTCAGTTGAAATAATCGTGCCCGAAGTTCCGATCGCCTCGATTTCCAGCGTGTCGCGAAAAAATGCTTTTATGGGTCTTAACTTGAGCCGTGCAGCAAGACGCGCCGCGGAAAAATTCTGTTCATTTATGTCGCCGTTGACGAAATACTTTTCCGTTATCACAACACATCCCATATTCAGGCTTTCAAGCGCACTCGGTTTGGCTGCCTGCCCTAGTATCAACTCGGTGCTGCCACCGCCGATGTCCAGGACAAGTCGCAGACCATCTGTGGGCGGCAGGCTGTGTGTAACGCCTTTGTAGATAAGACGGGCCTCCTCGATACCGGAGATCACGTCAATCGGAAACCCAAGCGCCGTTTCGGCTTCTTTGCGGAAAGCCTTGCTGTCACTGGCACGGCGCAGCGTACTGGTGCCGGCGGTCCGTACGCGGGAGGCCTGCATGTCACGCAAACGCTCACCAAAGCGGGACAGACACTCCAGCGCCCGGAGTTTGGCGGTTTCTGTCAGCGCGCCGTTAACCGTCAGGCCTTCGGACAGGCGTACGGTTTCCCTGAGGCGGTCAATAATCGCGAGCTGACCATGGCGCAACTCGCCGACGATCATGTGAAAACTGTTGGAGCCCAGGTCTACAGCGGCGAGAACTTCGGGCGAGATTTCCGGACCGGTTGAATCGACAGTAGAATCTGCGGAGGTGTTACTTATTGTACCGGGCCTTGTGAATTTCCCTGGGAAGGTAAATTAGCGCTTCAGGTTATACAGAAAACGAAGAACCGCAACCGCAAGTCGTCGCTGCGTTCGGATTGCGAATAATAAATTGCGCACCCTGCAGGTCTTCCTTGTAATCGATTTCAGCACCCATCAGGTACTGCACACTCATGGGATCAACCACCAGCGTTACACCCTGGTTTTCGACGCTGGAGTCGCCCTCTTCCGTTTTTTCGTCGAACGTAAAACCGTACTGGAATCCGGAGCATCCACCGCCCGAAATAAATACGCGCAGCATCAAATCAGGATTGTCTTCTTCCTGTATCAATTCGTGCACTTTTTTTGCGGCCGCGTCCGTGAAAATAATCGGCGGCGGTGCAGCCGACGAACCTATGACCGGGGTATCAGTATTCATAATTCAAAAATCCACTTATGTAAGCAAGCTGGCGCTTAACCTATTGTAACCGCCTTCACCGGTGATTCGACCCTGTCGCCGGATTTATCGAGCAATGGCACCTGACCAGCAGGTTGATGGACCAGTTTGCCATTAATCTCGGCACCGATCGCCATTTCGATCAGATTATAGTACACATTGCCGATCACCCTCGCAGTTGGGCCCAGTTCGACTCGCTGGCAAGCAACGACGTCACCGCGCACTATGCCATGCAACACGAGATAGGGAACCGAAACACCACCCTCAATACTACCATCTTCGGCGATGCTCAGAGACGAGTTGCTATCCGGATCCGCACTAATGTTGCCTTTTACGGTTCCGTCTATATGACAGCCGCCGGCAAAGTGAAGGTCTCCATCGACTTTCGTATTTGCTCCGACCAATGTGTCGATGACACCGCTACTACGTTGTTTACGGCCAAACATGTTATGTCACTCCCTGCTTTAACTCAGCGCTGATTGCCAGAGAAAACTCTGCTTCACACTCGCGATTGACTTGGTTCGCGATTTTACTTCGATATTGATTTTCTCCGGTGTAAATCCGGCAGGCAATATCAGCACGCGATCGAAATCCTGAAAATATCTGAAGGCGAACGGCCAGTTGCTCTTGGCGTCGGTTGGCAACAATTCCTTCAGGCTGTAGGTAGTCGCCACTCCGTCCTGAGAGCCCTCAAGGCTGAATTTCACTTCGCCTTTGACGCTGCGATCGTGCTGCATAACCTGCACCAGCACCAGCCGCATATGAAATTGTCGTTCATCCTTACCCCTGGTAACTTTAAAATCCTGAACCCTTAGCCCGCGCCCTCCGTCAGACGGCGATACGATGCCACGATAAAATGCGATCGCGTCGCGCTGCTCCTGAATCTTTCGCTGTAAATCGATCAGGTCGGCCTCCACTACCTTGTAGGCTTCCTGGTCAATCTCACGATGTGTTTCTAACAGCGCGATCTCCTGTTTGAGGACAGAAATCCGATTTTCAAGACCGTCTATTTCGCTGTTATAGCCCTGCTTTTCTTCAATCGCATCGGCGATATTGTAATTGGCCTGAATGCGACCAAACTCGAACACCAGGTAGACGCCGACCACAATGGCAACCGCAATCGCTGCACGCATGATCCAGCTGCGGCCCGTTCCAGGCATGTAGGATTGTGGCTTCATGGCAAATAGTCGGTTTTCTACTCCATCCAGAAGCGTTATGTTACGCGGAGACCCAATTAAACAGAAGTGCGGCAGGTCACGGAATTGGCTAAAAGACGCAATTTTGGGTCGATTTTGGACGTATTCGAAATTTAAGGAGAACGGCTGAATGCTGCTAGGTACGGGATATTTGTGGGTCAAGGCGCTGCATATCGCCTTCATGGTCACCTGGTTCGCCGGACTTTTTTACCTGCCACGGCTGTTTATCTACCACGTCGAGTCGTCCGCAGAGGCTGATCGAGAGCGTTTTACGGTAATGGAGCAGCGCCTCTTTATCATTATGACGATCGGCGCCGTATTGACTACACTCTTTGGCCTGGCACTCTTGTGGTCAAACCCGGCGTTGCTAGCGCAGGGCTGGTTCAATCTCAAACTGTTGTTGCTGGCAGGACTGTTGGTCTATCACATCCGATGTTATCGATGGATCCAGAATCTCAAGACGGGGCAGCTGCCGACAGATTCCAGGTGGTTGCGCTGGTTTAATGAAATTCCCGTCGTATTCTTACTGGGTATTATTTGTCTCGCAGTCGTCAAACCCTTCTGAGTCATTTGCGGCACTTTCTTTCTTTGCTTTGGCCAAATCTTTGTCGAAGTCCGCGTGCCAGCGCTTGGGCCACCACCTCGGCCGAGGCGGCAAGCCATCCGGATAGAGATGTGGTCCGAGTTCGTGTAACGCACGCACATAAACGCGTCTTTTGAAATAGATGACCTCGGTTACCGGGCGCCAAAACTCAACCCAGCGCCAGCGATCAAACTCTGGCGTCTCGGAGCGATCGAAACGAACGCGATCTTCGGTAGAGGTAAGTCGCAATATGAACCAGCGCTGCTTTTGGCCTATGCACAACGGCATACTGTGCCGGCGTACGAATTTTTTTGGTAACCGGTAACGCAACCAGTCGCTGGTCGTTCCAAGAATCTCTACGTCTGCTTCAGTCAGCCCCACTTCTTCGTGCAATTCACGATACATGGCTTGCTCAGAGCTCTCGCCCTGCATCATCCCACCCTGAGGAAATTGCCAGCCTTTGCTGCCGACCCGGCCCGCAAGCAACAGTTTGCCCTCGCCGTTACAAAGTATGATGCCGACGTTGGCGCGAAATCCCTCTGAATCGATGTGATCGGTACTCATGTTGTACTCAACAGCATGTGCTAATTTTCCACTATTCAGACAGCCTGTCCAGATGCAGATACCAATCAATTACAATGATCGCATGACCGAACAGGCGCTAACCGGCAAAATAAGCGGAGATCAGCAGTGATACTGGTCCGTCCGCAGCTGCTTTTTCCAGCGCTGATCGCCCTGTCTGTATGCGCGGCCGTCATTGCGCTGGGATCAGGCAGCGCCGATATCAGTGCGCTTGAGGTCTGGCAATCGCTGGCAGGGACAGCCCCGGATAACATCCATACCCTGGTCATCGGCCTCAGGCTGCCACGCGCTTTGACAGCCTTTGGTGTTGGCGGACTGCTTGCTGTCGCTGGCGTGCTCATGCAGGTTCTGTTGCGTAATCCGTTGGCCGAACCTTATATTCTTGGCACATCCGGTGGTGCCGCCGTTGCTGCATTACTCGCCATGACGTTCGGCCTTGGCGCGACACTGGTTGATTTCGCGGCATTTGGCGGCGCAATGGCAGCGACCGTGCTGGTCTTTGCCATTGCTCAGGGCAGCGGCAGCTGGACGCCAACCCGGTTACTGCTTACCGGTGTCGTGTTGGCAGCGGGCTTCAGTGCTGCAACAACTTTGTTGCTTGCGCTTAGTCCTGATCAGAATCTGCGCGGCATGCTGTTCTGGCTAATGGGCGATCTGAATTACGCCTATACCCCGGCCCGCAGTTTGTGGCTGCTGGCCGTGATTACGCTCGCCGGAGTTATCGCAGCAAGGCATCTGAATGTTCTCGCGCGCGGCGACCTGCAGGCTGCGATTGTGGGTTTGCCGGTGGCAGGTTTCAGGCTGATCATCTTCGCGGTGACGGCGCTTGCAACCGCAATTTCTGTAACAACAGTCGGCGTAATCGGTTTTATTGGTCTGGTGGTGCCGCATCTCATCCGCATCGTGGCCGGCAGCGATCACCGCATTGTATTGCCGGCATCAGCACTTGCCGGAGGCGCATTGCTGGTACTTGCCGACACGCTGGCCAGAACGCTGCTGGCGCCACGGCAACTGCCGGTGGGTGCGCTTACCGCGGCGCTCGGCGTGCCGTTGTTTTTGCTGTTGATGAGCCGCTCACGGCGAGCTGGGTAGTTCTGCAACGTTGAGAATCGCCCGTGCCGATAAACGGACGATCAGAGAATTCGGAATGTGAATCAATCGCCCGCTGGGCGTAGTAATTTCGCCCGTGCCGGTCGAGCGACTTTCACAAGGATTGAGTAATCACTCCTATCGTACGACGGGCTCCTACAATTCTGATTAGCACTTGTAGGAGTCCGCCGTACGATAGATACGTTTTGCAAATTCTCGTGATTGTCTGTCTATCGGCACGGGCGATTCCCAGTATTTCTCGCTAAGGATAGTGCGCACGCTCCGCGAGCTTTACTGCGTCATCCTGAAAATAGCCGAGTTCAGCCAGGCGCATCGGTTCAGCAACATGCCCGCGCCACTGCGCAATTGACGCATCTGCCGGCGCATCACGATTCGCCGGGAATTCGAGACCGAGGGCCGCAAACAGCGCGTTCGGTTGCTCGGACGTCAGCCACTCGAGAAGCGCCGTCGCGCTTTCAGGGTTTTCCGCATGCCGGGTCACACCGGCCGCGGTTACGTCGAGATAGATCGAGGAGCGTTCGGCGAACCAATATGCTGTTACGGGTGTGTCCGGCCTGGCGCGAATGAACGCGGCCAGGTCATTTGAATTCACAACGCCGATCGCGCACTTCTCGTCTGCAACCGCCTGCAACAGTTTGCTGTCATCACTAAAAATCGTTGTGGCGAGATTTGCCTGCCAGCCTCGAACAATCAACTCAGCATTTCGCTCACCGTGATTCTTTATGAGGTAGGCAATCAGTGAGCGGTTGCCTTGCACGCTCGACGATGACAAACAAAGTTTGCCCTGCCACAACGCATCGCCAAGAGATCCGTAATCAGTAATTGTCGCTGCCTTATCTGCTGCTGCAAGATTCTGGTTGTACACAACAATTCGTGCACGCACGGAAAGCGCGTGCCAGACTTTCTCTGCATCGCGCAAGTTCTCAGGGATTTGACTGGCGACCAGTGTCGAGTAGACAGGTCGGTACATATCTTCCTCAGTAGCATGCCAGAGGTCGCCGACGTTAGTGACAATCAGCAGGTCCGCAACGGAGCCGCCACCCGAGCGTGCAATCCTGGCAGCAAGAGTCTCATAGTCATCGACCACCAGGTTAACCTTGACCCCGGTCTCCGCGGTGTATGCTTCAAGCACCGGGCCGATTTGTGCCTGGTCGCTTGCGGAATAGACAACAACAGCCCGCGGGCCGATGACGGATGGTTCCGCAGGCTCGCTTGCCAAACTCACCTGTGGCGCAGGCGACCGGTCTTCACTACAACCAGCAACAGACAATACCGCCAGGAAGATGACACCGACCAGGCGACGGCGAAATTTCATCGAGTCTGTTTTCATGATCCGGTCACTTATTGAGCCGCTAGATATTGCCGAAGCCGTGATTTCGGTGCGTGCCCGCTATTGCCGGGTTGCCAGGTAGTCACGACCATTGCGCATCAAGTTTACGAAACTCGTTTCGTCTCCGCTGACGACTGCGTCGCGAATTCGCCCAACAGCTTCATAGAGTGCATCGAGTGGCTCTCGCCCGAATTTGTTGAGGTGCTGAATTTCGAAATACATGCGCGGATTGTCCTGCGCGACCGCAACCGATACCAGCAGCTGGGCATCGAAGGTCGTCGATGACAGCTTCGCCAGTTTTGGCGCCGCTTCGCCGCTCTCGGCCAGCGCGGTAAAAAAGGCGATATTCAGGGCGTGGGAAAGCCCCAGTACATAAGCAATGAGGTGATCGTGCTCGTCCAGCCCCATATCCAGCTCTTCGACCATCGTGGCAGCAAACAGCTCCTTGGCCTCGGCGGTCGCCACACTGGAGCCGACATCGACGAACACCAGGTGTCTGCCGGACAAAAGTTCCGTTTCCGGACCGTACATGGGATGCAAGGAGGTAACCTTGCAACCGGCTCCAGCCAGTGCCTGCAGGCCGGATTTCATTGGCGTCTTCAGTGACCCGATGTCGAAGATCAATGCCTCGGGTTTCAGGTCGGCGAGCTCGGTCAGAATTGCACCTGCTACGACCATCGGCGTCGCAACGACGATGACATCGTAGTCCGTGCCGGCCTCTCGCCAATCTGTGAAGTTTTCAGTTCCTGCTGCAACGCTGCTATCAGCAATCGTTGTTACGAACCCCTGCGAATTGAAAAAATTGACGAACCAGTTACCCATCTTGCCCATGCCACCGATAATCAGAGCGCTGCGACCGTCTCCCTTGCCCTCTGCAGCGACCCGATTACGCTCCTGGTGAGTCAGCGACGAACGAATCAACGCGGTCATCAGTTCCTCGGCAAGATTCGGGTCAACCTGCAAAGCTTCAGCCTGGCTGCGAGCCATCTCCAGCACCTCTCTTTCTCTTTCGTAGTCGCGCGTGGCACGCCCGGAAGATTGCTTGCACCGCCCTATTTCGCCAACGATATGCTGCCGTTTCGCCACCAACTCGATAATCTGCCGGTCGATTGACGACAGGTCGCTGCGAAGGTCTTCAATATTCATGGTCGTGCATTTCCCTTTGTACAAGATGCAGGTTGCACGCTGTTTTACCGCAGTCCGCTACGAAACGCCAAAGCAAAAAAGCCCGGGCCTAATCTGGCCCGGGCTCTGTCAACTACGCATTCTGTTAGTGCGCGTGCCGAGGTGCCGGAGCGTAATAGCCACGGTACTTCTTTCCACGGCGATGGTAGCGATGACTGTGCCGGTGCATTTGCCTCTCATAGGAATACAAGTCATAAAGCCTGTGCCAATCCTGCCAGCGCGCGTAACGATAACGACTGTGCAAAAACCAGCGGCGAAAGCCGCGATCTTTACGCACCCAGCGCGGCATTGCGTACGCCCTGTCGTAAGCGTAGTAAATATCGTGTGTAACGCGCGTCCGATGCTCGACTTTGTGTGCATCAGCCGGTGGTGCATAAATCACCAAAAATCCCAGGCTGATAATGATCGCCAGCATTGCTCGTTTCATCATGTGGTTCGTTATCGTATTCATAGCCGCCTCCTTTGTTGACGGTTCGCATCCAGCTTAGGCCCTCGCACATGAATGCCGGCTTAACGCAAGCCATTGTTTTTATTAATTTTATGAACGGCAGCTGAACATCAGTGGGCACCATTCCTGGCAACGGCTACCGTCATTTGTGTAATCGTGCGAACATCGGCGCGAGTGACAACAACCGCAAGGACCTTTCAAACATGAAGACGCGCGCCGCAGTCGCCTGGGAAGCAGGCAAACCACTTGAAATTGAAGAAATCGATATTGACGGACCAAAAGCTGGCGAGGTCTTGTTACGCAACGTGGCGACCGGTATTTGCCACACCGATGCGTTCACTTTGTCGGGCGAGGACCCGGAGGGGATTTTTCCGGCAGTGCTTGGGCACGAAGGGGGCGCAATCGTCGAAGAAATCGGCACCGGCGTATCGAGTTTAAAGGTTGGCGATCACGTCATACCGCTTTACACACCGGAATGCGGCGAGTGCAATTTCTGCACATCGGGCAAGACCAATTTGTGCCAGGCGATTCGGGTCACTCAGGGCCAGGGCCTGATGCCGGATGGCACTTCGCGTTTCTCACAAAATGGCAAACAGATTTTTCACTATATGGGCACATCCACTTTCAGCGAGTACACGGTGCTCCCGGAAATTGCTGTCGCCAAAATCAGTGACAAAGCGCCGCTTGAGAAAGTCTGCCTGCTCGGCTGTGGTATTACGACGGGCATTGGCGCGGTGCTGAATACTGCAAAAGTCGAGCCGGGCGCCACAGTTGCAGTCTTTGGTCTCGGCGGCGTAGGCCTGAGTGCGATTCAGGGCGCGATGATGGCCAATGCCGGTCGCATCATCGCCATTGATATCAATCCAGACAAGTTCGAGCTTGCGACACAGATGGGCGCAACCGATACCGTTAATCCAAATGATCACAGCGTGCCAATCCAGGAAGTTATTGTCGAAATGACCGATGGCGGTGTTGACTATTCATTTGAATGCATCGGCAACGTCAACCTGATGCGCGCAGCACTCGAGTGTTGTCATAAAGGCTGGGGCGAATCAATAATTGTTGGTGTTGCCGGCGCCGGCAAGGAAATTTCGACACGGCCATTTCAACTCGTAACCGGTCGTGTCTGGCGTGGCACAGCTTTCGGTGGTTGCAAAGGTCGCTCGCAACTACCTGGCATGGTCGAGCAGTATATGGATGGTGGCATCAAAGTGGATGAGTTCATCACGCACACGATGCCTCTCGAGGACATCAACAAAGCGTTCGACCTGATGCACGAAGGCAAGAGTATTCGTTCCGTCGTACATTTTTGAGCGTCATCACGTTCACCCGCGACCCGACCGCCGCATCGCATGCCAGCAACTGGAAATAAAGTTGCAGTAGCCACTACCTCGGCACTCGCGGCAGAAGCTGCCGCCGAAATTGCCGATTGCGGCGGTAATGCAGTCGATTGTGCAATCGCCGCGGCGATGTTTTCCATCAATACCGAACCCGGCGTTTGCGCGCTGGCCGGCAGCGCCTACGTCACTATCTGGCCGCCCGGTCGTGAACCCTTGACAATAGATGGCAATGTTGCAGTACCGGGCATGGGTCTGCCGCAAGGATTTGCTCCGGCCGCCGAAGTGATTCACATGGAATACGGTGGCGGTATTGAGACCATGGTTGGTGCGTCATCCATCGCGGTGCCCGGAACGCTTGCGGCGCTGCATCTGGCGTCAGAACAATTCGGGCAGCTGGAATGGCGTGAATTGCTGCGACCGACGATTCGTGCTGTGCGAGAAGGATTTCCGTTATCTGCTGCCTGTCACTATTACCTGGGATATTCCGGGGATATTATTTTCGGCCGCAGTAAAGATGGCTATACGGCGCTGCATACCAGGGATGGTTTACTCAGAGACGAGAAAAGCAACATCGTGGTTCCGCACCTGGCTGATACGCTGGATTCGATTGCTGCAGAAGGTGATCAACTATTTTATCAGGGTGAGCTAGGCAGGCGCATCACCGATCACGTCCTGGAACTCGGTGGCCTGTTAACGATGCAGGACCTTGGAAATTACCGACCTGTCATCCGCTCGTCATTGCAGGTTGAGACAGGCGACTGGCTAATCGCAACCAATCCACCGCCTGCTATCGGTGGTGTGGTCCTTGCCGCCATGTTGCTGGCATTCGGGAATAATCCGATCGTGGAATGGGACAGCGATACTCTGCAACGGCTTGTAAGTGTGCAGCAGGCTGTCCTTTCGTATCGGAAAACGAAACTCGACCCGGTGGCGGATGTGACGGATGCGGCGGCCGAGATGCTGCAGCTGGCCCGCTCCGGCGAAATGATTTCCAAATGGACGTCAGGCTCGACAGTGCATACCTCGGTCGTCGACGATGCCTCTCTGGCGTGCGCGATCACCGCGTCATCCGGTTACGGTTCCGGTGAGATGCCTGCCAACACCGGACTGTGGCTGAACAACTGCCTGGGCGAGCTGGAGCTCAACCGTGACGGTCTCGATGCCGGGCCGTCGGGCAAACGGTTGCCATCAAATATGGCACCCAGCGTCGCTCGTTCGCAAAATCGTGTGCTTGCTATGGGATCACCGGGCGCTGACCGGATAACAACGGCGCTGCATCAGTTCCTGGTCAATTTCATTCAGCGCGGCCTCAGTCTCAATGATGCGATCGCACATCCGCGCATGCACCTGGTTATTGGCGAGTCGGACGCAAGCATTGCCGTCGAGCCGGGTCTGAATATTGCCGACATTGGCATGCCGATCACCCGCTATCCTGAAATCGGCATGTACTTCGGCGGTGTGGTCGCAGCGCTCCATGGTCCTGCGCAAGGATTTGACGTCGCAGCAGATCCGCGCCGCGAAGGCGGCACCTTTATCAGCGCGTAACGAATGGTGCCCGGCACGATGCGGTCTGCTAATCTGCGACGCAGATTACCTGCAAGTATATTACAAACCGGAGTCAGCATTGAATAATGAAAAACTTGCGGATCGCCTTCCGGAGATACTGCCAGAAGACCCGCTGCATTGGGCGGATGCCTGGCTGAAGGAAGCTTTCGCTGAAAAAGTCCAGCGCAACCCGAATTCAATGACCATTGCGACCGTTGCAGCGGGTGGGCAGCCCTCTGCACGGGTGGTTTTGTGCAAGGAAATTGTGCCGGATCCTGGCTACCTGATTTTCTACACCAATTACGAATCACAAAAATCAGTAGAGATCGCGGAGAACCCGAAAATTGCGGCAGTAATGCACTGGGACGCACTGGGACGCCAGGTAAGAATCGAAGGTATTGCGGTTCGTTCACCCGATGCGGAAAACGATGCCTATTTCGCGACGCGTGACTGGGGCAGTCGGCTCGGCGCCTGGGGCAGCGACCAGAGTAAGGCGATTGAATCCCGAGATGCTCTGCTTGCTCAGATAAGAGAGCGCGGACTGGCGCTGGGCCTAAAATTTGATGGCAACACACAAACGCTTGCCGATGACGAGATTCCTCAGATTGAAAGGCCAGCCCACTGGGGCGGTTTTCGCCTGTGGGCGCGGGCGATCGAACTCTGGGTCGAAGGCAGTGACCGCATTCACGACCGGGCCAGATGGACCCGCGACGTGATCCGTATCGCAAATGATGGCTTCTCCGTCACACCCTGGTCCGGTTGCAGATTGCAACCCTGACCAGCCTCGCCCACGCATGAAATATTCGGGCCAGACGGAAAACGTCATCGTCGAGCGCAGAATCAGTTGTCCCTTTTGCGCGGAATCAATGTTTATATTACTGGACCTTTCTGCCGGCGATCAGTCCTATATTGAAGATTGCCAGGTCTGTTGTCAGCCAATGCAAGTAAGCTTTGTTCTGCTCGATTTACCAGATCATGGCATGGATGCTCAATCCGAAAATGCAGATAGCATCAGTTTGCAGGTGGAGTGTGGTGCATAGCAGGCGGGACTTTTTTCTGGGAATTCTTCTGCTGGTCCTGGCGACCACAGAGCTCTGCGCCGACGTCATTCTTTCAAAAGGCGCTAATTTCGCTGTCGACGTCTCCACGGTCGATGGCCAGATTGCGATGGATCTTTTGGGTAGCATCTGGATTCTGCCGCCAAACGGCGGCGAGGCCGTACTGGCGACCGATGACCTGCTGCCGGCAGCGCGACCACGGTGGTCGCCGGATGGAAATCAAATTCTCTACCAGAGGGCATCAGCAGACGGTATAAGTTTGTGCATTCTGGATGTTGCATCCCGGACCAGCAACAGAATCAGCGCACCTGGATTGCACGATCAGCTCGCGTCCTGGCATCCCGATGGCAGCCGCATCGTGTACGCATCCGGTCGTAACAGCGATGGC
>Ga0114949_10000626_pt1 | contig 19687 bp, 18 predicted proteins | sample N074metaG_FD_83505 | JGI IMG/M metagenome (GOLD analysis project Ga0114949, IMG submission 83505) | Deep subsurface microbial communities from Kermadec Trench to uncover new lineages of life (NeLLi) - N074 metaG | ecosystem: Environmental > Aquatic > Marine > Ocean trench > Sediment | place...
ATCATCAAAGCTGGTTAGGAAATACCCGTGAACAGATCGGCTACGAAAAAGCGGGCGTGTTGCGCGCGGGTATTCTGGTCGTTTGCAACGATCCTCAGCTACCCAACTCGGTACTGGATGAGTTATCACGCCTCGAGTGCCACTACCTGCAATATCAGCGTGACTTCGATTTACAGGAAACGCATCAGCAGGGCGTTTACGAATGGCAGGGAAACGAATTTAAATGCCGCGTCAGGCCGCCCCTGCCCGGCGTGTATCAATTGCAAAATATTGCAGGAGTCATCGCCGGGCTTAGTCTGTTGTTTCCCTTGCAGCATCTGGGTGAGGGGGTCGTGGGAGAAAGATTTTCAGGCACCAGGCTGCCCGGTCGGTTTCAGTGTCTTGACACAGAATTTGTATTTGATACTTATATCGATGTTGGCCATAACCGCGATGCCGCGAAAGCGCTGGCGAAAAACCTGGTCCAGGTTAAGCGAGCATCGGGGAAAATTATTGTATTACTCGGTATGTTGGAAGATAAGGAAAATAATTATTTTGTCGCCGAATTAGATGACATAGTCGATGAATGGTGGTTGCTGTCGCTTGATTGTGACCGAGGTCTCGATGCGGACATTCTGGCCGAACGTATCGGTTCCAGGTTTAGCATCGAAATGAAATTTTCTAATTCCGAATTAGCCCTGGGTCACGCGCTATCTTCTTTATCCAATCAGGATATAATAATGGTTACTGGCTCGTTTGCGACGGTCGAAATATTCCTCCAGGCAATCTCGAAAGTACACCCAATACAAATTTAGCATGGATCAAAATACCAAACAGCGACTGGTGGGTATAGTGGTAATATTCGCCCTGTCAGTGATATTCCTGCCCATGGTGCTGGATGGCTCGGGCATTCGTGAATCCAGGCTTGAGATCGTCATTCCCGCGCAACCGATGATCGAGTCTCAACCTGAATTCGAGCAGAAAATTATCGAGTTACACGCCAGGGTGGAAGCATTGCCTGCCTTACAACCACGATTTATAGACGAAAAATCCACCCGCAATGAAAATCAGATAGAACTCGAATCAGACGGGGTGCAGGCCGATGCGCCCGAGCCGACTGAAGTGATTATAAGGCCGGCTGCCGAACCGGTTAAAATAGAACCGGTTGCTTCTACTACCACTAGCAGGGTCGGTGGCGACACCTGGGTTTTGCAGGTAGGCAGCTTCAAGGATCGCAATAACGCGTTGGCTCAGCGTGACAAGCTACGAAAATCGAATATTGCAGCGGTGTTTGTTGAACTATTTAAAATAAACAATGGTTCCAGTTATCGAGTGAGATTAGGGCCGTTTCCCAGTCGAGAAAAATCAAAAATTGCACAAAATAAAATTAAAGCCAAGTACAATATTGATGGATTGATCATGAAGTACAGGCAGTAGTTCGTGCGCAGCCTGATCATGATTGACGTAGCCAACTTCTCAGGCTATAAGACAGCGTTAGAACAAACGCTACCTCTGGAGATTCAATGAGCTGGTTTGATTTAGTCATAGTCGCGATAATAGTAATCTCGGCGCTGATCAGCTTAATCAGGGGGTTCGTCAAGGAATCTATATCGCTAGCAAGCTGGGTGGTTGCGGGTTTTATCGCTTTTCGATATTTCACGCCAATGGCGAGCCTGCTCGAACCCTTTGTAGAATCACCGACTATACAAACCGGAATTGCATTTTCGATATTATTTGTCTGTAGCCTGATAGTCGGGGCAACGGTTAATTTTATGGCCAGCAACCTGGTAGCTAAAACCGGGCTGAGTGGCACGGATAAAAGCCTGGGAGTGGTATTTGGTGCTGCTCGCGGTGTGTTGATTGTTACCATGTTGGTACTACTCGCGGGATTGACGCCGATGCCGAATGAAGCCTGGTGGCAGGACTCGGCAACGGTTGAATATTTTGCCGATATTGCCATCTGGATCAAGGAATTACTGCCGCAGGAAGTGGCGGGGCAATTTGTATTGTAATTCAACGATATTTTTCTAGACGGTAAACCGAGAGCTTTCAGACATGTGTGGAATTATTGCAATAGTGAGTCACCGGCCGGTCGCGCAGCTGATCTACGATGGGTTGCTGGTGCTACAGCACAGGGGTCAGGACTCCGCTGGTATTGTCGTATGCGACGGCAACAAGTTAAATTTACGCAAAGACAATGGTCAGGTAGCCGATGTATTTCGTACCCGTCATATGCTCAAACTGCTAGGCACTATGGGTATAGGCCATGTCCGCTATCCAACTGCAGGCTGTTCTTCCTCGGCCGAGGCGCAGCCATTTTATGTTAATTCTCCTTACGGTATTACGCTCGCTCACAATGGTAATCTAACCAATGTAGACAAACTCAAGGATGAACTCTACGAGTCGGATTTACGCCATATCAATACCGAATCCGATTCTGAAGTACTATTAAATGTACTGGCTCACGAGCTACAAGAGTCGGCAAATCTGAAACTCAGTAGCGAAGACATTTTTACTGCCGTGAGCGAAACCCATAAACGCGTTGAAGGTGCTTACGCAGTCGTGGCGATGCTCACCGGTAAGGGAATTTTGGGATTTCGTGATCCCTTTGGCATTCGCCCTATCGTTTACGGCAAGCGAGATAGTGGCCAGGGCGTGGAGTATATGCTGGCTTCCGAGAGCGTCGCATTGCAGTCTGCCGGGTTCGAGTTAGTGGCGGATTTAAAGCCGGGCGAAGCAATTTTTATTGGCGTCGATGGAAGCATCGCATTAAAACAGTGTGCTGCGACCAGCGCATTGAACCCATGCATCTTCGAGTACGTTTATCTCGCTCGACCCGATTCGATCATCGATGATATATATGTTTACAAAGCACGATTACGCATGGGGGTGAAACTGGCGCGTAAAATTTTACGTCGGATGCCGGATCATGATATCGATGTGGTCATTCCCATTCCAGATACCAGTCGCCCCTCGGCGATGGAACTTGCCTACCATCTTGGCGTCAAGTTCCGTGAAGGCTTCATCAAGAATCGTTATATTGGTCGGACCTTCATGATGCCGGGGCAAAAAATGCGCAAACAGTCGGTTCGGCGAAAACTCAATCCAATTGACATTGAATTCAAGGGTAAAAACGTATTGCTGGTAGACGACTCGATCGTACGTGGCACCACTTCGCAGCAGATTATTCAAATGGCTAGAGATGCGGGAGCGAATAAAGTATATATCGCTTCCGCTGCTCCCCCGGTTCGTTACCCCAACGTTTACGGTATCGATATGCCTACTGCGGAGGAACTTGTGGCTCATAACCGAAGCGAAGAGGAGGTGGCCGATACCATTGGTGCCGACTGGCTAATCTATCAAGATCTTGAAGATTTGATCGACGCAGTGCAAAAAGGTAACCGTTCGATCAAAGAATTTGACTGTTCCTGTTTTGACGGAAAATATGTAACCAGCACGATCAATCGTGATTATCTTGAAAAAGTGAAAAGCATCCGCAACGATTCAGCCAAGCAGGAAATCGAGGATCAATTGAATGTGATCGGTATGGATTTACATAATAACGCATGATTTCATGGCGAGATCTCAATCGGCAAGTTCAGGCTAAGTTGCCAGGCAATCTGGCGCTTGCCGATGAACGACCCTATATACTGATCGATTCTAATGCCCAACGCCTTCACAGGATTGATATCGATCAGGAAGATAGTATTTCCTATCCTGTTTCTACTGCCACTAACGGTCTTGGAAATCGAGAAGAAAGTGGTAAAACTCCATTTGGTATTCTTCGTATTAAACAAAAAATAGGCGGTGGGGAGCCAACGGGAATGATATTCATAGCGCGAGAACCGACCGGCGTGGTCAGCCAGGATACCGATAACCGCGAAGAAGACGAAATTACCTCTCGTATCCTGTGGCTCGATGGAATGGAACCGGGCGTCAATAAGGGGCGTGGTTATGATACTTTTTCCCGATATATCTATATTCATGGCACATCGGACGAAAAACGGCTGGGTCAGCCGGTATCAAAAGGTTGTATCCGTATGAAGAACGAGGATGTGATCGAGCTATTCGATCAGGTTCTGGTTAACGACCTGGTGGTTATCCAGTAAGCGTCAAGGAGTTTATATTTTTGTGCCACTTAACCCGAACATTTCATAAATGTACTCGCGCCCTTGCTTGCCCTTTGTTCCCTCAGGAGATTTTGCTCAGTCGGCCGGATCCATTGGTCCGCCAAAAGTAGGCGCTCTGAAGCGACACTTCTTCGGAAAATCTCCTGAGAAAACAAAGTCCTGCGCAATCATCGCGGTCATTCATGAATTGTCCGGGCTAGTACAATATTCAACCAAATGGTTGACTAATATCAGAATTACCCTTATATTCATCCAAATGGTTGAATATTATGAATGAAGAACGACTATCCATTTTGCTTAAAGCCGTTAGTGATAGTACGCGCAGATCATTGCTGACATTGCTTTGCCAGCAGGGTAAAACCAGGGTGACCGACCTCGCGCGGGTTTATGACCTGTCGCTTAACGCGGTTTCCAAACACATCAAAGTGTTGGAAAAAGCGGGGTTGGTACAGCGCGAAACGATCGGCAGAACTCACTGGATAGCGGCAGATTTAACTCAAACCAGCGCGATAGAGGACTGGTTCGGCTCATTAAAATCGATCTGGGAACTTCGCCTCGATAGCCTTGATAAATTGATCAATAAAGGAGATAAAAATGACTGATTTAAGTTGCAATGTAAGCAAATTAATTAATGCCCCAATCGAAAAGGTTTTCGACGCGTGGCTCGACCCGGAGCTACTATCGCAATTCATGTTGCCGATGCCTGGAATGCCGCAGCCTAAAACCGAAATCGATGCGCGCCAGGGTGGGCGGTTTACGATTATGATGGATGTTGGTGAAGAAGTAATTCCGCATTCCGGTACCTACCTTGAAATCGAGCGCCCCAATCGCCTGGTATTCTCCTGGGAGTCGCCTTTTTCTACCGATGGCAGTACCGTGACGTTAGTTTTTACCTCGGAAGGGGCGGACAATACTCGGGTTGAATTGACTCATGTCAAGTTTCCAGATGAAGAATCATGTAATAATCATAAAGCGGGCTGGGGTAATATTTTTGATGCGCAAAATAAAATTTATGGCTAATCGGGATAGCGAAACGCCTGGATTAGAGTAGCTAAGGAATAGATGTTCGAAGGCCCTATAGTTGACAGGACTTTGTCCGACAAGCTAGATGGTCGATCCCAGTTCATCGTAGATCTTTCCACGTATTGACCCGACTGGACAAATAAACCTCATTCGAACGCGCGGTAAGATCCGACCATTTCTACCACTGATGGTTGCGGTGGCTCATCGCAGCGTGCTGCGATGTCCTTAACGAATGCCTGAAATTCGGGCAGCGATGCTAATGGATTTTCACCATCGGCGGTTTCGATAGACGCGATATGAACGAAACTAACGCCGTCTTCGAGTACGAATGAGGCATAACGCAGGCCTTCAGGGCTGGTTCGCTTTAATGCCTCGAATATCCGGTTTATATAGTCGATATTTTCCTGTGCATTTTCCTGCTTTACGCGGTATTTAACGATTACCCTGGACATAAAATTATCCCTCTTGCGGTTGGGTTAACAAAACTAACACATCCTTCTGTCTGCCGCATTAATGGTGCCTAGGTATTCCGGTAGAATTTGCCCAGAACCAGGCGAACCCAAACTCAGCCAGGTGCGGGATTACCAGTGCTCCATCTTTTGAAACGCTTTTTGCAATAGGTGAGCAGGGTGGGATAGTCGGGGAAATAAAGTTCGAAGCCATCCTCGGCAGGGGCATCGTACTCGCAAAACTCGTTGTCGTGGGTCCGGCAAATAATGGGCCGGTCCTGGTAGATATTACATCTCCCATCTGGTTTGAGGTGAGCGCAGACTGCATCAAACATCACGAACCAGCCATCCTCATCCTTATAAACCCCAACACCGTCATGTGATACCTGCCAGAGTAAAATTTCGAAAGCGTATTTTGAACGCGGTGTGTCTATCTGTTGAGTTACATAAGTACAACAGGTTGAATTAGTACACAAGTCACATTTGCTCAAGATCCTGGGCTTATGAACAGTTTCTATTTCGGGGAAAACGCTAGAATTCATTTCTAAATCCAGTCTCTGGGCTTAAGAAAATAGTCGGTCAGGCGTGCTTCCGCGCTGCCAGCTTCGGGTTGGTAATTGTAATGCCAGTTAACCACCGGTGGTAACGACATCAGAATCGATTCGGTACGACCGCCCGATTGCAGTCCGAATAATGTGCCCCGATCGTAAACCAGGTTAAATTCGACATAGCGGCCACGCCGATACCACTGGAATTTCTTTTCTCGCTCACCATATTCGGTATCTCGGCGTTTTTCCACGATTGGCAGGTAGGCCGGTAAATAGTGATCGCCAACGCTACGCATAAAGGCAAACGCCTGCTCAAAATCAGGTTGATTAAGATCATCAAAAAACAGGCCGCCAATACCGCGTGCCTCATTTCGGTGTTTGAGATAAAAATAATCATCGCACCACTGTTTGTGTTCTGAATAACGCCCGGGGCCGAATGTTTCGCAAGCCTGCCTGGCGATACGATGCCAGTGTATACAGTCTTCTTCGTAGCCGTAGTAGGGGGTTAGATCGAAGCCGCCGCCAAACCACCAGACAGCCGGTTCGCCCGGTTTCTCGGCGATTAAAAATCGAACGTTAGCATGCGAGGTAGGTACGTATGGATTATCCGGATGCATCACCAGCGATACACCCATCGCACGAAAAGTGCGTCCGGCCAGCTCGGGTCGATGAGCAGTCGCCGATGCGGGCAGGCTGTCACCGCTGACTTCTGAAAAATTAACCCCTGCCTGTTCAAAAATACCCCCACCGCTGAGCACCATGGTTTTGCCACCACCGCCACCGTCACGAATCCAGTCATCGTGGATAAAATTAGCTCGACCATCCAGGGCTTGAATGCTACCGGTAATCGCCTGCTGTAACTGTAGGAGATAGCGTCTCACCTGGTCGATTTCATGATTCATCTAATGGCGTTCTCTAAAGATTTGGCCGCTTTCCAGTGATTTTATCTCACTGGCTCGCATTGTGCCGGAATCGTAACCGCAGACGATAGAATCGACTTGATCGATGAATTTTCGACGCGCTTGCCAGCTATTGCGTACCCGGGCACAGCCAGCCCGGTTGGCACTGGTGGAGACTATGGGTGACTGAATTTGCTGGCAAATCGTTGATACGAAGGGATGGCTGGTGACGCGGATAGCGACGTATGAAGAGTGACCTCGAATCCAGTCTGGGCAGTGGGTACTCGCGGGAATAAGCCAGGTGATGGGATGCCCAGTCTTCTGGGTCAGGCGATTGGTCTGTTCGGCGCTTAATTGATCACTGATATAGGGTGCGAAATAATCCAGGTTCGAACAAAGCAGAATCAGGCCTTTCTCTACCGGCCTTTGTTTAATAGAGAGAATTCTGCTGACACTGTGAGCTAACTGCGGGTGGCAACCCAATCCCCAGATAGTATCAGTAGGGTAGACGATTACCGCACCTTGCTGGATTGCGTTGCCCAGTCGCTTGATGGCCCAGGGAAACAAATCAGGAAATCTCTTCGGGGTTAGTTCTCTGCGCTTGCAGCTATTTTTTTGCTGCCTTCCTTTATCGCAGATTTTGTTTTAGCTGACTTCTTTTTGCTAGTGGTTTTTTTCTTTGCCACCGCTTTTTTCTTGCTCGTTTTCTTGCGCCGAGACTTGGGAAATGGCGCTTTTTCGATCAGATTCTGGCATAGCTCCAGACTCAGGGTTTCTGGGTCTTCGATTTCTTTGGGAATGCGCGCATTTTTAATACCATCGGTGATATACGGGCCGTAGCGCCCGCGTAAAACCTTAATATCGGTGCCTTCGAATACCTTTATTTCACGGTTGGCGTCGAATTCCTTTTTTTCTGCGACCAATTCCAATGCTCGCTCCAGTGTCACGGTAAAGGGATCGTCGCCTTCTTTTACTTTGAGTGAAACGAAACTACTGTCGTATTTTATGTAGGGCCCAAATCTACCAATGTTTGCTGAGATCGCTTCCCCTTCCGGGGAGACACCCAGATCGCGGGGCAATTTGAACAGCTCCAAAGCTTCTTCGAGCGTGATGCTATCCATCTTCTGCCCAGGTAGTAAACCAGCAAATTTTGGTTTATCTTCATCCTCGCGGGTTCCAATCTGTACGAACGGGCCGTAACGTCCCATACGTACCGATATGGGCTTGCCACTGTTTTCTTCTATCCCGAGTTGGCGAGCCTGAATGGCCTCTTCGCGACTCACCGATTCCATTTTTTCGTCTACCAGGGCTTTAAAGGTTTTCCAAAAACTGCGCATTAATGGCAGCCAGTCGGCTTCTCCGCGAGATATCTCGTCGAGCGAATCTTCCAGTTGTGCAGTGAAATCGTAATCGACGTACTGGGTAAAGTGTTGAGTCAGAAAACGAGTGACCACACGGCCAACGTCGGTTGGATGAAATCGCTTGTTTTCCAGTTCCACGTATTCGCGATCGAGTAGCGTGGTGATGATCGATGCATAGGTCGAAGGCCGACCGATACCATATTCTTCCAGCGTTTTCACCAGTGTCGCTTCGCTGAATCGGGGAGGAGGCTCGGTGAAATGCTGTTCGAGGCGGATTTCCTTTAAATCGACCTGGTCGCCCTGCTTTAGAGAGGGTAGTATGTTTTCTTTAGTGTCATCCTTCTTGTCGTCGTCCAGACCTTCGGTATAGACACGCATGAAACCGGGATCGCGAATGGTTGATCCGTTGGCCCGGAACATATTGTCGTCGCCACAGGCGAGCTCGACGGTAACAGTGTCTAGTGTTGCGTGGAGCATCTGGCAGGCGATGGTGCGTTTCCAAATCAGGCTATACAGGCGGTACTCGTCGTCCGCGAGGTGTGCCTTGAGCGTCTCCGGTTCATTCATCGCGCTGGTAGGTCGAATTGCTTCGTGCGCTTCCTGCGCATTCTTGGATTTGGTTTTGTATAAGCGCGGTTCTGACGGTAAGGCGATAGTACCGTATTTCTGGGTTATCAGGGCTCTGATATCGTTTAACGCATTGTTCGACAATGTAACCGAATCGGTACGCATATAGGAAATCAATCCATCCTGACCGGCACCTATGTCGATACCCTCGTATAGACGTTGGGCGGTACGCATAGTTTTTTGCGCACCGAAGCCGAGTTTGCGCGACGCTTCCTGCTGCAGGGTCGAGGTAGTAAAGGGTGGTGTCGGGTGCCGTTTTCGCTCCTTTTTTTCAACCGTGACAACTCTGAGTTTACCCTGAGCTGCCTCGCTTAATACCTGGTGCGCCTGCCGCGCTTCACTGTCGCTGGTAATACTGAATTGTTTTATTTTTACCTGTTTCAGTAAGGTGAGTTTTGCATTGAATGGTTGGGTTTCAAATTCATTGTCAGATTCGATGGTCCAGTATTCCTGCGCAGTGAATGCCTCGATTTCGAATTCACGCTCGACAATCATTCGTAACGCCGGGCTTTGTACCCGGCCAGCGGATAGGCCACGACGTATTTTGCGCCACAACAGCGGAGACAAATTAAAACCAACCAGGTAATCGAGCGCTCGCCGAGCCTGTTGGGCGTTGACCAAATTCATCGTAATTTCTCGCGGATTGGCCATCGCTTCGGTCACTGCCTGCTGGGTAATTTCATGAAAAGCGACGCGAAAGGCGCGTTTGTTTTTCATTAGATTATCTTCTTTCAGCAACTCGTAAAGATGCCACGATATCGCCTCGCCTTCCCGATCCGGGTCGGTGGCCAGGTAGAGAGAATCGGCTTTTCGCAATTCTTTCTTAATCGTATTGATGTGCTTTTCATTGCGTTCGACAACGGTGTAATTCATTTTGAAGTCGTTGTCAGTTTCGACCGCACCTTCCTTCGGAATCAGGTCGCGCACGTGCCCATAGGAGGCTAATACCTTGAAATCAGCACCGAGATATTTCTCGATGGTTTTTGCCTTGGCAGGGGATTCTACGATGACGAGATGACTGGCCATAAGGCTTAACGGTTTAAAATTTTAGCTATTATTAAATAGGGGGTAGTTAACAATCATCAATGAAATAAAGCGGGCTGGTCTGCAAAAACGATATCCTCGTAATGCATTAGCGTACTTTCATCGTGATCTTCGGAACTGTTGAACAATACCATCATGACCACCCATTTGAGTTCTTCTAAATCTACTTCTGAGTCCGCATCGAGTGCCATTACACGGTTAATCACCAGTTCGCGCAGTTTAGGAGTCAGTACACCCGATTGTTCGAGAAACAACAAAAAGCCCTGTGAATTCTGCGGCAGGCGCAGTAATTCTTCCGGGGATAATATTCGCGTCGAATGAGAAGACTGCGTCATGGACGGTATATCGTCAGCCTGTGCGAGGTCGTCCAGCCAGTCGAAAGCCTTTTCGATTTCGGTCGAATCGAATCCAGCGGCACTGAGGTCTGCTTCGATGCCATCTCGGTCGTCAGGCAGGTTATCATCCCGGTCGGCATAGCTGGAAAATATGTACATCAAAACGTCTATTACGCCTTCTTTCATGGATACCTCGTTAAATCCTGACGTAACAGCCGCCAGGTGCCGGTTCAATTAGATCGTTAAGCTCTAGTATTAATAGCATGGATGAAAGCTTGTCGATGGTCAAGCCACTACGTCCAACCAGCACATCGGTGGATACTGGATCGTAGCCGACTGCTTCGAGTAATTCTAGTGATTCGGAATCGAGCTGTTTCTTTGTGGTCCTGGCAGTGGATGGGGCCTGTTCAGCTAAATAGCCCAGTAGACTACCCAGTTCCTCGACGATATCAGACGCCTGATCGACCAGCTTGGCGCCGTCCTGGATTAACCGGTGGCAACCGCGCGCCTGTGGATTGTGGATCGACCCGGGAATGGCGAACACTTCACGCCCCTGTTCTGCTGCCTGCCGCGCGGTGATGAGCGAACCACTGCGACGAGTCGCCTCTACTATTAGTGTTGCGACACTGAGCCCACTGATGACGCGATTACGCCGGGGGAAATTGTCACTAATAGGACCAGTGCCTAGCGGGAATTCACTGACCAGTAAACCGTTTTCGTGAATATCATAAGCCAGTTGCTTATTTTCCGACGGGTATATTCGATCGAGGCCAGTCCCGGTTACCGCCACGGTATTACCACCACAGGATAAAGCGCCCAGATGGGCCTGCGTGTCGATACCACTCGCCATACCGCTGGTAATGGTTAACCCTGCCTTAGCCAGCGTAACAGCAAAATCCTTAGCCGTTCTCGCACCACCCGGCGTGCAATTGCGACTACCGACAATGGCAATTTGTGGATTTTTCAGTAACTCAATGTTACCGCTGCAATAAAGCAAAGGCGGGTAGTCGGTAATTTCTTTCAGTAGCGGTGGATAATCATTTTCATCGTAACAAACGATATGATTATCGGGCTGTTCTGCCCAGGCTATTGCCTGTTCGGCAGTAGATCTGTCGGCGTTTAGCACGACATCTATCTGTTTGTTACTGAGGCCAGCACCATTGAGATCGCTGCGATTTGCTTCTAAAATCTGATTGAAATCGAGAGAAAATTGCTCGCCCAGAGCTATTAAAGAGACCCGTCCAATTCCGAAACAATGATAAAGCGTAAGAAAACTGGCAAGTTGATCCTTTTGCATGCTGATTCCATTGGAGCCAATATTATTGAGGCCGATATCATAGCATCAGAGTTACGCTAGCGCTAAAAACGCGGCCGCGACTATATATAGTGTGGGGTCGAATGACCTGGACGCCACAGGTCAAATCTTTAGACTTGATTGGGGGTGACAGCCCGAATTTCAGGGTGACTCGATGGAATCTCGAACGCTGATTGGACGACTGGCTTCCATGACCAAAGCGTAGCTCATCTTTTCGAATGCACGGATAATCATCACAATTCCAATGCGCTCGTCGGGCAATTTAACGCGAAATGTGGGGTCTTCTTCATTGGTATCGGGGATTACATCTCCTATGCGTTTAACGTCGAGCAAATTACCTGCTTTGACCCCATTTCTTGTGCCCAGGTTAATTGCCAGGGTTTGATACTGGCCGATCTGAGCAATTGCATCGAGCAAAGATACGACTTCGCCGCGCACATATTTAACAGGTGGCCTGGGAAAGAAATCACGGTCAAAGCTGATATTATCGATTGGCAATACCCGGTCATTGCGTAAGATTTCGCGAACTGAATCGGTCACCAGCACCGTTGCAGGATCGCCACGCAATAATAGCTTTGATTCGCCAACGTATAATGCCTGGTAGCCAAGCAGTTCGTTGGAGCCTGGATCGAAAATAGGCTTGTCGGGTCTGAAAATTTGATATCGCCCGGTGCCGGACGAAGTATCGAGTTTTCGCACGTAGAGCTTATCGTTAATACTATTGACCAAGTGATCGTCGAGGCTGGAAATAATATAAGCGGCCCTGCTGAGCTCTTCCTTGTCGATGACCTGTGGTCGGGCCAGCATATGACGTATCGATTCGATCGGAATTGAAGGTATGTTGGCATCAATATTTTGCGATCGGATACGCGGCACGAGCTTAACCACTGTCAGGCCCGAGATACGGGTAGTCGATAGTACTTTGTCATCGACTACCCGTCCTTTGTCATCGACCCCACGTCTCGCCAGCTGTATACGTTTTTGACCGTCAATGTAGATAATTGCCAGTACATCACCCGGATAAATCAGGTGCGGGTTTTCAATTTGCGGGTTTTTGAACCAGATTTCGGGCCAGTGCCAGGGGTCGCGTAAAAATTTGGAGGAAATATCCCATAAGGTGTCGCCTTTTTGTACAATGTAGGTATCGGGATATTCCGCTTCGTATATTACAATATCATCGGGTTTAGATTCGGGAATTATGGCTTCTACAGTATTAGTCTGTGTTACCTGACTGACGTCTTCTACGACTGAAAATGGCTCATTGGGGCTGGCACATGCGGTTATCAGCAACAGACCGGCGAGCATCGTCAATCCTTTGCTTAGCTGTATTGTAGTGGTGTTGGACATAAAAACCCCTGTTGTGCGGTATTGATCTATCGATTGTAGCTAAAATTAGCCCGACTACAACCTTTTTGATCAGTAAGATACTAATATAATCATTAACTTGGAGCAACTAGTTGTAAACCTTCTTGAAGTTATAAATAATGACTTTATTAAATATTTTGCATTTTCCGGACCCGAAGTTACGAACTATCGCCAAACCAGTGACCGATTTTGATCGCGAATTGAAACAATTGGTCGCCGATATGTTTGAAACCATGTATGAAGCACCTGGAATTGGGCTAGCGGCCACCCAGGTCGACCGACATATTCGTCTGTTGGTAATGGATGTATCGGAAGATCGTAATAAGCCACAGTGCCTGATCAATCCAGAAATACTGGAATTGGACGGTGAAGAAGAATCAGAAGAGGGTTGCCTGTCGGTTCCAGGATTTTACGAAATGGTGAAACGGGCCGAAAATATTCGTGTTAGGACTCAGGATGAAATGGGCGTACCCAGTGAATTCGATGCCGAAGGGATGGAAGCCGTATGCATCCAGCACGAAATAGATCATTTGGAGGGAAAATTGTTTGTAGATTATATATCGTCGCTTAAGCGTGACCGCATTCGTACCAAATTGATCAAAATGAAAAAGAATGATGAATTAGGTTAGGTTAGCTCATTACCGCCTCATATAGTTGTTGACCTGTAAATGTTGAAAATAATATACGCTGGTACACCGGAATTTGCGGTTCCGGCGCTTGAAGCGTTGTTGAAATCAGAGCATCGGCTTGTCGCGGTTTATACTCAACCCGATCGTCCTGCTGGCCGGGGGCAAAAAATCCAGGCGAGTCCGGTCAAAATCTGCGCACAAACGAATAATATCCCTGTGCATCAACCCAGCTCGCTAAAAACTCCGACTGAACTGGCGTGCCTTGAAAACTATCAGGCCGACCTGATCGTAGTAGCGGCTTATGGCCTGTTGCTGCCCTTGCAGGTACTCGAATTACCAAGGCTGGGGTGTATCAATATTCACGCTTCTCTGTTGCCCCGGTGGCGAGGTGCGGCACCGATTCAGCGCGCTATCCAGGCAGGTGACGAACAAACCGGTATCACCATCATGCAAATGGACGAGGGTCTGGATACTGGCGATATCCTGCTTTCAGAATCGCTGCCGATTGACGCAGACTGGAATGCTGCCCAGCTGCACGACCAGCTGAGGCAACTCGGTGTACTTCTACTACTCGAGGCTATTAACCGGCTTGATTCGGGCCAGCTCGAAGCGACCCAGCAAGATCATCACCGCTCAACTTATGCTGCCCGGGTAAGCAAGCAGGAGGCCGAGATTGACTGGCGTAAAGATGCCGATACGCTGCAGCGCGAAATCAGGGCCTTTGTTCCCTGGCCGGTTAGCTTTACGCAGCTGGGAAACACTAGTGTCCGAATCTGGCATGCTCAGGCAAATACCGGTTATTCTCCGAATGCACCGGGAGAGATCATCGACCACAATCGCAAGGGAATCATCGTCAGTTGCCGAGAATCAGTGATACAAATCACGCGGTTGCAGTTGGCAGGCAAAACTCAAACCAGTGCCGCACAGCTGTTAAACTCCCGGAATTTGACTGGTATGCATTTTACCCCTTTGAGCCAGGGATTATCAGCGCTTAAAAAATGAAACCTGGCAGCACTAACCCGCGTGTTCTTGCGCTGCAATCACTTTTACTAGTGATTCATGACGGCCGATCGTTAGATGATGCACTCGCTACCGTCCTGACCGATACCGCGCTTTCCGACGCGCGTGACCTGGCCCTGTACCAGGAGCTATCGAAAGGTGTGTGTCGCTGGTATTTTGCGCTTTTGGTATTACTCAAGCCCTATTTGCAAAAACCGTTAAAAGCCAAAGATGTCGATCTGGAAATAATCTTATTAATCGGTCTGTATCAAATTTTGATGATGCGTATCGAAGACCATGCGGCGGTAAACGAGACCGTTAAGTTGGTTCTGTGGCGGAAAAAGCCCTGGGCCAAAGGATTAGTGAATGGCGTGCTACGCCAGATAATTAGGGACGGGGTTGAAATAAAACCCGAGCACGATGAAGCCTCTTATCCGCAATGGATGCGCGACACGATATCCACCGACTGGCCGCGAAATCACCAGGATATATTTCGCGCGGGAAACTGTCGGGCGCCGATGACACTGCGGGTAGATACGCGACAGCGGTCAATAGCAGAACAGATCGAATGTTTGGCCGACCGTGGTCTGGTAGCGAGTGCCCATGAATTGGTCGAATCGGCTATAGAGCTGGATACCCCCTGTTCGGTTAGCAGCGTCGAGGGCTTCGATACTGGCCAGGTCAGCGTACAAGATGCCGCCGCACAGATAGCGGCGGTATTACTCGATTGTGAGCCCGGTATGCGGGTGCTGGACGCCTGCGCGGCTCCGGGTGGAAAAACCATCCACTTGCTACAGGTTAACGATGATCTGGATTTAATCGCGCTAGATCAGAATCCCGCACGCCTGCAAATGATCGAACAAAATCTTGTGCGGATAAACCGGCAGGCCAGGTTGATTTGCGGCGATGCAGCTAATCCGCAGGTCTGGCACGAGGGTGAGCTATTTGACCGTATACTTGCTGATGTCCCCTGTTCAGCCAGCGGGGTGATCAGACGACACCCCGATATAAAACTCTTGCGGCGCGCCAGCGATATTGGGCGTTTGGTGCAGCAACAGAGAAATATTCTTGACGGATTGTGGTCTGTGCTCAAACCGGGAGGCTTGATGCTCTACAGTACCTGCTCGATATTTAAGCAGGAAAACGAACGCCAGATTGAATGGTTTGTTGAAAAATATGATAATTGTACGGAGCAGTCACTGAATTCAGTACGATGGGGTGAAAGCAGGGCATTGGGGCGACAGATATTACCAGGGCAGCATAATATGGACGGATTTTACTATGCCTGTTTGCACAAGGTTGCGATCGGCAATAAACAGGACTAATGTCTTTTAATAAGGTGCCGGTATACTCAGAAATTTGGCTGCTACTGGTAATTGCGAGTCTTCTGTTTGCTCTGATTATAACGCTCCCAGTAAGTGGCTAAGGAAAATCCGGGTTTATATAGTCCACAATGCCGGGTTTACGCTCGACGAACTATGTGGGTGCTTGCAGTGGAAGTGGAAATAGAGTTGCTGGAATATACTAACATTTCGATTCACCAGGGATTTGCAAAGTGACTGGAACGAGTGGAATTTTGAGAGGCCAGAGGCATGAATAGCACTTTTCGTAATACTGCCTCAGTAATGGCGCTGGTTATCCTGCTAGTGGTGTCACTGTATTCCATCAGCGATGCTACTTCAAATTCGGCTACGTTTGGGAAATATTACAATTGGCTGGTATTTTTCAATGCGGCTGGCCTGGCCGCGCTACTGGGTCTGATCGTCTACAACCTTTACAAATTGATCGTCCAGTACCGAATGAAAGCGATCGGATCTCGCCTGACAACTCGCCTGATCAGCGTGTTCGTATTATTGACCATTATTCCTGTGAGTATTGTTTACTATTTTTCGCTGAGCTTCTTGCACCGCAGCATCGATAGCTGGTTCGATGTCGGTATAGAGACCGCGCTCGAAGATTCCCTGCAGCTGGGGCGTAGTGCGGTGGATTTGCGTAAGCGAGAGGCGCTTAACAAGGCACTTATGATTGCGTCTGAAATTACCAATATAGCCGATGAATTAATGGTCGTTTATCTCGACGAAGCACGAGAACAGCATAATGCCAACGAGTTGACTCTGGTCGATCACGACCAGTCTATTCTGGCTTCGAGTAGTATCGACTCAACGGTTTTGCCGACTGCTTTATCGCTTACCGATGTAGGTGAGCTGGGTACTGAAAACCATTATCTGAATCTGGAGGAAAGCTCGGTATATGGGCTTGCGATACGCATTGTCGTACTGGTTCCTAGCTCAGATGTGACGGTACCGAGTAAGACTTTGCAGGCACTATTCCCTTTTGCCGATCGACTGAACGAATTGACTATAGGCGTGCAGAACGCTTTCGAGCAATACAAGGAACTAGCGGTATTACGCAATCCACTCAAAACCAGTTTTACCCTGGCGTTATCAGTTATTTGGTTAATGAGTGTGCTATCGGCGGTTTGGTTGGCATTTATCGCCGCACGCAAACTGGTTTCACCCATTAGTGATCTGGTTGAAGGCACCATATCGGTCGCAGCGGGGGATTATGAAAAACAGCTTAAAGTAGAAGGTTCCGACGAACTCAGTATTTTGTTGCAATCGTTCAATACCATGACACGTAATATTTCGAAATCGCGCGCGATTGCGAAACAAAGTCAGTTAATGGAAGCGATGCAAAAGAATTACCTGGAATCGGTGATGGCGCACATTAATTCCGGTGTTTTAACCATTGACGAAACTGGATTTATCAAGAGTGGGAACCCGGCGGCCTGTTCAATTTTTGGTATAGAGAGTTATTTCTTTACCGAACTTTACATCGATGACGTGGTGCGTGAATACCCGATGATGCAAGGATTTTTCGAAACGGTTCGAAGGCACATGCAGCAAGACTCCGAATGGCAGGAAGAAGTAGTGATTTTCGGACACAGTGGAAGGAAAGTGCTCCGAGTGAGTGGTACCACCCTGGAAACACAATCGGATAATCGAATGGAGCAGGTGATAGTTGTTGACGATTTGACCGAATTGATCCAGGCGCAAAAAGATGCTGCCTGGAGCGAAATGGCCAGGCGTCTGGCACACGAAATTAAAAATCCGCTCACCCCAATTCAATTATCGGCTGAAAGATTGCAACGTATATTGAGCGGCGAAGTACCGCCGGATAAACAAATCATGCTTGACCGATACACCCAGACTATCGTACAGCAGGTGGAGGCGATGAAATCGATGGTCAATGCTTTTAGCGACTATGCACGTTCTCCAGCACAAAAGTTGGAGTCCCTGAATTTGAATCAAATGCTGGAAGAGATCACGATACTGTATGATGAAGACAATGCCGATGTGGCTATAGAACTTGATCTCGATATCTCGATGCCGGAGATACAGGGCGACGCAGTGCGATTACGTCAGCTGGTTCATAATCTAATCAAGAACAGCCTGGAATCGATCGATCAAATTGGGTGGATAAAAATGCAGACTCGTAGTGTGCGCGAAACTGGTCGACACTTCGCCGAGTTATCAATTGAAGACAGTGGCGCTGGGATCGATGATAAAATATCCGAGAGCCTGTTTGAGCCCTATGTCACAACAAAAACTTCGGGTAGTGGGCTTGGACTTGCCATTGTAAAGAAAATAGTCGATGAGCACGGTGGTGTGGTGTGGGTCGAGAAAAGCACCCAGGGCGGGGCAAAGTTTATAGTACGCTTTCCGCTGACGTCGCAAATGAAGGATCAAACGAGTAGCAATGAAATCAGCGAAAAAGATGCCAGGGTAATTTCATGAGTGCGAGAATTCTTGTTGTTGACGACGAACCAGATATCAGAATTCTGCTCAAGGATATCCTGGAAGATGAAGGTTACGAGGTCGATACCGCAGCACATGCAAAAGCGGCGAATGAAAAAAAGCGATCAAATTCTCCCGACCTGGTATTGCTTGATATATGGATGCCCGAAATTGATGGCGTTACTTTGTTAAAAGAGTGGAAGGCATCCAATACTGATAATTGTCCGGTGGTGATGATGTCCGGGCACGGCACCGTGGAAACAGCAGTGGAGGCGACTAAAATTGGCGCTTACGATTTTGTCGAAAAACCGCTTTCTATGGCTAAACTATTGAGTACTGTAAAAGCAGCTCTTTCCAGCGCTTCCAATTTAGCGCGGCAGGAATCTCAAGCAAGGAAAGAAGAGCCAGTGGGTAATAGCTATGCCGTACGCCAGCTTAAGCTAAAATTTCAAAATTTGAGCAGTTCCAGTGATGCAGTGTTTCTTAGCGGTGCTACCGGCAGCGGGCGTAAAATTTGGGCTTCTTATCTCGGCGAAATTTCGCATCCAGATAAAGCGATGCAAATTTTTGACCCTGGCCAGAAGCTGGACGAATTTTTGTCGCTAAACGCCAATCTTTATATAGAAGAAATTATAGAGCTGGACGAGGGTCAGCAAATAGATATTTACCGCGCGATTGAAGACAAAACCGGGCATTCAGGCACTCGTTTAATACTGTCTAGTCGGTTAGATCATTTGCGGCTTGGCGAGCAGGCTAAAATGCTACCAGTACTTGCCGCTTGTTGGAGTAAAGCCATTCGTATTCCGTCCCTGGACGAGCATATTGAAGATATTCCGGAATTACTCGAGTATTACGTGAACTGGTATGGCGACCACGATCAATTACCTTATCGGCATTTTGGTGTGGCTGCACAGAATTTTCTTCGCAATTATAGCTGGGATGGAGATATAACTCAGTTAAAGCAATTCATTCAATCTATTTTGGCCAATAGTACCGATGAATCCATAGAGCTGGACGAAATTCGACAGTTGCTGCTGCAAACTAAATCGGTCAATGTGCGGAAACCCGAAAATGCAATACAAATCACTATAGATCTAGGCCTGGATTTGCGTCGGGCGAGAGAAGTATTTGAGCGGGAGTATCTGGCTAAACACCTCGGTATGTGCGGTAATAATATTGCCGAACTA
>Ga0114949_10000627_pt1 | contig 19667 bp, 16 predicted proteins | sample N074metaG_FD_83505 | JGI IMG/M metagenome (GOLD analysis project Ga0114949, IMG submission 83505) | Deep subsurface microbial communities from Kermadec Trench to uncover new lineages of life (NeLLi) - N074 metaG | ecosystem: Environmental > Aquatic > Marine > Ocean trench > Sediment | place...
GGCGAAGACAAGGACGCCGAAGGTAAGTGTGGCGAAGACAAGGACGCCGAAGGTAAGTGTGGCGAAGACAAGGACGCCGAAGGTAAGTGTGGCGAAGACAAGGACGCCGAAGGTAAATGTGGCGAAGACAAGGACGCTGAAGGCAAGTGTGGCGAAGATAAGGACGCTGAAGGTAAGAGCGGCGAAGATAAGGACGCTGAAGGCAAGTGCGGCGAAGACAAGGACGCCGAAGGCAAGTGCGGCGAAAGTAAGTAGTTGCCGTAGATCTATTGGCTTTCCATTCGACCCTTTGACCTCGAAGAAGGGTTATGCGTGACACTCCGGTGACAGGTGCGGGTTTGGGATTACGACGCGGATTACTTCCCGAACTCGCAAGCTTGGACGATGCTGCCATCGACTTCATGGAAGTGGCGCCGGAAAACTGGATTGGAGTTGGCGGTCGGTTCGGCCGCCAGTTTCGTGCTCTTGCAGAGCGATTCGAGTTCGTTTGCCACGGCCTTTCGTTGTCGATCGGCAGTCCTGCGCCACTTGATATTGCATTCCTCAAAGACGTAAAACAGTTTCTCGACACCAATCGCATACGCTGCTACACGGAGCATCTGAGTTACTGCAGTGATGACAAGGGGCAATTGTACGATCTGATGCCCATTCCGTTTACCGATGAAGCGGTGATATATGTCGCGGGTCGCATCAAGCAGGTCCAGGAAATTTTAGAGCGCCGCATCGGTATGGAACATGTTTCCTACTATGCCGCACCTGGCCAGGAACTCTCGGAACTCGAATTCATAAACGCGGTACTGAATGAGGCCGATTGTGACTTTCTGTTGGACGTGAACAACATTTACGTCAACAGCATAAATTTCGCGTATGACCCGATCGAATTCCTCGAAGGAATCGACGGCCAGCGCACCGCGTACATCCATATTGCCGGTCACTACGAACAAGCACCCGATCTACGAATCGATACCCATGGTTCAGCGGTAATCGAGCCCGTCTGGGATCTGCTTGAACATGCTTACCAACGCTGGGGCGTGCTGCCGACATTGCTGGAACGTGACTTCAACTTTCCACCGATGCCTGAGTTGCTCGGGGAAGTTGCACGGATTCGCGCAATTCAGACGCGCGTAGGTGAGCAGCATGTCGCGTCGGGGTAGTAACCTGCCGAGTTTTCGGGAGACTCAGATTGAGTTTGCTGCCCACATTCGCAACCCTGAATCCAATCCACGGCCTGCAGATGTCGAACCTCGACGCATGCAGATCTATCTTGATCTTTTCTACAACAACATCGAGGGGTTCCTGGCAAACGGGTTTCCCATCGCCAAGCAAGTGCTGGGGCACGATGCCTGGCATGAACTGGTGCGGGAATTTGTCCATCTGCATCCAAGTGACTCGCCGTATTTTCTGGAGGTCTCGCAGGAATTTCTGACCTTTCTCGGCGCTCGTGGTGCTGGCCGGGTAGCCGATTTCATGCTAGAGCTGTGTCACTACGAATGGGTCGAATTGGCGTTGAATATCAGCGACGTCGCAATGCCAGAAGAAGAGATCGATCCTTCCGGTGATCTGCTCGGGCAACGCATTGTTGTCTCACCGTTGATATGGCCCCTGGCGTATCGCTATCCTGTGCATGAAATAGGACCGCAGTACCAGCCCCTGGATCCCCCCGTTGAATCCACACACCTCGTGGTTTACCGACGTAAAGATGACAAAGTGAAGTTTCTCCTTGCCAATGCGGTAACGCTCAGGCTGATCGAACTACTGGGTGGTGTGCCACTGGGTGCGGTATCCAACGAGTCCAGTCGTATCACCGGTGAGCAGGCGCTGACACAGATCTGCAGCGAACTGCCTACAGTGGATTCTGCTGTGGTTTACGAAAAAGGCGTTGCAACGCTGAATCAATTGCGCAAGGCTCAGATACTGCTTGGAACGATCAGGTAAAAGTCTTGGGAATTCAAATTTGTCTTCGGCTCGGCCGCCACCCGAGCGGGTTGGTTTGCGTCATCCTGTCCGGCCTGCTGATCGCTACCGCAATGCAGGCAGCGGCAGTCACTGAGCTTGCCGATCGTGATCCCTGGGTGGCCATGAATCGCGGTCTGTATGGTTTCAACGATCGGCTGGACACGTGGATTCTGCGGCCCATTGCGAACAGCTACGACAAGATCATGCCTGATCCGCTGCAGCGCGGTGTCAGCAACATATTCGATAACTTCGGCACTCCAGCGGTCGCGATCAATCAGTTTCTGCAGGGTAAGGTCGCAGCTGGCTCGGTCGATACTGCACGATTCCTGATCAACAGTACTCTGGGTATCGCGGGATTGTTTGATGTCGCCAATCAGATGGGCCTGCAACAGCACGACGAGGATTTCGGACAGACACTCGCGGTCTGGGGTGTGGCTCAGGGGCCGTATTTCATGATTCCCTTCAGAGGATCGTCTACGATTACCCATGCCGGTGGGATGCTGGTGGACGCCTTCCTCAATCCGATGAGATTTATTCGGCCCATTCGCGCCAGAAATACCACGTACGGATTCTATTTCGTGGATTTGCGAGCCCGCCTGCTGGGTGTCGAGGCTCTGATCTCAGGCGACGAGTATCTCTTCATTCGCGATGCGTATCTCCAGCGACGGGACTATCTAATCAAGGACGGAGAGATTGAGGATGACCCTTTTCTGGATGACGAATTCGACGAGTGATCGATCGGCGTCAAACGACTTCGCACCAATTGCAATCAACATTAGATAGGAGTACGGTGCGCGTCCCATCGATGTGGCGTGAAGCTTTGTATGAGCCTCGTCGTTGTAGATCCTGATGAAGACGCGTCGGCTTCCTTTTGCGAGCAGCTAAAGCTACTCGGATACGACCCGATTCCCGTGACGGATCTGAAGTTGGCGATTGAAATTTGCGAGCATTCGCACGCTGAACTTCTGATCTGCTCCGAGTTCGATTGGGCGAAGCAATTGGCAGCGACCGATCGACGTTTACCGGTGGTCGTGACCTCTCAGCAGGACCCAAGCAGCGAAACATTACTGGATGCGATGCGCAACGGCATCTCCGACCTGTGGCGCTTGCCCGTCGATGATGATTTTCTCGCCCATCGAATTCAGACAATACTCGCCCGATCCCAACAAACGCAGAGCCAGGCTGAAGCGAGGCTGAACCAGTATGTGGCGGACCTTCACCGCGATCAGCGAGCCGGCAGATATATTCAGATGGGGATGCTCCCGCCTAATCCCATGGCTATCGAGCACTACCGATTGCAACATCGGATCGTTCCCTCACTGATTCTGTCTGGCGATTTTGTCGACTACTTTCGACTTACCGATCGTTACTTTGCTTTTTATATCGCCGACGTTTCAGGCCACGGTGCATCATCCGCGTTCGTGACGGTGTTGTTGAAAAATTTCTCCCGCCGTCTGCGTCGGGAGTATCGGCCAACGATGTTGCATGAACCGGGTGAGATTCTCGAATGGATCAATCGGGAGTTACTGGAACAGAATATCGACAAACACGTAGTGATCGTGTTTGCGATTGGTGATCTCGAACAGAATTCTGTGTGCCTCGTCAATGCTGGCCACTTTCCACCGGCTATACTGGTCAACGAAGCCGGGGCCAGTTTTGTCGAACAGCGAGGCAAGCCGGTTGGTCTGTTCGATGTGGTCAAATATGAGTCCCGGACGGTCAAACTGGCAGCCGGTGACCGGCTGGTTTTCTTTTCCGACGGCGTGCTCGATGCGATGGATGGCATGGATTTGAGTCAGAAAGAAGCCGTACTTCTGCGCGCGGCGGGCGAGTCTGCTGAGATGGACGCGATCTGGGCCAAGCTCGGAATCACCGAAGACGCGGTGCCCGACGACATGACCTGTCTGACAGTGAGGCGCGAGAGCTGATGCCGGGCCGTATTCTGGTCGGTTCGCATGACGGCGTGTACATCCTTCTATTCGAAGGTGATGTGCGCTTGACACTGTGCACCGCGGTCGATGGCTATCTCGAAAATATGTTCAAGGACCGTTCTTTCAAATCGGTCGTGGTGAACCTGTCCCGCACACAAAGCATTGACAGCACCTCACTGGGCCTTCTCGCCAAACTGTCCATTCAGGCAGAAAAACTCTTCAACTACCGCCCAACTCTGGTTTCGACTCAAGGCGACGTTACCCGCATCTTGTTGTCGATGGGATTCGACGATGTCTTCAACATCGTCGAGAAACCGTTGGAGCATAAAGAACAACTTGGTGAGTTACCGGTGATCGAGAGCTCTCATGAAGACCTCAGACAGCGTGTTTTAGAAGCACACAAGACACTGATGGCGATGAACGACGCGAACCGTGATGCTTTCCACGATCTGGTGGTGACGCTGGAGTCTGAAAGTACGACGTTTGATCCACCGCGCCAGATATCGCTCTAACTGCTAGTCGGCTTTGTCGCGGTCGCGGCGGGCCATTCGCTTTGCCTGAATGAATCTGGAATGACTCACATACAGCAGTTCCGCGATTTTGCGGATCATATGTTCTTCGAACCGGTCTATCGTTTCATCGGCTGAGGCCAGGCGCCACAGGTTCAACACGAGTTCGTATTTTTCCGGTTCTGACCAGGCGTCGTTGATCGTCTGCGTGAATCGGAAAAGACCCACACTTTCGTCGTGGTGCTCACGCGAGGCTGCGATCACATCTTCGATCTCCTCGCCTGGCAGTTGCAATTGCTCCGCAAGGACGCGGCGAATCAGGGTGACTTCGGCCTCGTCGATATTGTGATCTGCCCAGGCAACTTCCAGCAGCAGCGTGGCTGCGGCGAGTGCGACGCGGTCGCCCGTTTCTGCTGCGTCTTCAATGTTTCGATTGCGCAACTTATCCAGAATCCGAGCAAGCATATTCACGCTGCCTTTGAGAGTTCGACGATCGCGCGCTGCAGGAGCACGGGGTCGTTCCTTTTTAGATTTTTCGAGTCACTGAGTGTGCGACGGAACGCGCGCGCACCAGTGATACCGCTGAAGAGCCCCAGGCAGTGCCGGGTCATGTCATGCAAGCGGGTGCCTTTACCGAGTTCGCGTTCTATATAGACACTGTAGTCGGCCATGATGTCCCATGGTGTACGCTGTGATGACCCGTCGAGCTCAACGGCAAGCCCGTTCAAAAACAGCGGTCGCTGATAGGCCTGGCGACCGATCATGATGCCATCGACGTGTTGTAGATGCGCGATGGCGGAAGGTGTCTCATCGATGCCGCCATTCAGCCAGATCTGTAGTTCCGGGAATTTTGCTTTGAGTGCATAGACGCGTTCGGGTTGCAGTGGCGGAATCGCCCGATTTTGCGCAGGCGAGATGCCGTTGAGTAATGCCTTGCGCGCGTGTACGTAGAATTGCCGGCAACCGGCGTTCGCGACTGTGCCGATGAACGTTTCAAGAAAGTCGGTCGAATCATCTGCATCTACGCCAAGCCGACATTTTACGGAGACGGGAATATCCACGCTGTCGCGCATGGCGCTCACAAGATCCGCCACGAGGCCCGGTTGCCGCATGAGGCAGACGCCAAAACTGCCGCGCTGGACGCGTGGTGAAGGGCAACCCACGTTCAGATTGATCTCGTCGAAACCGGCCGTCTCGGCGATCTTTGCCGCGATGGCCATCTCCCGTGGATCACAGCCGCCCAACTGAACGCCGACGGGATGCTCGCTGGGATCGGCCGCCAGCAACGCCTCACGCGAGCCATGGAGCAATGCGCCGGTTGTGATCATTTCGGTGAAGAGCTTCGCTTGCGGGGCACACAGCCGATGAAGATAACGGCAGTGACGGTCCGTCCACGCCATCATGGGCGCAACGCTCAACGCGCTCGACGCTCGACAACGTTCGCTGGCGAAGGCTGCGCCCTGAGTCCTGGTCTGCGTCGTGCGTTTTACTGAGTCTACTGCTGTGGTCATGTTGAGTTGCACGAAGCGAAAACCGCCGAACGAGTGCTTGTGAACAAAGTGAGAGCGGATTCTACACCGAGCGGGCAAAACCTTGTCCAGAGCGTGACAGGTCAAATGCTGGGTAGATCACGCAGTCGCCGGGCGACAATTCCTGCTGCTGCGCGCGGCCACCGGCGGCGACTCAGCCCATCTGCCAGTCGGGCAGGTGACTTTTCACCTGCAACCGCCTCAGAATGCGGCCAACTATTTTAAGTCATTGATATCAATACGAAATATCTATTTCGTGAACCACGTCTGCTTTTTCATAATTCGCCATTTTTACCTCCATTTTTCCTTCATTTACCCTCACAAGGTCTGTATAGTTACTCGCCAAGCTTTTGAAATAAAACGAAGAACCCCAGATGATGCGACAAAGAACGATTCAACGATCTGTCCACGCCATCGGTATCGGCGTTCATTGTGGGAAAAAAGTCCGTATGACATTACGCCCTGCCGGGGAGAATACGGGTATTCGATTTGTCCGGACCGACCTGCGAGGGTCTGCAGTACGTGCTCGTGCGCAGAATGTTTCTGACACGACGCTGTCTACCAGCATTGCTGAAAACGGTGTTCAGGTTGCGACCGTTGAGCATCTCATGTCGGCGCTGTGGGGTTTGGGAATAGATAACCTCGTCGTCGAACTCAATGCTGAAGAAGTCCCGATCATGGACGGCAGCGCAGCACCATTTGTCTATCTGATCAGTTCGGTCGGAATCATCGAACAGAATGCGTCGAAGGAATTTATGCGGATCACTCGTGAAGTAACCGTCAGCCAGGGCGATGCGGTAGCGACGTTGACGCCATTCGATGGCTTCCAGGTCGACTACACATTTGAAGCCGATCACCCTGTTTATAATCGCCACCCGAAGCGGGCGAAGCTCGACTTCTCGAATACTTCCTACGTCGAGGAAGTCAGTCGGGCGCGATCGTTTGGTCTGGTGAAGGAACTCGAACAAGCTCGGACGATTAATCGTTGCCTGGGCTCGAGTCTCGAGAATGCCGTTGGCATCGACGACTACGAAATTCTCAACGAAGATGGTCTGCGTTACGATGACGAATTCGTGAAACACAAACTGCTCGACGTGATTGGCGATCTGTATCTTCTGGGTCGACCGGTGCTTGGCCGTTTCCAAGGCCACAAGTCGGGACACGCGCTGAATAACAAGCTTGCACGCGCGCTTCTGCGCTGCGAGGACGCCTGGGAAGTCGTAACGTTCGGCAAAGACGAGCGACTCGATCCAATTGCGGCTCCCGCTGCGGTCTGATATTTAACAAAGCAACCCCGCACCTAAGCGGTCGGCGCTCGGCAACTGCTGAGGCCTATAGCCCGTGTCGCCCCGCTTCTTCGAACATTTTGATCAGAAAACCCCGTATTGCGGTTTCCGCATCCTCCCGCGGCATGAGCTGCTGCTGCTCGAGTTCTTGTGCCATGTCCTTGAGCGATCGTTTACCGTCGATCAGCGTCATGATGAACGCATGAATGCGTGTGGTCATTGCTTGTGTCTGGAACGCCGGTAGGAGCGGTACGGGACTGCGACCTTTGGCAATCCAATCCGGCAGGTTCTGCCGTCGCTCGGGTTGCGCGACCGATGCTGTCTTGACTGCGGCGAGCGTGACAACGCTCTCACGACGTCCGTGTCGGCTGTCGGGACAGTCCAGATAGGGCTGCGTCGCTTCGCTGACTTGGTGAATTCGAAAGCCGTGTTCCTCGGTGAGTTCCTGAATCTCTGCGAGATTCGGACACTCAGCGGGATCGCGCTGGGTAAATGCAAGAGAGCCATGCAGGATCCAGGTGCCACCTTCTTTGAGCAGGTGGTTGAAGCCGGGTAACAGCAGGCTCGTGGGAACGTCCACAACATCGATGAGCCACGGTGTGACCACCAGATCGAATGAGCCGGGCTTGAAAGGCGCGCGCAGCGCGTCTGCGAGCACGACCTGGAATCCAGGTTGGGTCGCACGGGGCGCACTCAGCGTCCGCTCAATGGCGCATTGGGCCTCTGAGGAGGGTGCAAGCGGAAATTCGATCAACGACACGCTTTCGCCTGTGGCCATCCTGTGCGCGATGCTTGTCAGATAGGGATTGATGTCGAGAGCGACGGTCAGTTCAGGCGCCAGTGAGTCGTGCAGGTCGTATGCGAGCCGACCCGCCCCGGCACCGAGTACGAGGATTCGGTGCGGCTTTTTAGCGGGCAGTGCGCGCGTGACGCTGGCCAGCGATTGTGAATTTTCCGCATCGCCCCAGCACCAGTCGCGGTGTACGTTTGCCTGATAGGACAGGAGGCCCAGTTGCGTTGGCAAGCGGGTTTTCAATGCAAGATAGGTTTCTAGGTCCGCCGGTTGCCCAATTCCGAGCGATGCAAGCAAATGACTCAACGCCTTGTGCTGATTCGCGTAGCCTTCACTGAGCGTTCGTAGTCGTGTGCGTGCTGCGTTGCTCGAGGAGTCCTCAAGTGCACTACGCGCAGCCTTGGATTGCGTCTCCAGTTGCGCCAGAGCCATGTGCCAGCGGTTGCGCCATTGCGAAAGGACGGCTGGAGGGTCTGCCACCAGCCAGGGCACGGCGTCGATGACGGGAAACTCGATCTGGCAACCTGGACACTGAAGATTCTGCAAAGCTGAATCGCAGCGTGGGCATGCCAGAATGTCTGCGAGCGTGGACAATCCCAATTTTTTTCAAATCCTTTTGCAGCCGGGGCTGGCTCATTGTAGAGGAGGCTCCCTAGCTGACGAAACCGCTCACGATCGGTTGAAACGCCATCCACAGGTCCTGCTGCGCGCTGACCGGTGTGTTGCCGAAGATGGTGCCGAAATGCTGTTCTTCGCCGTGCAGCGCCATGTAGTTCAGCAGTACTGTCTGCACCAGCAGATTGACGTTGTTGGCCGCGGGAGATGCGCTGGTTTCCACCGATCCGTCCGGCCGCATGAATCCGAGTTGCTGGTGCCGGGCCTGTTCATCGAGGTTGGCTCCGCGCAGTACCGGCCTGCCCGCTGGGTTGTAGACGAGAAAGAAAGGCGCCGCAGTAGAGCTGTTGTCGCTCGTCCATTCCCCCTTGCCACGGCCATCAACGGAATTGTCGATCACACCGTTGGATGAGAGTGAGCCGTCAGACATCACGTAGAGCATCAGCGGCACGCCGCGGACGGCCGCGTACTCGAGACAGGCACCCATGCACACGCCAGCCCGGAAGTCTTTGACTTCACCTTCTGCGCGGGCGCCGCCATGGTAGTCATAGCCGCCCATCTCGATCGTGCCGGCTCCGGCGAAGCCGTTGATGACCATCTTCATGACCGAAGCGGTCTTCTGAAACTCCCGGGCCGAGGTATCGCCTGCGTTGAATTCCAGCGTACTGAAGATTCCGCCGCCACCGACGATCTCGAGATCCTGGGCAGGGTCGATCTGTGCCGGGTTGCCGTACTGGTCGGCGAGATTCGCGCTCTTGACGTAACCACAGCGCACCAGATCTTTGACCACGTCGTCCGTCGTGATGACCTGATTGGTGCTCATGTCGATCAGTTTCTGGTCGCTCAAGCGATAGATGGACTCCATGACGGCCACGGCGTCGGCTTGCGTCAATCCAACAGCGGTAATGTCACCGACATCCACCAGCCCGGTCACATCGCTCGGGCGATCCACCTTGGTCGGTCGAATCGTCAGATCGATCAGATCCAGCGGCGCCATCGAGTTGCCACCGGAGTCGGAATTTTCGGACCCGATGAGGGTCAGCAGCGCGCCATCTGCGCCTTTACCGATGATTGTCGGATTGTTGTTCTGATCCAGACCAACGCCCGCCCGGGCGATACCGTACATGGGGTTGTGTGGATTGTTGCCGGTGTCGTTATCCGAGCGCGCCGGGATCACGGCGCCATTGATATTCGTCGCCGTAGCAGCTGAGATGCGGGTCATCATCCCGCGCAGAAAGGCGCTGTCTTCGTGAAATGCGAGCCCCAGACGGGAATCGATGTTGTCATTCGTTGCTGGATTGTTGTTGTTATTGAGTATCGGTGGTATCCGGTCACCCGGCAGCCCCTGACGCTCGTAGCCGGCCGTTGAGAGAAAATCCAGTTGCCCGCCTTGCTGGCCGACAAGGACGTTGGATCCGGCCTGGTTACAGCCACCTGCCAGATCAAAGCAGATGAAAGGGATCTTACCAGCGCCCTGAGTTGCGATGCCGCAACTGCTTACCAGCGCCAGCAGATCATTGGAAAGCGTCGCATAGGCTTTGTTGCCCAGGGCGATCGTGGTCGTGCCAAACAGTGCGCTGGCGCCGCCAAGTATGAAACCCTGTGCCAGGAATTCACGCCGCGTGCGCGGGCGAGGATGATCCGTGTGGCATAGCGGGTCGTCGTAGTTGCGCTTCTTTTTTCTGAGCATGATGATTCCTTTCGTTTGTCGAGCCCGACTACTGAATGAGCATTGCCGCACTTCCGAGCACGGAAGAGCAGGCGCCGATCATCGTCGAATCTACGCTGGCGCTGTTGCCGACAAGCCGGCCTACAAGAGCATTCACTTCAATTTTGAGTGCGCCGGGAGCCAGCTGTGTTGGCAGATTCAATCCGAGCATGTTTTCAATCAGCGGATCGGTGACAGCATCCAGATCATTGAATGCGCTGGCCACGGGTGAGCCCCAGGGGAAATTAGGCCAGTAGAGCTCGCGCTTGCTGTTGTCATTGACCAGTGCCGCGCAATATTCCAAAGCGAGCTGGGAAACGCCCATCTGCTGGGAAGATATGAAACCGGCAATTTTGGTCTGTACGGGCAGTGCGGTACGCACGCGATTGTAGACGTTCAGTACCCCTGCGTCGTCGACCGGAATGCCCGTCATCTTCGACATGGTTGCGTTGATCTCTGCGAAATCGCGGATACCATCGGGCGCATCTCGCGGCACGGGCGGCGGTGCCGGCGGTGCGACAGGCGGAGGCTCGATTACGGCGTTCGTCGAACCACCCAGTTCCTCAAACGTGAGAAAGAACTCATCGAGCGCCGGACCTTTTTCCAACTGAATGACAGTACCCAGAGCAGAGAGTCGTTGCAGTCCTTCAGTGGCGTAGGCAACGTCATTCAGGCTCAGATCGAGATTCTTGAAAGCCTGGCCGACCACCAGTTCACGGCCATTCAGACCGATCCGCATGCCTCGCAGAGGGATGTCGCCCAGCGTAACTCCGGCAGCATCCAGAACAACGAAGAATGGCTCATCGAATAGATACGAATATGAATCGAACTGACTGACTTCGATCACGATGTAGGCATCTGGAATGCCGACGTGCTCGCCGACATTGAACAACATGAAATATTTTTCGCCCACGCCGACCTCGAAATTTTCGTTGATCTGCGCCGGGGTGAGAGTCCGGTTGTGGATTGCGAGCAATCGGACGGTGCCTGCCCAGCGATCGTTGTTATCGACTTCGCTGGCGATCGCCAGTGCAAATGTGTTGTCCCATTCGTTCAACAATCCGCCGGGTACGGGATCGAGCGCGCCGATCAGTTCGCCATTGACGAATATCTGCCTGCCGTTGATCGGATCGTAATTCAGCACGATGTGTTGCAGCGAGGCCTGCAGCACTTCGTCCATCGCGGGTGTGGACAGTTGGGGTTCGCCGGCCTGGTCTGTCTGGTCACTCCTCGTGAACGTGTCGTAATCGTATAGCGTCTGACCGATCATGAAATTGCGCGCAGTCGAACCACCGGAGTAGCTGATGATTCGCGCCGGGCCATCCTGCGTGACGTTGGCGGGAGCAACCCAGGCTTCGATCGAAAATTCTCCCGTCGACGTGATCAGGTCGTGCAGCTTGCTGCTTGCTGTCGTTGACCCCTGGGCTTTGCCGTCGATGAACTGCACCCCCCAGCCGCCGACCCAGTTGTACGTACCCGACAACGTCAGGTTGAGCGCTGGTTCGATACCGCTTGTGTCGAATACCTGGTTGCCCGAACCTGTCTTGAATTCGTAAAGCGCGATCAAATTGGCCTCAAACCGGCCACCGGCTGAGGACACGATGCCGTCGGGCAGCCCCAACGCCATGCTGGTGACCAGATTTGGATCGATTACAGTTGTAGGAATGGCGTTGGCAAGATCGAATATAGCCGTCTGCATGATTCCCGAGTCGTCGGCATCCATGAAGTCCTGGTCGCCGTCGTCACACTCATTCCAGCAGTTGTGCGATTCCTGGCGCAGACGTAAAACGAATCGCGAATTGCCAGGATTATCCAGATCGATCTTCGCCTGCGCGGCATCATAAGCTGCGGCCATGTTGGCGCTGGCAAAATAGGGCGACTGGGGTATGGCTGCTGCTTCGGAGTGGCAATCCACACAGTAGGTCCTGAGCAGATTGTAGACCGCGGTAAACTCCGGCGGAGCAAGCGCGGGGAAGTTTTTGCTGTCACCGGGTGCCTGTAAGGGTGGTGCGATGAGTTCGATCGCTTTGCCGACGCCGCCAAAAGTGGCACCCGCCCAGTTTTCGATGTAGGACTCGATAATGTCGCCGCAGGCGTTGTCATCGGATAGCCAGCAATTGTGACCGCCGCGGACTTTGCCGACCATGATCGACATACCCGGATCTGCAAGATCAACGACGGTGTTAGCCGCGTCGTACGCAAGATTAATGTCGTCCGCCCGGACAAACCTGGGATTCTGGGTTTCGTTGTGGCAACTGCCACACCGGTTGTTCGGGACCAGATTGTCCCAGAGCGTGAGCTTGAAAGTCTGCACGTCGGGCGTTGCAGGCGGCGGGCCGTTGTAGTTGCTCACTTGCGGCGCCGTTGTCAGCGGCGTTGCCGAGGTCGGTGCGCCGCTACCACTGCCACAGCCAACTAGCACCAGCAAACTGAGCACGGCGGCAGAATATCGAAATGTCAGCAGATTCTTCATGTTGGCTCCCGCCTAGTCGCCCATGCAGTAAACGGCAGATTCTGCGAAGACCTGCTTTAAGTTGTAGGTGCTCAACTGGAACGAGGTCACCATGTTGTCGATCTGGGTGCGGTCCAGCCCGTCTTGTGGTGGTCTCAGGCAGACGTTGGCAAAGACCTTCTCGACCTGGCAATACGCGAATGCATCACTGTTGGCGAGTTCCTGGCCCATGGATTTCGCGCCGCTGCCGGAACCGGTCCCGGCACCCCAGCCGAGCAGGGCGTTCTGGCCGTTGCGCCAGTAGTTGTTCCAGCTGTCGTTCGGGGTGATGAAGCCGTGCTCAAAATTGTTGTTGTTGTTGAAGTATTTCGAAACAACACGAGTGCCGGTCACCGGGTCGATCTGACCGGAGTTGTTATAGGTGATGAAACCGTTTTCGCCGTCGGGGTCGGTGTTGACGTCGTAGGAATAGTCGTAGTAGGCGAACGACTGCGCCAGCGGATCCATGCCGGAGTGACAGCCGATGCAGTTATTGAGGAAGATACGACTGTCACCACCTGGACTGCGGGAGACGTCCTGGCGAATTCTGTCCGGCGCCCGGGTGATGTCTTTGACCTGCTCCATGTCGTTGCACATGTGATTGAGCAGCGTGAAACGGAACATGGCCCGATTGGTGCCGTCGATGAAAAAGGCTTTCGCGGCTGCTCTGGTTGTCATGATTCCGGCGGTGGCTGGGGCGGGGACACCTGTCATGGATGACTGTGGCGTGAACTGCAGATTGGCTTGAAGATCGATGCCGAGATTTTCAAGTGCCTCGTAGTGAGCGTTGTTGGTGTTCGAATAGGCCGGAATACCAGGGCCGGAACCGATGTAGAGAGTGTCGGCACTCAGGATCTCGCGGAAATCCCTGTCGTCACGGACCATGCCGATGATCGTCGCGGTGTAATCGTTGAGCGGGACGAACACGTTCTGATCACGATTCGTCCAGGGAGCGACAAAGTTTTTCAGCGTTACGCGGTAAAACTCCGGATCATCGGTTGCCATGAGTGCTGCGGCTACTTCGTTGTTGCCGTCGATCGCTGCAGCCATGTTGGTGAGCGTTTGTTCATTCGGCGGCACACCGGCGATGCGATCATGCATACGCTTTGCCTGGTCTCTGGAATCCGCCACGGCTGTGCCTGCCAGGACAGCGACCATGATCAGAAATCCACCGAGTCCAAGACTGCGATGTCTTGTTGAGTTGGCGTTCATTAACACGCTCCTCGCCGTGTACCAGCCTGAACTGCAGCATCGTTGCCGACGGCTCAGACATACCTCGCCTGTCGCCCGTCCCTGGGCAGGAGGAATTAGCTAAGAGTCGGGCAAAGGCCTCTGGCAAGCTGTGACTGGGTTCACAACCGGGCCAACGAATCGGTGGCCGCGTACTGGCTGTTTGGGAATGCGGGCCTTTTGTCACGGGGGTTTCAGGATGGGATTGCAGCAGACCTGTATCGCGAGGTAAGTGGCAGACTGACATCTTACTTACGCGAATTCAGGTTTTCTGAAGATTCCTGCGCCGGGGCGCTGTGACTCGCGTCACACCTGCAATGCAGGCCCTATGAAAGAATTCTTTTTCCATTGCGCCAGACGCTCAGAGGCGAATAGATCGTGCCACGCGAGCTAGTACAGTTTTATCGGTCAGCAGTTGTTCTTTCGATCGCGGGCTTGCTCGTCGCGTGCGGAGGAGGCAGCAGTGGCGTTTCCCTTGGAAGCGGTCAGGACCCCGATCCGGTTGTCCTGGATTTTCCCATTGCGTACGTGAAACGACCGGTTCTGTTTGATGACACAGGGTTGGATCTGCGGACGATCGAAGTACGCGAAGCGTTTGGTTTTTTTCCCGGCGCGGAATTGCTCCTGCGTGATCGAGCATCCCCAAGTGCGGTTGAGAGTTCTCTCACGGATGGCATTTTCCCCGATGATATTGACGGCAATCCACCACTGTACGACGTCAAGGACCTCAGTGTTTCCTTTGATGGCCTGCAACTGGTGTTTGCTATGCGAGCACCGGAAGACCCGATGCTCGATGATGACGAGCAGCCAACCTGGAACATCTGGCTCTACGATCGAGATTCCGGTCTGGTTACTCGCGTCATCGGTTCGGACATCACCGCAGAGCTTGGGCAGGATGTTGCCCCGAGGTTTCTGCCAGACGGCCGGCTGGTTTTCTCATCCACCCGCCAGCGACGGGCGAAGGCTGTCCTGCTCGATGAGGGTAAGCCACAGTTCTCTGCTTTTGACGAGGACCGCAACGAAGAAGCTCTCGCGCTGCATGTCATGGATGACGACGGTAGCGACATTCACCAGATCACGTTCAATCAGAGCTCCGATCTCGATCCAACCGTAACGGTCGATGGTCGGGTTGTTTTCAGCCGCTGGGACAACGTGTCCAACATCGACAGGCTGAGCCTCTATAGCGTCAACCCCGATGGCACCGATCTCCAGTTGCTCTACGGCGTGCACAGTCACGATACCGGGCCCGATGGCGCGACGATCGAATTCATGGAGCCACAGGAGTTACCCGATGGTCGCCTGCTAGTGCTGTTGCGACCGCCGGGTGGTCAATCGCGCCTGGGAGCAATTCCCGTATCAATCGATACCGCCGCTTATGTTGAGCACGATCAACCGACTTTCACCAATATCGGACTGTTGGCGGATGCTCAGGAAGTATTGATAACCGGTGACCTGAACCTCGATGACGCTACTCCGGCGCTGCAAGGCCGCTATTCGAGCTTCGCTCCTGTTTTTGACGGGACCAACCGCATGCTCGTTTCGTGGAGTCAATGCCGATTGATCGATGAGGTCACGGATCCCTTGAATCCGCTGTTTGCCCCTTGTACGGACGAATTTCTCCTTGACCCCAGCTATGTCGAAGCCAATCCCCTCTACGGCGTGTGGATGTTCGATGCCGATGAGAACACACAACTACCCATAGTCGTTGCCAACGAAGGTGAAATCTATTCGGAAATTGTGGTCATGGAGCCGAAGACCAATCCGCCGGTGATTCTCGATAAAGTTGTGGGAATCGATCTTGATCCGGATCTGTTTGCCGAGTCCGTTGGCGTGTTGCACGTCCACAGCATTTATGATTTCGATGGAACCGCTGTCGCAAATCTCTCTGTGCTGGCGGATCCGCAGGCGACAACAATAGCCGATCGTCCCGCGTTGTTTGTCCGAATCGTCAAGGCGGTCTCCATTCCCGATGACGATATTGTCGATCTGGATGGCACGGCGTTCGGTCGCTCGCAGGCGCAACTCATGCGGGAAATCATCGGCTACGCTCCGGTGGAGCCCGACGGCTCAGTGAAGGTAAAAATCCCAGCGAACATTGCGTTCTGGCTGGATGTGCTGGACCTTGACGGTCGACGGATCTTCCCGCGCCATCAGAACTGGTTGCAGTTACTGCCGGGTGAGGAAGTGCAGTGCAACGGCTGTCATACCCCGCAAAGTCAGGTGCCGCACGGGCGGCTGAATGCAGAAGCACCCGCGGCGAATTCCGGTGCGCCGGTGGATGGTTCGCCGTTTCCGAATACCGACCCCGCACTGTTTGCGAACGCGGGCGAGACGATGGCTGAGGTCTACTCTCGAATCAACGGTGTCCGCGATCCTACGGTCAATCTTGATTACCTCGACGTCTGGACAGATCCGGCGATCGGCACTCCTGAAACGCCGTTCCTGTACTCCTATCAGGCTCTGTCTACACCGGCACCGCTGGATCCCAGCTGCGTAGCGAACTGGACCGCACTGTGCCGGATCGTCATCAACTACGAACAACACATTCATCCACTGTGGAAAGTCGATCGGCGCGTGTTCGACACGGATGGGGTGACCCTGTTGCGGGACGATACCTGTACGAGTTGTCACAACGTGGTCGACGCGATGGCGGTCGCCATGGTACCGGACGCCCAGCTCGATCTCTCTGATGGTGTCTCGGCGGACGAGGCCGATCACTTCAAGAGCTATCGCGAGCTGCTGTTCAACGACAACCAGCAGGTGTTGGACATTAACGGAGCTGTGGTTGACGAACTGGTGCAGGCGACCGACGGCAATGGAAATCCGCTGTTTGTGCTCGATGCGAATGGCGATCCAGTGCTGGATGCGGCAGGTAACCCGATACCTGTGCTGGTAACCATCAGCGTATCGCCGTCACTGAATGTTGCTGGCGCGAATTTCAGTCCCCGTTTTTTCGACCTTTTCGACCTGAATCAATCCCACGACGGCCGACTATCCGGCGCAGAGTTGAAGTTGGTCTCAGAATGGATCGATATCGGTGGGCAATACTACAACAACCCATTTGACGTTCCGCCCTGAGGCGGAGCTGCCGGTAAAGGATGAACGGCATGACTGTTAGACGAACCAGTGGCTGCATAGCACTACTGGGGTTGCTTCTGGCAACTCCGGCACTGGCTGTCTATAACCCGTTGGAGTTGTTGCAGGATTATCAACCCGACGTCGTGGTGTCTGATCCCTACGTCGAGATGCACACGGGTCCCGGACGCGGCTATCCCATCTTCTATGTCGCCGGGCAGGGTGATGAGATCACCATTCTCAAACAACGAACTGACTGGTTCAAAATTCGTCTGGCAAGAGGTGCTCATCGAACGAATGAGGGTTGGGTACACATCGACCAGATACGTCACACGCTGGACCTCGACGGCAATCCCATCGAATTTGTCGATTACGGAATCGATAGTTTTTCAGGCCGACGCTGGGAGATGGGGATCACCGGCGGCGATCTTGAAGGTGCGGCCACCATTACAACGTACCTCGGATATGCGGTGAATCCCTATATCACGTTGCAGATCGAAGCCTCGCAGATTCTTGGAGATTTTTCGGATGGGTTCATGGGTGGTGTAAACATACTCATGTATCCGTTTCCGAATTGGCGGGTATCGCCTTACTTTACGATCGGCACCGGCGTCATCGACATAGAGCCCCAGACGACAATCGTGCGCGCGGAGGACCGACGCGACGAGATCGTGCATGCCGGTGTGGGTGCAAATATCTATCTGAGCGATCGTTTCATTCTGCGTTTTGAATACAAGCGCCATACGGTGCTTACCAGTCGAGACGACAACGAAGAGTTAAACCAATGGAAAACCGGGTTCAGCATATTTTTCTAAATATCTGTCTGCTTGGAGCAGCACTGGTGGGCCTGACGCCGGGTACTGAGGCGGCCACGAATCCCTCCGATCTCGAACTCGAGCCGCTGGTGGTGCGCGAACCGCAACGACGCGAGATCGACATCGACCGACTCGATACCGAAGACTGGGAAATCGGAGTCTTTGCGGGATTGATGAGCGTTGAAGATTTCGGTACCAATACTCTCACCGGTGTACGAGTCGCCTATCACGTGACTGAAGACTTTTTCGTGGAAGGTCAATACGGAATGACCGATCTCGGACAGACGAGTTTTGAACGACTCAGCGGTGGTGCACAGCTGTTGACGGACGATCAGCGCAAGATGAGTTACTACAATCTATCCGTCGGCTACAACATTTTTCCGGGAGAATCGTTTATCGCGAGCCGCTGGGCGTTCAAGGGTGGCCTGTATGTGATCGCGGGCGTCGGCAGCACCGACTTCGCGGGCGATGAACGATTCACCGTTAATGCCGGCCTCGGCTACCGGCTGATTGCCACCGACTGGCTGGCGTTTCATTTCGACGTGCGTGACCACATCTTCGACTCTGATCTGCTGGGTAAGGAAGAAACGCTGCACAACATCGAGTTTTCTGGTGGTCTCACGATCTTCTTTTAGAGGGCAGGCGTTATGTGGCGAAGAATATTTTGTGCATCGTGTCTTTTAGCAGTCTTGTTGAGCGGTGGCTGCTCTGCGATGGAACTCAAGCCCTGGGTGAGTCCTTATGAGCGTAACCATCTGGCCGATCCCATCATGAGTTTCAATCGATCGCCAATTGCCAGTGCTTATATGCATCACGTCTATCAGGCCAGGGAAGGTGCGCGTGGCGCGGAAGGCGGCTCCGGAGGTGGTTGTGGCTGCAACTAGCAGCGTGTTGAAAAATAGGCGTGCAGCGCGCTTTTTTCAACAGGCTGCTAGCCCGGTACGGTTTTTCAAAGACATCCGACCACTGGGCGTGGTTGGCCGGATGGTCAGCTTTATTCTTGGAATGTGGCTGGTGCTGGTTGCTGGAAATTCCCAGGCGGCCATCCTGCCGGAAGACCGCTCAGATGTGATGTACCACGGCTACGATGGTGGCGGCCTGCAGGTGGTTGGGCCCTCCGTGCTGGTGCGCAAAGGCTATAAAGACATGATCTCGATCTGGGGCAACTACTACGTTGATTCGATTACCAGCGCTTCGATCGATGTAGTCACGACCGCCAGCGAATACGAAGAGGAACGCAACGAAGCAAGCATCGGAGTCGATTACCTCCATGGTAAAACGTTCATGGGTTTGTCATACACAAACAGCGAGGAAAGTGATTACACTGCAAACAGTGTTCGTTTCGGCATCAGTCAGGACTTTTTCGGCGATCTCACCACATTGGGAATCAGTTACGCTCGTGGTCGCGATGAGGTCAGACGCAACGGCGACGATTCTTTTTCAGAGGATACCGACCGACAGAGCTATCGGGTCGATCTGACGCAGATCGTCACGAAAAATCTCATATTGAATCTCAACTATGAGGGAGTGACCGACGAAGGTTTCTTGAACAATCCATACCGCCAGGTGCGCTACCTCGATTCAGGCGAAGCACTCGGTTACAGCTATGAAGCCGAGATTTATCCTCGGACCAAAACCTCCAGCGCGACCGCAGTGCGCGCGATGTACTACTTGCCGTACCGGGCATCGCTGAAAGCCGAGGCGCGTTACTACACAGACACCTGGGGAA
>Ga0114949_10000630_pt1 | contig 19654 bp, 20 predicted proteins | sample N074metaG_FD_83505 | JGI IMG/M metagenome (GOLD analysis project Ga0114949, IMG submission 83505) | Deep subsurface microbial communities from Kermadec Trench to uncover new lineages of life (NeLLi) - N074 metaG | ecosystem: Environmental > Aquatic > Marine > Ocean trench > Sediment | place...
GTGTGGGTGAGGGCCTCTTCGGCGAGCACAGTTGCCATTGCCAACAACATTCCCACACCAGCCGCATTGTCGGAGAATCCATTGTAGATGGTGTCGCCGGGTCAATCCTTCGAGTGAGCATGCGACGTTGTGTGTCCGAGTGGCATGTTCGATGAGTTGCGGATCGTAGCGGAGCGAGGACCCCAGCACACGTGGTGTCACGAGGTCGCCAGCGGCAATTGGTGAGTTCGCAATCAGCGCTCCGGCCACTTGGTCTCCGACCACCACGGACGGTAAGGAGGAGAAAAAGGACGACGCAATCGAATCCGGGAGATGGTAGCGGTCGGGTCCGACTCGGTTGCGAAATCGGTCGAACGCATCCGGGCCTCCTGCAAGCTGCACGACCCGGTCGCTCCGCGACGTAACAAGGTGTCCTTGGCGTCCGGAGACAGCAAGCCAGCCGAAACGGCAACGCGTTCGTGAATCTCGAAGTTTCCCAACCCCCCCGCGGTGATGGACTGACTGGTACCGACGTAGGCGGTGACCCCTGCGAAGCCTCTCAGGGCGCCTGAGGAACCACGGTCCGGGACCACATCACTCGGAGCGGTAAATGACTTCACGGCCCCACGTCTTATGGTGAGACGGGTCTGCGGTCCTATGGCTGTACGGCGGATGGGGATAGGATGGAGGTAGGCCCCGTTTACTGGTGCCAACCCCAGCTCGGCGCAACGATCTGCGATGTAGCGAGCGGCGGCCTGAGCACCCTCCGATCCGGCAAGACGACCCATCAGCGAGTCGTCGGCGAGTCGCCGTGCGTCCAACGCCATCGCGGCGGTACGATCTCGACCGCCCGACTGCCCTGGGCATGGACAGGACTCGCCCAAGCGGTGGCAAGTACGAGTACCATTGTAGTGAAGGGCCGGGTCACAGTACAATATGACATCCCGTCGAGGTTCCCTGTGCTCCTATCGTCCCTAATCCTCACCGTTCAGATTGCCACCGCGCCACAGGTGGATGCCGCAGTGCAGGGTGGCATCGATGGCGGTTCGTTTCCGGGCGCTGTAGTGGTCATCGGTACCGTGCGTGGGGTGTTGTACGCCAAGGGAATAGGGCATTTTACGTGGGACGCTGACAGCCCGGTACCAGATCCCGATTCGACACTCTTCGACCTTGCGTCGCTGACCAAAGTGGTGGCAACGACACCATCGATCATGCGTTTAGTCGAGCAGGGCCACCTCGACCTGGACAGCCCGGTTGTTCAACACCTCCCCGGCTTTGCGGACGAGGGCAAGGATGCCGTGACCGTCCGGCATCTACTCGAGCATCGTTCTGGCTTGAGAGCGTTCCTGCCGCTCAACACCGAGACGGAAACGGCCAAGGAAGCCAAGGCCCGTGTGCTGTCCGAGCCACTTCGTTGGGATCCGGGGGGACGAGTCGCATACAGCGATCTGAACGCGATGCTCCTCGGGTGGATTGTTGAGGCTGTAGGTGGTGAACCGCTCAATGTTCTCGCTGCCGCGGCCGTGTTCGACCGCTTGGGAATGACGTCGACACAATACCGCCCTCCGAGATCGGTTCGTACCCGGGTGATGCCGGTCGGGCTCTGGCGTGGGTATGTGATCGCCGGTGAACTGCATGATCAAAACGCCGTCCGTCTCGGAGGCGTGTCGGGGCATGCTGGGCTCTACAGCACCGGGGCCGACTTGGCCGTTTACGCCCGGATGTGGTTGGGGGACGGGACGGTTGGCCCTACCACCGTGTTCCGGCCTGGCATGGTCGACCACTTCACGCGGCGAGGGTGGGGCAATCGGGCGCTCGGTTGGGAGATGCGGGACACGACGGGAACCGACAATACCGGAACCAGCATGTCGCCGGCGACCTTCGGACATACCGGGTACACTGGCACGTCGATCTGGATCGACCCTATCCAAGATCTGTTTGTCATTCTCCTCACCAATCGCGTGTTTGCGCCGAGAGGCGGGTCGATCACGGTGCTCAAGCGCGTTCGCGGCGACGTCGCCGATGCTGCTGCGGCCTTGCGCCGCGAAGTGTGTGGGGCAAACCCGTCATGCTGAGCGGTGGTCGGGTTGCCGAGTCCACGTGTCCACCAGAACAGCCGACACTGATCTACGATGGTGGGTGTGGGTTCTGCCGGAGGTGGGTGGAGCGCGCTCGGATCTTGGATCGGCGCCAAGCGGTGAAGATGATGTCGTTTCAAGATGAAGGTGCGGCAATCGTGGCTGGTAGGTCGGTGGAAGCACTGCGGAGGGCTGTGCATCTTGTCCGGCCGGATGGTGCCGTGTTCGCTGGGGCGGCCGCTACGAGAGAGTTCTTTCGCTACGTGCCGGGCGGTTGGTTGGTGAGAGCGTTTGGGGTGGTCCCAGGGGTCATGCCGGTTGCAGAGCGCGTGTACGAATATGTGGCCAGACGCTGGGGCCCAGTTTCAGATTGACGGGTAATCGAGGCTATGTTGTAGTATGGTGGATTCTAACGATAGCCCAGCCGAAGACGGGCCGCTGAACGACGAGGCTGTTCGAGACGCCCTGCGCAAGGTCAAAGACCCTGAAGTCGGCATGAACATAGTAGACCTCGGTCTCGTGTATGAGATCGAAGTTGCGGCCCAGTCAGTGAATGTTCAGATGACCCTCACGTCGCCTGGTTGCCCGGTTGGGCCTCAGATTCTGGGTGAATCGAAACAGGTGGTAGAGGATCTCGAGGGCGTCGAAGACGTTACGATCGAATTGGTGTGGGAGCCGTATTGGAGCCCAGAACGCATCGACCCGAAGGTCCGGGCGTTCCTAGGGTTTTGAAGGCAGGTACGTCGCCGTTGCCAGATTGTCGTTGCCAAGGACTTCCCGCTGCCACATCCGGAGTTCAGGTAATTCTGCAAGGACGGGTGGGCCGTCCGCGGACTCGCGCGCGATAGCTTGGAGCGTTCCGTTTGGGCATAGGAGACCTGGGTCGATGCCCGTCTCAACCGCCCGGCGATTGCGAAGCTCCTTCAGTTGATCCAACCGCTGTTCGTATGCCGGATCGCGTTCCCGGCGTTGTCTTTTCTTGGTCTGCGGGAGTTGTTCGGCCGGGAGGTCGGTTCCCCGTTGAACCGCGGCAAGAATCTCCGAGATCCAACCTCGGGCTCCACCTGACCGTGGAAAGCCTTTGAAGCTCGAGAGTTGACCAGCCTCGGACGGGCTTGCTTTGGCTATCGCCAAAAGCACCTCATTGGTGACCACTCTAAACGGGGTTCGGTCCAGCGCGCGGGCCGTCTGGTCACGCCATTGATGTACCTCCCGTAGTATCGCCAGTTGACGAGGCGTGAGAACTCTCGCCCCCTTGATACGAAGGAAGGCCTCGTCGTCAAAGGACGCCGTCCAACGCACGTGTTCGAGGCGGGCAAATTCTTCGGCAGCCCACCCATAACGTCCAAGGTTCTCGAGCTTCGCCGTGAGGGCGTTCTTGAGTCGGATGAGGTACTTCGTATCGGATGCCGCGTAGGCAATCATCTCGTCTGTCAGCGGGCGCAGAGACCAGTCGGCTCTTTGGTACTTCTTGTTGAGCGTCACACCGAAGTGTTTCTCCAACAGTGCCGCAAGGCCCACTCCTTCCTCGTCTGCCAGTTGAGCCGCAACCCGGGTGTCGAAGAGCCTGGTAGCACGAAATCCGTAGTCCCGGTCCAACGTCCGGAGGTCGTAGTCCGCGTCGTGGAACACCGCCTCGATATCTGGGTCCTCGAGTAGGCGACCAAAAGGTGTCATGTCGGAAACTGCCAGAGGGTCCACCAAAACGGTCTCCGATGACGAGCTGATTTGGACGAGGTACACCCGGTCTACGTATCGGTGGAACGACGCGGCTTCGGTGTCGAATGCCAGGCTTTCTGCAGTCGCCAAGCGCTTGGCGGCCTGTTCCAACGCTGTGTCGGATGAGATGAGTTCGGGGCCTATCGTGGACACTTTGGGTTTTCTACAAGGAGAACAATTCCTGTGGAAAACACGGTAAACTCCTTATTGACAAGAGGTTGTAGTGGAACACCTAGTGATATCGTCGATACAGTTATGCGACAGTATCACGACAATATCGTTTGGGTAAGAGACCGTTGGATGGGTTGTTTTCCCACCGATAGTCAATATTTGAACTCATTATAACTTTAGCGCCCTTTCTAGCGGTGGGAACCCGATGAGTCCGATTCCGTCAATCCAAGTCACGGTTCTGCCCGATGATTGCGACTCGTATGGGCATGTGAACCAGGCGGCGTTTCTGAGGATGTTCGAACGGGTGCGATGGGAAGGCCTCCAAGCTGGGCCTGGCACCGACGTTTTTGAACGCCATGGATCGTGGCCAGCCGCGCGGAAAGCGACGATCGAATACCACGGCCAGGCGCGTCCTGGAGACTCCCTTCGCATCGACACGACGCTGACTCAGGTGGGGCGCACCAGCTTCACCCTGCACCAGGTCGCTCGGAAGATCAAGACCAGGGCGCTAGTTGCTGAGGTGCATACTGTTTTCGTGTGTATCGACCAGGACGGTGACCCGGTGCTGGTCCCCGACGAGGTGCGGGAGTTCTACGGCACTCGCCCGTCGGTCCACGGCGGCGTTCGACACATGATGGTTCGGGATCTGCCGACCCCCGTCGATGTTCAGGGAGACGGACCTCCGATCCTGTTCATTCACGGTTTTCCCTTGGACCGCACCATGTGGCGCCGATTGATGTCTCCCCTGACTGGCTGGAAGCGCATCGCGCCGGACCTCCGTGGTTTTGGCATGAACGAGGCGCCACCCGATCCGCCGACGGTTGCAGCATACGTCGACGACCTGGTGGATTTGCTGAATCAGATGAGCCAGGAGCGCGCCGTGATCTGTGGGCTTTCTATGGGTGGGTATATCGCGTTCGATCTGGTTCGCCGGTTTCCCGAGCGAGTCCGAGCGTTGATCCTCGCCAATACGCGAGCGGCCTCTGACGATGATGTAGCCCGACAGGGTCGGGATGCTATGGCGCGGTTGGTAGAAAATGATGGGCTCGATGCGCTCGTGGGCGTTTTGCTCCCGAAGATGTTGGCTTCCGACTCGTACTCGACCCAACCGCAGGTCGTCGATCATGTACGGACGATGATCAAGAGCGCCTCGATTCCAGGTGTGGTAGCAGCTCTTACGGCGATGCGGGACCGGCCAGATTCGACCGCGTTGCTCTCGGACATTCAGGTCCCGACGTTGGTGGTGAGTGGGCGAGAAGACGCCATCATCCCGGCTTCCGAGTCCAAGCAGATGGCCGAGGCCATTCCAGGCGCGCACTATACCGTGATCCCCGATGCCGGGCATCTCACGCCGGTGGAGCAGCCGATCGCGACGGGCCGTGTCGTTGGGGAGTTTCTCGAGGCGCTTGTCTAAAGAGGACTGAACGGCCGTCTACAGAACGGGGCCCGCGTCTCGGTCAAATGGCTCGGAGTATTTGCCTGTATCCGCATAGTGCTTGTTCCATTCCTCGCGAACACAAAACGGATCCAGACCGACGGGGTGATCGACTATCAGCACACCGTCGAGGTGTTCGATTTCGTGTTGGAGCAGTTCAGCGAGCGACCCGTCGGTTTCCAGTTGCCGTGGTTTCCCGGAAAGATCTTCGTATTCGAGCTCGATGCGGTTTGCCCGTTGGACGCGAACTAAGAGGCCCGGAATCGAAAAACAGTCATCCCACACATGTACGTCCCGTTTCCCAATGTCCACGACCGAAGGGTTGATCAAGAGCAACGGCTCGTCGACTTCGATGTAGACGATCCGTATTGGCGCTCCAATCTGTGGGGCGGAAAGCCCGCGGCCGTAACCGTGGCGCGAACGCAGGTCACGAAAGGTTTCCTGCAAGTCATCCGCTACCACGCGAACCGCTGGCGACCGTACGTTGGACACCGGTTCGCATTGCGCCCGCAAGGCGGGCGATCCGAGAAGCTGAATTGGACGGATTGTCATGAGTCGTTATCTGGGCTCGCCAATCTAGGTACTCCAGCACTTTCTGCCAATTGCCGCGTCCGATCTGGTCTCAACCGTTTGGTTGAAGATCATAAACAAACAAAACCGTTGAATTAGTTGCGTAATGCAGTTCAAGCAACTAGGATTCGTGTCCCAAATGCTACTGACAACCCCCGCACTAGCGGGACACAAGGGCCTCCGAGGAGAAATCCTCGTCGAGTTGAAACGGAAGCAGCCGCTCACGACCAAAGAATTGGCAGATCGGTTTGGGGTATCCGCCAATGCCATTCGGCGACACCTCAAGGAACTCGAAGCAAAGGGACTATTGACGTACTCCCGGGAGCAACGGGGTACTGGGGCACCGACCTACGCCTTTCGATTGAGTGAAAACGCAGAACAGTTGTTTCCTACGCAGTATGGAGAAGCACTGACCGACGTCCTGGCCTACGTGGCTCAAACCAATGGCCGCGATGCTGTGCGGGAGATGTTTAATGAGCGGTTCCGGGGACCCGCGGACCGCCTCAAGGCGGAGTTGGCGAATGCGACGATCGAAGAGAAAGTCGATGCAGTGGTCAACTTCCTGAATCAGCAGGGGTTCATGGCGGCATGGACTGTGGAAGGCGACCAACTTCGGCTTGCGGAGCACAACTGTGCGATGCGTGATGTCGCCGAGCAATTTCCGGAAATCTGTCAGGCGGAAGTGCAGTTTCTCCGAGACGTGCTCCAGAGCGATATCCAGCGGTATTCATACATCCCAGATGGGTGCAACGCCTGTGAGTACTTGATCACTGTCAACGTTGCTTCGGACACCAACAAACAACCTGAGGGCACCAACTGTGGATAGCAAAACGGAATTGACGGGAAGCACGGCCATCGATCAACAAGTGCAACAACCGTACAAGTACGGTTGGAGCACGGACGTCGAATCGGAACTCGCTCCACGGGGACTAAACACCGATACGATCCGGCTCATTTCAGAGAAAAAAGATGAACCTGGCTGGATGCTCGAATGGCGGATGAAGGCCTTCAAACGCTGGCAAGGCATGACGGAGCCCACGTGGGCTAACATCACCTATCCACCGATCGATTATCAGGCGATTCACTATTACGCCGCCCCGAAGAAGCAGAAAACAATTGACGGTCTGGATGAAGTGGACCCCAAGATCCTGGAAACCTTCGAGAAGCTCGGGATTCCACTGGACGAGCAAAAGCGCCTGACGGGAGTTGCCGTGGACGCTGTGTTCGACTCGGTTTCGGTAGCGACGACATTCAAGGAAGAACTGTCGAAGCACGGCGTCATTTTCCTGCCGATTTCCGAGGCGATCAAAGAACACCCCGAGCTCGTGCGCAAATATATTGGCTCCGTGGTTCCGCAGAACGACAACTTCTTTGCGGCGCTCAATTCCGCGGTGTTCACGGACGGGTCGTTCGTGTACGTGCCAAAAGGTGTTCGGTGCCCGCTCGAGTTGTCGACCTACTTCCGTATCAACGCCATGTCGACCGGGCAGTTTGAACGGACCCTCATCATTGCGGAGGCAGGATCGTATGTGAGCTATCTCGAAGGGTGTTCGGCTCCCATGCGTGACGAGAACCAACTACACGCGGCCGTGGTGGAACTCGTAGCGTTTGACGAGGCGCAGATCAAATACTCGACGATTCAGAACTGGTACCCCGGAGACGAGAACGGAGTAGGTGGTATCTACAACTTCGTGACCAAGCGCGGTCATTGCATTGGTCGAAAGTCCAAAATCTCATGGACGCAGGTCGAGACGGGCTCCGCCATTACGTGGAAGTACCCGTCGTGCATTCTCGAAGGGGATGATTCTGTAGGCGAGTTCTATTCGGTTGCGGTAACCAACAACTATCAACAGGCCGATACCGGTACCAAGATGGTGCACTTGGGCAAGAATACCTCCAGTACCATCATCTCAAAGGGGATTTCTGCTGGAAAGAGTCAGAACACCTATCGTGGTCAGGTGAAGATCATAAAGGGTGCTGAAAATGCACGGAACTACTCACAGTGCGATTCCATGCTCATTGGAGACGAGTGCGGCGCGCACACGTTCCCATACATCGATGTGCGAAACAGTTCCGCTACCATGGAGCACGAAGCGACGACGTCAAAAGTCGGCGAAGATCAGATCTTCTACTGCCGGCAACGTGGGCTGTCGGAAGAAGACGCCGTGTCGCTGATCGTCACCGGATTCTGTAAAGAGGTATTCCGCGAACTTCCCATGGAATTCGCAGTCGAGGCAATGCGGCTTTTGGGCATCAGCCTCGAAGGCAGCGTTGGTTAATCCAAGGAAAAGAGAAGAAATGCTCGAGATAAAAAATCTGCACGCGGGAGTCGATGGCGCCGAGATACTCAAGGGCGTAAACCTCTCCGTCAAAGCCGGAGAACTGCACGCTATCATGGGTCCCAACGGATCCGGCAAGAGCACGCTCGCCAATGTTTTGGCGGGTCATCCGGCCTATGAAGTAACGGAAGGGTCGGTGACATTCGAGGGTCAGGACCTCTTGGCCATGAAGCCGGAGGAGCGCGCCGTTGCAGGGGTGTTCCTCGCCTTCCAGTATCCGGTCGAGATTCGAGGCGTTACGAACGGGTACTTCCTCCAGTCGGCCGTGAACTCGGTGCGAAAGGCTCGGGGGGAAGAGGAGCTGGACACTCTGGAGTTCGCCGAACTCCTAGAAGAGAAACTCGAGGCGATCGGTTGGGATGACAGCCTGATTCATCGGGCCGTGAACGAAGGGTTTTCCGGTGGCGAGAAGAAGCGCAATGAAATTCTCCAGTTGATTGCGCTCGAACCCAAGCTCGCGATACTCGACGAAACGGACTCCGGGTTGGACATCGATGCGGTGCGCACTGTCGCTGAAGCCGTCAATCAGTTCCGCAACGAGGACCGGGCATTCATTGTCGTGACGCACTACCAACGAATCTTGGAATACCTCACACCCGATCACGTCCACGTTTTGGCCCACGGACGGGTGGTGAAATCTGGCGGGAAAGAACTCGCCCACGAGTTGGAAGCCAAAGGCTACGACTGGATTCGCGAAGAAGTGGCGGTTGGGTGAGGTGATGATCAGTCAACCAACCTCGCTCGTTGCGCCGGATCATTACGTCGCCGCGTTCAAACAGTTTGCATCAAATGGCGCTTCGAAGGCTCCGGTGTGGGTCGCGGAAACTCGGCAAGCGGCGATCGAGCGCTTTGCCGAGCGAGGGTTCCCGACCACACGACAGGAGGCGTGGCGGTTTACGAGTCTCAAGCCGATCCTCCGGCATGGATTTGTGCTCGCCACCCCGAACGCCGGCCGTATCACAGCCGCGGACCTCGAGATTCACCGAATCGATCCGTCGATTCCGGTTGTCGTTCTGGTCAACGGGAGGTTCGCACCGGAACTGACTCGGGTACCGGATATCGAAGGCGTCACGGTCGCGAGCCTACGGCAAGCAATGCAGGATCACGAGGCACTCGTCCGGCCGCATCTCACGAAGCACGCGAAGGATGAAGAGAACCCGTTCGTTTCGTTGAATGCGGCGTTTATCGACGACGGCACGTTCGTGCATGTGGCGGCCAATGCGCAGGCTGGATCCATACAAATCATCCATGCATTCGTCACCAATGGCGAGCGTGCCGAGGTCGCACATCCGAGGACGCTGATCGTTGTCGATGCAGGTGGGTCGGCGAGTATCGTCGAATCGTTCGTAACAATTGGGATGGGTGTCACGTGGACCAACGGCGTAACGGAGCTCGTGGTCGGGCAGAACGCTCAACTCGAAGCGTATAGACTTCAATATGAATCGTTGGATGCCTTTCACACGGCAAGCACGTGGTCGTGGCAAGAGCGCGATAGCCGACTTACCAATATGATCTTCACGTTTGGCGGCGCGCTCACGCGCCACGACATCGTATCGGTGTTGGATGGCGAAGGGGCAGAGAGCACGCTGAATGGACTGTCGGTTCTCGGCGGTCGCCAGCACGTCGACTACCATACGGTACTGGATCATGCTAAGCCCCACTGCAAGAGCTGGGAGTATTTCAACGGGGTGTTCGACGGTCGCTCGCGCGGCGTGTTCAATGGCCGGATCATTGTGCGAGAAGGCGCTCAGAAGACGGATGCCAAGCAGACCAACAACAACCTGTTGTTGACGGACACGGCCCGAGCAGATAGCCAACCGCAGCTCGAGATCTATGCCGACGACGTGAGATGCACGCATGGCGCCACGCTGGGTCCAATTGACGAGGCCCATCTGTTTTACATGCAAAGTCGAGGGCTGACGCGAGAGCATGCAAAGCGGTTGCTGACCCACGGGTTTGCCTCGGAGATACTGAACGAGGTCGCGCTCGCGCCATTGCGGCAAAGACTCGATACCATGGTGCACGATCGGTTACGGACGGAAAGCGCCGGGTAGCACTATGGGGATGGTGCATGAGCTGACGGCGGTGCCGCGTTCCGACTTCGATGTCGAACGCGTGCGCCTCGATTTTCCGATCCTTCAACAAGTGCACCATGGTCGTTCGCTTGTCTATCTCGACAACGCGGCGACGAGCCAGAAGCCTCGGCAGGTCATCGATGCCGTCACGCGGTACTACGAGACCGAAAACGCCAACATCCATAGAGGTGTTTATCGACTGAGTGCGGAAGCGACGTTGGCCTATGAGCACGTACGGGCTGCCACTCAACAGTTTTTGCGCGCCGCCGATCTCCACGAGATCGTATTCGTGCGTGGAACGACAGAGGCGATAAACCTGGTCGCGCAGAGTTTCGTGCGTCCGCGGATCGGTCCGGGAGACGAAGTGCTTATCTCCCATATGGAGCACCACTCGAACATCGTGCCGTGGCAAATCGTCGCCGAACAAACCGGTGCAACGCTTCGAGTCATCCCGATGACTGACGATGGCGAACTGGATCTCGACGCGCTCCCGCCGTTGCTCACGGACCGTACCAAGTTTGTCAGTATCGTTCACATCTCGAACTCGCTGGGGACGGTGAATCCGGTCAAAGACATCACGGCGATGGCACATGATCGTGGTATCCCGATTTTGATCGATGGTGCTCAGGCGGCACCCCACATGCCAATCGACGTCTGCTCCATTGGGTGTGATTTCTACGCGGTGTCGGGTCATAAGATGTTTGGGCCTACTGGGATCGGTGCGCTCTATGGGCTCGCAGAGCATTTGGAGGCCATGCCGCCATATCACGGTGGTGGTGAGATGATTCGATCGGTGTCATTCGACGGCACGACGTATGCTCCTCCGCCGGCGAAGTTCGAGGCGGGCACGCCGAACATCGCAGGGACTATCGGGCTGGGGGCGTCGCTCGACTATTTGAGGAAGCTCGACTGGACGGCCTTGCAGCGGCACGAAGCGGATCTGCGGGATTACGCGACTGAGGCGCTCCTGGATGTCCCGGGCCTCAGGATTGTGGGGAACGCTGCGTCGAAGGCGGCAGTGATCTCGTTTGTCATGCAGGGTGTGCATCCGCATGATATTGGGACGATTCTGGATCAACGTGAGGTTGCGATTCGGGCGGGACATCACTGCACGCAACCGGTTATGGATCGCCTCGGAATCCCGGCTACGGCCAGGGCGTCGTTCGCGTTCTACAATACGCGCGATGATGTCGATCGATTGGTGGAGGCGGTGCGTGAGGTGCGAGGGGTGTTTGGTCCGTGACCGACCGCTTGAGAGATCTCTACCAGCAAATCATCCTCGATCACAATCGCAGCCCGCGCAACCGTGGCCGGCTCGAGCATGCCAACCGGCATGCCGAAGGGTCCAATCCGTTGTGCGGGGACAAGATGTCGCTTGAACTCAAGGTCGATGACGGCATTATCACGGACGTGCGGTTCGAGGGGTCCGGATGCGCTATCTCTCAGGCATCGGCGTCGCTCATGACCAGTGCGGTCAAAGGCAAGTCGGTTGCCGAAGCGGAAGCGCTATTTCGTGCATTCCGTAGTATGGTAACTGCGCCGGCCACCGCTCCTATCGACAAAGATGTGTTGGGAAAACTAGCGGCGTTCGGCGGAGTGAGACAATTTCCGGCGCGGGTGAAGTGTGCTAACCTGTCGTGGCACACGCTTCACGCGGCACTTGGAGAAACCGACGATCCAGTGACGACAGAACAAGAAGGGGCCGGCTGAGGATGCCTGAAGCAAACTTCGAGAAAGTCGCCGCGCTGAGTGACCTACCCGAAGGAACGCCGGTTGGGGTACAGCTCACGAATCACCAATCGATATGCATGGTTCGGATGGGAAATGATGTCTTTGCTTGTGAGGACCGCTGCTCGCACGCCGAGTTCCCTTTGAGCGAAGGGGAAATGGTCGGCGACTTTGTCATCGAATGCAGCCTGCACGGGGCTCAGTTCGACATCCGAACTGGTGAAGTGTTGGAACCCCCGGCCGACGAAGGCCTCCAGATGCTCGAAGTGGAGATCGAAGACGACGTCGTGTTCGTTCGATCTGGAGAATAGGTTAAGAGTCTAGTCGGTCGATGTCTTCGACCGGCAGTCGTTTGCCAACGCGATTACTTCCGGTCGGCTCATCGGTGCCGCAATGGCACGCGTTTGGCCGCCCTCGGTCCATATCGCCACCTCATGTCCGTCGCTCGCGCCGGAGATGACCCCAGGGTTCCGGACACGCCGGCCCATCATGTCGTCAGTCGGTAGCGCAAAATATGTCACAGGCATGCCTCGTGCGAGGTACACGACAATGGCAGACCGTTGGCCGCCAATGTCCGACACCCGCACCCCAACGAGCGCAGCATCCGGCATGTCGGGCACGACTATGGGATACCCGATCTCGCGTTCGAGCCAAGCCTCCGCTACGTGGATTTCTCCGGTCTCGAACATGGTGGTCTCGGCCAACTGTGATCGAGCGGCGGCGACCAGCGGCTCGGCGATAGCGTTGCCATCTGGTAACTGCATCGTCGCCAGGAATACGACCGTAGCCACCGTCGCCAACGCTGCCCCCAGCTGCCAACTACGGCGACCCAGTGGCCTTTGAGTCGTAGCCGCGAGTATCCGGGCTCGCAGTCGGGAGGGTGTTGGTTCCGAACGCAGGGCCGCGAGCCTCTTGACCAAGGCTGTCTGGGATACGTAGAAGACCTGACAGGCAGGACAGGTAGCCACGTGGCTTAAGGCAGCATCTACGGCGTCCGATTGCGGACGTGGGCCTGGGTCCGGGCCAATCTGCCGGCGTGCGATATCGCAGTTCATCGTCGTTTCTTGTCAATGTCGGCACCGAGCGGCACCGTTTTGAATAACAGGGGCGCTGATGGATCGGTTCCCCAGGGTGGAGGCGAAGCGGAATCCGTAGTAGGTTTGGGCCTCCACCCAACCCCGTAATTTATGAGCCAAACCGCAGCGATATCTGTTCAGGGCGTTACGAAACGCTACGCTGGACACACAGCAGTGAGCGAATTGTCGCTCACCATCCCCAAGGGAACCATCTACGGACTTCTGGGGCCGAATGGTGCAGGAAAGACGACTACGCTCCGAATGATCATGGACATCATCATTCCCGACGAAGGGTCGGTGACCCTGTTCGACGAAGCCGGCACCGGTCGTGATTTCAGCAGTAGGATCGGGTATCTCCCAGAAGAACGTGGGCTCTACAAGAAGATGAAAGTCGTAGAGTTACTCGTATTTTTGGCTGAGATAAAGGGAATTGCGCGGTCGACAGCCAAGGTGGAAGCAATACGGTGGCTGGACAAGCTCGGCTTGGGAGATTGGCAGAACAAGAAGGTCGATGACCTTTCGAAGGGAATGCAGCAGAAGGTGCAGTTCATCAGCACCGTGCTCCATGGTCCCGAACTTCTTATTCTCGACGAGCCGTTCTCGGGCTTCGACCCAGTAAACACGCAACTCATCAAGAATGTGGTGATCGATCTGAACAACGCCGGCACGACGGTATTGTTCTCGACCCACATCATGGAACAAGCGGAGAAGCTCTGTGAATCGGTGTGCATCATCGCACGTGGCAAGAAAGTGGTGGATGGACTCTTGTCAGAGGTGAAGAGCGGTCACGGAGGGCGTCATGTCATTATATCGGTGGCTGACGGTCTTTCTTCAATCGATCGTTTGCTTTCCGACCGGAGCATGGTCAAGGCCTCTGACAACTACGGCCAATATGCCGAACTCGAATTGACGGAAACGGCAGATCCGCAGCGGCTGCTCCAGAGTCTGGTGCAGTCCGGCGCGACCGTCACCCGGTTCGAGATTGCGGAGCCGACACTCAACAAGATCTTCATCGATCTCGTCGGAGCCGACGCTGCGGTGGCGGAAGCACGGGGGGAAAGCCACGATGCGTAAGATATGGGTAGTGATCCGCCGCGAGTTCTTGGAACGCGTGCGGAACAAGTGGTTCATCATCTCGACTGTGTTGGGGCCGCTTGCCCTTGGTTTGTTGATGTTCCTTCCGGCCTTCCTGCTGACCCGGGCCGCTGGTACGACAGAGGTCGTGGTGCTCGATGTTTCCACCGATGGATTCGGCGAACGCGTCGTCGAAAGGCTCTCGAGCAGCCCCCGGATGGCACCGCAGTACCTAGCCGCCCGGCTCGTGGATCTCGAGTCGATGGCGGATTCGTTGGCATCAGAGGTGGGAGACGAAACCATCGATGGGTTTCTGATCCTGACCGATGCCACCATAGAAGATGGGACTGCGGAGTACCGAGGTTCGAACGTGGCCTCTCAGGTCGACATGGGAATCATCCAGCGGTATGTGGAGGAGGCGGCGCTGGCTATTCGTTTGGAGCGGAGCGGGATCGATCCGAGGCTTGTCGCCGAGGCGAGCATGCGACTCCGCCTCCATACGGTGAATATCCGCGGTGGAGAGGTGACCGATCAGACGGGCGAGGGTGCGTTCATCCTGGCGTACTTCATGTGGTTCATTCTATACATGACCATTCTCGTGTACGGGGTGCAGGTTGCCGGTGCTGTAGTTGAGGAGAAGTCGTCACGGGTTATCGAAGTCCTTGTATCGAGCCTGAAACCGTTTCAGTTGCTGGCCGGCAAGGTGATAGGTGTTGGCGCCGTCGGGTTGTTCCAGCTCACGATCTGGGCTGGATTCGCCCGGGTGCTGTTGAGCCAACAGTCGCGGATACTCAGAATGGTAGGCATTGATGTTCAGGAAGGAGCGGACGTCATTCGATTCCCGGAAGTTCCGCTAGACACCGTTGCAATCCTGTTGCTCTACTTCGTGCTCGGGTATTTGCTTTACTCGACAATGTTCGCCGCCGTTGGCGCGATGTCGTCGAGCGAATCCGAAATGCGCCAGGCACAAATGCCGGTGATGTTTCTGTTCATCATTCCGACAGTCATGTCGTTCGGCGTACTCAGCGATCCCAATGGTTCTCTGGCAGCTATACTCACGCTGGTTCCGCTGTCGGCGCCTGTCGCCATGCCGATGCGGTGGGCAGTGGCAGCAGTTCCTCTCCCTGAATTGGCGCTGTCGGTCCTTATCCTGCTCGTCACTGCTCTCGGGGTCACGTGGCTCGCGTCGCGTATTTACCGCGTTGGGATCTTGATGCATGGAAAGCGGCCTACCCCGAGGGAGCTGATTCGTTGGATCCGAGCTGCCTAGGCGGCCCATCCGACTCAATTCGGTATCAGGAGAACAGAGGAACCTCCCGCAGCGGCGCAGGCAGTTAGCTTGTGCCTATGCCATTCGATGTCATCGTCATCGGCGGAGGCCATGCAGGGTCGGAAGCGGCAACGGCCGCCGCGCGGCTCGGAGCCCGCACTCTTCTTGTCACGTCCAATCTGGAGACGATTGGTCAGATGTCGTGCAATCCTGCCATTGGAGGGATTGCCAAGGGGACAGTGGTCCGCGAGGTCGATGCGATGGGTGGGATTATGGGGAGGGCCGCCGATCGGGCAACGATCCAGTTCCGGATGCTCAACCGCTCAAAAGGTCCGGCCGTTTGGGCTCCCCGGGCGCAATGCGATCGGGGACTCTATCGCCGCGCAATCCGAACGCTGTTGGAGATGCAGGAGCGGCTCGAGATCGTTCAAGGCACTGTCGCGAAGCTGCTCTTGAAGGAGTCTGCCGTGGACGGCGTAGAGCTGTCTGATGGGCGGACGTTTAGCGGAAGGTCGGTCATCGTGACTGCCGGTACCTTTCTCCGGGGCCGGATCTACATTGGACTCGACACGCGCGTATCCGCAGGTCGAGCTGGCGATGCCGCCGTGCATGAAATGGCCGAACAGCTTGAGTCAATTGGACTTACGGTAGATCGCTTCAAGACTGGTACGCCTCCACGAATCGATGGGCGATCGGTCGACTTTTCGAAGATCGAGCGACAGGACGGTGAGGCAGACGGCTTCGGGTTTTCCTCCTTTGAATCAGGAGACCGTCCAGAACAAAGGCCGTGTTGGGTGACTTGGGCCGGGCCGGAAGTTAAATCCATTATCGAGGAGTCAATTCACGAGTCCGCGTTGTATGGTGGCGAGATCGCTGGGCGGGGACCGCGGTACTGCCCGTCCATAGAGGACAAGATTGTAAAGTTTCCGGATGCTGATAGACACCAGATCTTCTTGGAGCCAGAGGGTTTGGACACGGTAGAGCTATATGTGAATGGCCTTTCTACTTCGCTTCCGGTTGAGGTGCAAATCAAGTTTCTGCAGGCGGTTCCGGGTCTTTCTGATGTACGGATGACTCGCCCGGGTTATGCAATCGAGTACGACTATTTCCCACCCCACCAGCTTACCCCATGGTTGGAGGTAAAACTGGTCGAGCGTCTGTTCTTCGCTGGGCAGATCAATGGCACCACGGGCTATGAAGAGGCCGCTGGGCAGGGGCTCATTGCCGGGATCAACGCGGTGCGAAGAGTAAGGGGCCAAGAACCTGTGATGCTTGCGCGGGATGACGGGTTCATTGGCGTGCTAATAGATGATCTTGTTACCAAAGGTGTGGACGAACCGTACAGGCTTTTTACTTCGAGATCAGAATTCAGGTTACTCACGCGCCAGGACAATGCCCTGAAGAGACTGGGGCCGTTGGCCGACCGCCTGGGCCTGCTGAATGACGAGGAGCGGCGGCGGTTGGAAAACCGCATGGGAACGGAGCGAGACCTTCTGGCTTGGGCCAGAAGAACCAATGTTCCAGTCGATCGAGCGAACCGGATGCTGGATGCCGTGGGCGAAGCTCCGGTAACGCAGGCAAAGTGCGTGGCTGAACTGGCGCGGCGTCCAAGGGTTAGGTTTCAGGACGTAGCCATTGCCGCCGACCCCGACGTCTCGCCCGGTGGTGAGGAATGGACTTCGGTTGAGATCGAACTCAAGTACGTTGGCTACCTCGAGAGAGAACGCGAGGCAGCCAAGAAACTTGCGGAGATGGCCTCGTTCCGGCTTTCTGCCGATCTTCCCTACCCTGAGTTCAAGAGCCTCTCCACTGAGGCGCGGGAAAAGCTCGTGAACGTAAGGCCCGGGTCTTTGGCTCAAGCGGGGCGAATTCCCGGAGTGTCGCCGTCGGATCTTCAAAATCTCGTTCTTGAGGTCGTTAAGCGGCGTCGATCGGCTGCTTAGTGGGTGTTTCACGTGAAACACTCAAGCATCAGGCATCCCTATTAGCCGACTCCCGGCAGCGCCGAGATGCCTAGGTGGTCTTCCTCAGGTCCTTCCTAGCGACGAGTACAGTGCCCCGCCTCGCTCGCTGACTGTGGCGCCACCACACCATCCCCTGTATATTTGCCGTCCCCCCAAAACGCTCGGGTGCACCGAAACTAGTTATAATACTGTAAGTGGGTGTACGCAAACGAATTAGGATGCCGTGACGCGCATTATTGCAATTGCCAATCAAAAAGGAGGGGTAGGGAAAACCACGACTGCCGTGAATCTGGCTGCGTCACTGGCCGCCGCGGAACACAAGACCCTACTCGTAGACGCCGACCCTCAAGGCAACGCGACGAGTGGTGTGGGGATCCAGGCGAACTCCATTCAGTTGTCGTTGTACGATGCCCTTGCCGGCGATGTCACCTTGGCCGAGGTAGTCATCCCGAGCGTCAACTTCAAGATGTTGGATGTAGTACCTGCTACGCAGGATCTCGTTGGTGCCGAGGTCGAGTTGGTGAATCGGCAGCAGCGCGAATTCGTCATGCAAAAGATTCTACGAGGATTTGCGGGACGATACGATTATGTCCTCATTGATTGTCCACCGTCACTGGGCATGCTCACGCTGAACATGCTCACGGCAGCACATTCCGTATTGATACCGATCCAATGTGAGTACTACGCACTTGAAGGGCTGTCGAAACTGTTGAACACCATCACGCTCGTTCAGCGGAACTGCAATGCAGCGCTCGCCATCGACGGCGTAGTCCTCACTATGTACGATGCACGGCTTAATCTCTCGAAGCAGGTCGCCATCGAAGCCAGGGAATATTTTGAGGCACAGGTTTACCGGACGGTAATTCCTCGCAACGTGCGTTTGGCAGAGGCGCCGAGTTTTGGAAAACCGATTTTGCTTTACGACGTGCAATCGATTGGCGCAAAATGTTATCTGTCGCTGGCACAAGAACTGGTGGACAGAGTCGCGGATCAATCGACATCACAAACGCCGCCGCAACCTATCGAGGTTACTTCATGACCGGGGGTCGCCGCCGGTTGGGCCGAGGGCTGGAAGCGTTGCTTGGTCCGTCGTCAGTGGAAGCAGCCCGAGCCGAAGGATCACTGACCCAGCTCGATGTTGCGAGCATTCGTCCGAACCCGTTTCAGCCTCGTCATGCTTTCGATGAAAAGCAACTCGAAGAACTCGCAAGTTCGATGGGTACATCGGGCCTGTTGCAGCCGATCGTCGTTCGGCGTGCCGCAGACAGCGGATATGAGTTGATCGCGGGTGAACGACGCTGGCGTGCTGCACAGCGTCTCGGGTGGGGCCGAATCGATGCGGTAGTGCGAGTGGCGGATGACCAGGCTGTTCTTACCTTTGCGCTCGTCGAAAACCTGCAACGCGATGCGCTCTCACCGATCGACGAAGCCCGAGGTTACGAGAGACTGATAAAGGAGTTCGCGCTTTCTCAAAGCGATGTGGGGGGGGTGGTTGGTCGCAGTCGCGCAGCTGTTGCCAATGCACTGCGCCTGTTGAACCTGCCCGATGAGGTGCAGACCATGGTGCACAACGGCGCTCTAAGTTCCGGGCACGCGCGGGCTCTCCTTGGGCTCGATACGTCGGGGATAACTGCCATTGCCGAGGCTGTCGTGGACCGGCGGTTGTCGGTGCGCGAGGTAGAGTCTCTCGTTCGGAACCGGACGAAGCGTTCCCGACGAAAGAAGGGAGATGGCGGACGGGATCCAGACGTGCGACGGGTAGAGGAGACGCTTCGGAGGCGGCTCCAAACTGATGTGACGGTTTCCCCACGGGGAAAAGACAGCGGGAGGATCGGTATCAACTTCTATTCGCATGACGATCTCGCGCGAATCATGGAGATCGTGCTTGGCGAACCCTACAACGGATGACGGGACGCCGTATCACGTTCGTCGTCCACAAGGACAGTGACGCTAAATCTCGCTCCATCCGTCTACCATTGTGGTTTGTGCGCACAGTGGTGTTTGGTTCGGCGGCATTCGTTGTGATTGTTGCAATGTCGGCCGTGCTCTATGCGCCGGTGGTGCGTACGGCCGCTCGGGTCCCAGGGCTAGAACGCGACACACAGCAACTACGCAGCGCAAACGCTCAGGTGATGGACTTGGCGAGGAGTCTCGAAGCGGCCGAAGCGAATTACCA
>Ga0114949_10000632_pt1 | contig 19637 bp, 19 predicted proteins | sample N074metaG_FD_83505 | JGI IMG/M metagenome (GOLD analysis project Ga0114949, IMG submission 83505) | Deep subsurface microbial communities from Kermadec Trench to uncover new lineages of life (NeLLi) - N074 metaG | ecosystem: Environmental > Aquatic > Marine > Ocean trench > Sediment | place...
AACCTTCATCGCGAACGCCTCGAGCGCATATCGAACGAGACCGGCGTGCCGGCCGAGATTATCTGCGCGATCGTCGGCGTCGAGACGTATTACGGACGCCTCACGGGCGGGTACCGGGTGCTCGATGCGCTCACGACGCTCGGGTTCGATTACCCGCCGCGCGCCCAATTCTTTCGCTCCGAACTCGAACAGGCGTTCCTGCTGGCCCGTGAGGAACAATTTGATCTGCTGGACCTCATGGGGTCCTACGCGGGCGCGATAGGGCCACCGCAGTTCATCCCGAGCAGCTACCGTGCCTATGCCGTCGACGGTGACGGCGACGGCCGCCGCGATCTGCTCGGCAACTGGGACGACATCCTGATGAGCGTCGCGAACTACTTCGTGAAACACGGCTGGCGCCGTGGCGAGCCGGTCGTGACGAGGGGGCAGATCGACGACGCACAGAACTTCCCCGTCGGCCAGACTCGGCTGAAACTCGATGACACGGTCGCAACCCTGGCCGCGCGTGGCGTTCGTTTCGACACCGAGCTTGACGCACACGCGCCGGCGCTGCTGATCGGACTCGAGGGCGCCGAAGGGGATGAACATTGGGTCGGGTTCAAGAACTTCTACGTCATTACCCGCTACAACCACAGCGCGATGTACGCGATGGCCGTCTACCAACTCGCGACCGAACTCGCACTGGCCACGAGCGCTGCCGGGACCGTCGCCGACACGATCACCAGGACCGACGAATCCGAATCCCGGCAACAATGATGGAACGCTTTATTGCCCTGCTCCGTGTCAGCGCACGGATGATTACGTGTGTGGCGCGCGTCACCGGACGGCTGGCTGCGTGCATCGCCAGGCAACTGTTCAACGGGGCTGCATTCCTCGTGCGCCGCTACGGGCCGACCGTCGCGCGAGCCACGGCAGTGGCTTTGCGCCGTGCCTGTGCGCGGGCACGCACGGTAACGCGCTGCCAGGTCGTCGTGGTCGCTATTGCCACGATGACGATCCTGCCGGCCTGTGTACCGGTGCGCTGGGAGCAACCGGCACCGACGGAGACGCATACCGGGTCCGGCGTACGCAGCGAGCGCGGCAACCCCCCGTTCTACGAAGTCTTTGGCGTGCGCTATTACGTACAAGACAGCAGCTACGGTCATCGCGAGCGTGGCGTCGCGTCGTGGTACGGCAAGAAGTTCCACGGCAACCCGACGTCCAGCGGCGAGATCTACGACATGTACGCGCTGACCGCGGCCCATAAAACCCTGCCGTTGCCGACCCGGGTCCGGGTCACCCATCTCGGCAACGGCAAGAGCGTCGTCCTCAAGGTCAACGACCGTGGCCCGTTCATCGACAACCGGATCATTGACCTGTCATACGCGGCGGCCCTGAAGCTCGACATGCTCGGCACGGGTACCGCGCTGGTCGAAGTCGAGGCTCTGACGCCCGACGGCGGCCCGACCGCCACAACCGCCTCCGTGGGACCGCTGGTTGCGCAACCCCCGTCGGCACAGGTCGCCCGCAGCACGCCCCGCCCGGCCGCCATCGACGCCGTCCGGCTGTACCTGCAGGTCGGCGCGTTCGGCGAGGTCTTCAACGCCGAACAGTTGCAAACGCAATTACGGGCGAAAGGCCTATCCAACGTCGTGATCCGTTATGATCTCGACGGCGATCCGGCACTGTACCGCGTTCGACTGGGTCCGATCGCGGATGTCGCCGAATACGATGCGCTCGTCGAATTAGTGGCCGGGATAGCAATCCGGGAAACGCATCTCGTGACCGAGATGACGGCACCCGCGTTCGATGCCTCGACGACGGTACCCAGCGGTTCATAGGGCCGGGAATTGAAAGAGTGGTCGACGTGCGTTTTTTTCTGCATCGGGCGGGTTGTCGGGCCGGAGGCAAACTGGCGACGTAGCGCCGCGTCGAGTGGATTACCATAATTTCTCGTGGGGAGTGGTGCATGACTAAAATCAGTCGCGCAAAATTATTTGTATTCGTCGGCCTGTTATTGACCGCGTCCGTCAACGCGCAGATACCGGTACCGTCAGCGCCGGAGCTCGGCGCCCGTGGTTACCTGCTACTCGATCACAACAGCGGCCAGACGCTCGCCTCGAAGAACGAGCACCAGCGCCTCGAGCCTGCCAGTATCACGAAGCTCATGACCGCGTACGCAAGTTTCCGCGCGCTGCGCGCCGGCCAGATCAGCCTCGACGAGGAAGTGCTGATCAGCGAGAAAGCCTGGCGAACGGCCGGTTCCCGGATGTTCATCGAGGTCGGCACGCGTGTGACGATCGAGAACCTGTTGCAGGGCATGATCGTGCAGTCCGGTAACGACGCCAGTGTCGCGCTGGCCGAGCACCTCGCCGGCACCGAGGCGACCTTCGCGCAGGTGATGAATCAGTACGCCGCCGAACTCGGCATGCGCGATACCCAATACCAGAACGCCACCGGGCTGCCGGCTCAGGATCACTTCACATCCGCCACGGATATCGCTCGGCTCGCAACGGCGATCATCGAAGAATTCCCGCAGTACTACGGCTGGTACGCGCAGAAGGAATTCACCTACAACAATATTACCCAGCGTAACCGCAACGCCTTGCTGTGGCGCGACCCGAGCGTCGATGGCATGAAGACCGGCATGACCGATGCCGCCGGCTATTGCCTCGTATCGTCCGCCCGGCGCGACGACATGCGCCTGATCGCGGTCGTCCTCGGCGCAAAGAGTTCGACGGCGCGCGCCAACGATTCGCAGGCGTTGTTGAATTACGGCTTTCGCTTTTTCGAGACCCGCCTGCTCTATCCTGCGGGTGACTCCATCACGGAAGCTCGCGTCTGGAAGGGCGATCTGGAGACGATGGATCTCGGCCTGCAATCCGATCTGTACGTCACGATCCCCCGCGGCAGCTACAACCAGCTCGAATCCACGGTCGAGCTGCCGTCGAGGCTGATTGCGCCACTCGACCGGAGCACGCGCCTCGGCTCGGTCAAAGTGCAGCTCGATCAGCAAACGGTCGCCGAAGCCAATTTATTCGCACTGAACTCGATTAATAAAGGCACCCTCTGGCAGATCGCAAAAGATTCGATATTGCTCTGGTTCGAGTAGGTGGCCGCTACGCTTGCAACTGCCTATCTGAACGGCAAATTCCTGCCGGTGGATGAGGCCAGGGTCTCGCCTCTCGATCGTGGCTTCCTGTTCGGCGACGCCGTTTACGAAGTCATCGCGGTTCACGACGGACGACCGCTACTGCTCGATGCGCACGTCCGCAGACTCGCACTCAGCCTCAACGCGCTCAACATCGACAATCCGCATTCCGACGGTGAATGGGCCACGCTGGTTGCCGATCTGAACGAACGCAACGGCGGCGGCGATCTCGCCGTCTACATCCAGGTCACGCGCGGCGTTGACGCCGGCCGCAACCACGTCTATCCGGACGACCTCGTGCCGACCGTGTTCGCCATGGCGACGAAACTGTCCGCGACGGACTACGCCACGGGCGTCAAGGCGATTACGCTGCCCGACATCCGGTGGCGTCGGTGCGACATCAAGGCTACGGCCCTGCTCGCGAACGTCCTGGCCCGCCAGGCGGCCTTCGATGTCGGCGCCATCGACGCCATACTGCTATTGAATGGCGAGGTCACCGAGGGTGCGGCAAGCTCCGTATTGATTATCGAGAACGGCGAGTTGATTCGCCGGCCGCACGGTCACGAGGTCCTGCCCGGCACGACCACGGACTTCGTGGTCGACGTCGCGCGCACAGCGGGGCGCGTCTGCCGTGACGAGGCGATCTCCGAGGCACGACTGCGCGCGGCGGACGAAATCTGGCTCACCAGCGCGACCAAGGGCATCGCGCCGGTCGTTCGACTGGACGACGACGAGGTCGGCGACGGGAGGCCCGGCTCAGTGTGGCGCGAAGTCGCGGGGCAATACGAGGCGCAGATCGATGGGCAGCCCGACTGACGACAAGGAAGACCTGCTGGAGTTCCCATGTCGGTTCCCGATCAAGGTGATGGGGCGCGACGACGCCGAGTTTCAGGCTCACGTGCTGCAGATTATCAGCGCCCATGTCGAGGACATCGCGGCCGACGACATTACGAGCCGCTCAAGCAGCAAGGGCAAGTTCCTGGCCGTGACCGTGACGATCGATGCGCAGAATCAGGAGCATCTCGATCGCATCTATCGTACGCTGACCGCGAGCGATCGCGTGCTGTATGTTCTGTGAATGACACGCAACCCATAAAGATCCGTTCACTCGGCCTCGTCGACTACGAGACAACGCTTACGTCGATGAGCGATTTCACGGACCGGCGCGATGCCGACACGCCGGACGAGATCTGGCTGCTCGAACACCCACCGGTTTACACGCTGGGGCTCAACGCCGATCGGGCGCATGTGCTCGCGCCCGGGGATATTCCGATCGTACAGGTCGACCGCGGCGGCCAGGTCACCTACCACGGCCCCGGCCAGCTGATCGTCTATACGCTGATCGACCTCAAGCGTGCCCGACTCGGCATTCGCGACCTGGTATCAGGCCTCGAGAACGCCGTCATCGCGGTGCTGGCCGCTCGCGGCGTCGAAGCTGCCGCGCGGCGCGACGCCCCGGGCGTCTACGTCGACGGCGCAAAGCTCGCCAGCGTCGGCCTCAGGATCCGCCGCAATTGCAGCTACCACGGCCTGTCAGTCAACATCGCGATGAATCTCGAGCCATTCGGACGAATCAACCCGTGCGGCTTCGACGACCTCGTGATCACGCAGTTGAGCACGCTCGATGATTCGGCCAATCTTGCGTCCGTTCAGTCGGAACTGTTGGAGAAGCTGCTCACAGAATTGGGTCGCGATGGTTCGTTCTAACCCGCGCGCAGCAAATCTTCGAGCGCCGTCAGTCGCTCAGGCGTGCCGACATCGACCCATCGACCGTCGAAGGTCTCGCCGGTCACGGCCTCCTGCGTCATCGCCGCGGTCAGCAACGGGACAAGAGGAAACTTGCCGGGCCGGCATCCGGCGAACAGCGACGGGCGCAGCAGCGCAATGCCGGAATACGTCCAGGTGGGCCCACCGGTAGACGCCCTCGTAGACAAGACGCGCCCCCGCACCAGCGCAAAGTCACCGGCCGGATGGTGTTCCGGGTTCGGCACCATGAACAGGTGGGCCATGACGGTGTCGTCCAGCGGGCGCGCCGGGTAGTCGAACTCGCAGTAGATATCGCCGTTGACCAGCCAGAACGGGTCCGGGCCGAGCAGCGGCAAGGCATGGTGAATGCCGCCACCGGTCTCGAGAGCCTCGGAACCTTCGTCGCTATATGATATTGACAGACCATATGATGCTCCGTCGCCGATGGTTTCGCGTATCCGCGCGCCCTGCCAGGCAAGGTTGATCACAATCTCATCGACGCCGGCACGTGCCAGCGCCTCGATGTGATAATCGATCAGTGATCTGCCGCCGACCCGCAACAGCGGCTTGGGCATCGAGTTGGTCAGAGGTCGCATCCGCTCGCCCCGACCGGCCGCGAGAATCATCGCTTTCATTTGTCCTAGTGTAGTCAAAGTTGGCAAGCGAATGCCCGACCGCGTCGGGTAAATATTCGAACGAGTGTTGTAGACGTCCGATATAATCGCGGCGTCTTGCCTGCCAGCGTGATGTGGAATCTTGTTGCGCCTTTTTTTTCTGACTCTCCTGCTCTGCTTGTCGACCGCTCAGGGTCAGGAGGCGGCCGTCGATTCTCCCGCTCCTGCCGACACCGGGTCGGAGGCGGCCGGAAGCGAGGCGCCTCCGGGTCCCGCGGCGACTGCGCCGGATGCCCCGGGACGTGTCGTCGGTTGGGGTAGCTGCGCCGTATCCGCGCCACCCGTGCCGATTACATCGGTGCCCGATGGCGAACTCCAGATCACGAGCGGTCATGTGGAGTTCTCGTTCGGCGGCGATGCCGTCTTTAGCGAACAGATCACAATCAGCCGGGGCAACCGGGTCCTGTCGGCCGATGGCGCGCGGTTCGACCGTGCGACGAGCATCTTTTCGGTCGATGGGTCCGTCGAGTATCGAGATCCGGAGACGCGCATCCGGGCCACCGAAGCCGAGTACAACCAGCGGACCGGGGAGGCGTTCTTCAAGGACGCCGAATTCCAGCTATGGAGCGTACCTGCACGCGGCACCGGCGATGAGATCAAGATCGAGCAGGCCGGTAAGCTCCGGCTCAAGGGTGTGACCTACACATCCTGCCCGGAGGGTAACGACGACTGGACGCTGCGTGCGAGCAAGATTCGTATCGATCAGACCACCGGTATCGGCACGGCGCGGAACGCGCGGCTGATTTTCAAGGGCGTACCGATCCTGTATTTCCCGTACCTGTCCTACCCGGCCACGAACGCACGCAAGTCCGGCTGGCTGATTCCGGATTTCGGGACGAGCCAGACACGAGGTATCGAAGTCGAGGTGCCGTACTACTGGAACATCGCGCCGCAATACGATGCGACGATCTCGCCACGCTATTTGTCCAAGCGCGGAGTACAGCTCAAGTCCGACTTCCGTTACCTCGCGCGGAAGCACGACGGCGTGCTGACGGCCGAGTACCTGCCGGACGACGATGTCACGAACACGCACCGTGCGCTGGCGGCATGGCGGCACGAGTCAACGTTCACGACGACCTGGCGCGGGACCGTCGACGCCACGCATGTCTCCGATGACAACTACTTCGAAGACCTGTCATCCGGGCTCGCCGCGACGAGCCAGACTCAACTGCTCAGACGCATGGACCTGGAGTTCTATAACAACGTCTGGTCGGGGCTGCTGCGACTGGAGGACTACCAGACGATCGATCCCACGATACCCGACGTCGACCTGCCCTATCGGACGCTGCCCAAACTTGCGATCCGGGGCTTCACGCCGGACGGCTTCCTCGGTCTGCAATACGAAATCGAGGGCGAGCTCGACTATTTCGATCGCGACGTCGGCGTAACCGGACTGCGCGGGCACATCATGCCGGAGATCGCGCTGCCGCTGACCGTGGGCGGCGTACACTTCAAACCGGCGGCCGCCTACGACTACACGGCCTACAGCCTGAACGACACCGCGCCCGACGCGCCTGACAACCCCAGTCGCGATACGCCGGTGCTCAGTTTCGATGTCGCGTCGACGTTCGAACGACTGACATCCAAGCGCAACTGGCTGCAGACGCTCGAACCGCGGGTGCTGTACACCTATATCCCATACCGCGATCAGACTAACCTGCCGGTGTTCGACACGATCGAACCTGACCTGAACGTCGTCCAGCTGTTTCGCAGAAATCGCTTCGTCGGCTATGACCGGCTGGGCGATACGAACCAACTCGCGATCGGCATTACGACACGGCTGATCGATGCGTCGGACGGTGACGAATTCCTGAAGGCGACGATCGGCGAGATCCTGTATTTCACCGACCGCAGCGTCATCCTGCCGGGTGGCATGCCGGCCGACAGCAACTCGTCAGACTATCTGTTCGAGTTCGCCATGAAGCTGTTCGAGCACTGGCGCCTGAAGCTCGGGTACCAGTACAGCTCGGACGAACGCGTGGCGAAACTCGCCGACGCCCGGCTGAACTATCGGTCGAGCGACAACAAGGTCGCAAACATCTCCTATCGCTATCGTCGCGATACCCTGGAAGAAATTGATGTCTCGGCCGCATGGCCAGTCGCCGATCACTGGAACCTCGTCGGGCGCTACGATTACTCAATCCTCGATCAGAAGCCGCTCGAGCGGCTCGTCGGCGTCGAGTACGAGACCTGCTGCTGGGCGATCCGATCAGTCTGGCGCCGCAACCTGGCGCGCCGCACCGGCGAATCAGACACGTCGATCTCGCTGCAGCTGATCCTGAAAGGCTTCGGGAGTTCCAACAGCGCGGCGGACCGCCTCCTGGATCGTGGTATTCTTGACTACTACTGAACGTCATCCAAGGGGCCCAACATATTGCCCCGCAAGGCCAGCCTCCCATGATACGAATTCGTTTACCTGTCTTTGTCCTGTGCTGGGCCTGCTCGCTGAACCTGTCCGCCCAGACGCTCGAGCTCAGCAGCACCGGGCAGCTGCTGGACGGCGTCGCGGCGCTCGTGAACGACGGCATCGTGCTGACCACCGAGCTCGATCGGGAAATGCAGCGGATCGTCGGCCGACTCAACGAACAGGGCACACCGGTACCGGATATGAACACGCTCATGCCACAGGTGCTAGAACGGCTGGTCATAACGCGTATCCAGCTCCAACGGGCCGAGCGCATCGGCATCCAGATTCCGGATGAAACATTGAATTTCGCCCTGTCGAACGTCGCCCAACGCAACGGCATCTCCTTGTCGGAGCTGCCAATCCTGCTCGCTGAACAGGGCATCGACTATAGTGGTTACCGCGCCGAGCTGCGCGAGCAGCTGGCCGTCGAGCAACTGCGTCAGCGCGATGTCATGGGCCGCATCGTTGTCACCCCGCGCGAGCTCGACGAATTCATCGAGCGCCAGCAGGGCCGTGCGTCGAGCAGCGAGGAGTTCGCGCTGTCGCACATCCTGATCTCGACGGCCGCCGGCGCTTCCGGTCAAGAGATCAGCGTGGCCGAGCAACGCATCAACGAGATTCACGAGCGCGCTATCAATGGGGAGTCCTTCGCCGAGCTTGCGGTCGCATTCTCCGACGGTCAGAACGCACTCGAAGGCGGTAGCCTCGGCTGGCGCAGGGGTGATGAGTTACCGACGCTGTTCGCCAATGTCGTGCCCGGCCTGCAGCACGGGCAGGTTTCGGAACCGCTCCGCAGCGCCAGCGGCTTCCACATCGTGCGTCTGGACGACAGTCGCGGCACGGAGCCGGTCATGGAGCAGCAAACATGGGCGCGACATATCCTGATCGCGACCAATGCCGTGCTGGACAACGAGGCCGTGAAGCAAAAGCTGCTCGAAATCCGTCAGCAAATCATCGACGGCGACGAGTTCGAAGCCGTCGCCAAAGTCATCTCCGAGGATCCCGGTTCCGCTGTGGACGGTGGCGACCTCGGCTGGCAGGGGCCTGATACCTTCGTTCCCGAGTTTCAGGCGATCTGCGACACCCTGGAAATCGACGAGATCAGCCAGCCGTTTCAGACGTCATTCGGCTGGCACCTGATCCAACTGATCGACCGGCGCTTGCACGACACCACCGAAGAAGTCGAGCGGCAGCGGGCCGTCATGGCGATTCGCAATAGCAAACTCGAAGAGGAAACTGAACTCTGGGCCCGTCGGCTGCGTGACCAGGCGTTCGTCGAATATCGCCTCTGACGTGGGGCAGCGCATCGCGGCTGGAAGCCGCTCCTACGGGATCGCGGCGTTGATGCCGCCCGAGAGTTTTTCAACCGCATGAACAAGCACCGGCCGATACCGCGCATCGCGATCACACCCGGCGAACCGGCCGGCATCGGCCCCGACGTAGTCGTCGAGCTGGCACGTCAATCCTGGCCCTGCGAACTCGTCGCCGTCTGCGATCCGGAACTGCTGCGCACGCGGGCCGCACAATTGGGTATCGCGCTCGAACTCGCAGCGTATTCATCCGCTGCGCCGCCCGCGCCGAGTCCCGCCGGGCGAATTCAGGTCGCGGCCGTGCCCCTGCCCGAGGCCGTGCACGCGGGTGAGTTGAACTCGAAGAACTCAACCTACGTCATCGATACGCTGAGCCGCGCCTGCGACGGCTGCATGCACAACGAGTTCGCCGCCATGGTCACGGCGCCGGTGCACAAGGGCATCATCAACGATGCCGGGATTCCATTCTCCGGCCATACCGAATTCCTGGCCGAGCGGACGGGCACTGACACGCCCGTCATGCTGCTCGTCGCGGATACGCTGCGCGTCGCGCTCGTCACGACCCACCTGGCGTTGCGCGACGTCCCGGATGCGATCAACGCCGATCGCATCCGACGTATCCTGCGGGTGCTGCACGCGGGCCTCGTAGACCGCTTCGGCGTATTGCAACCCCGCATCAGCGTGCTGGGCCTGAACCCGCACGCCGGGGAATCCGGACACTTAGGGGTAGAGGACGACGAAATCATCGCGCCGGTGCTCGATGAACTGCGCGCGGCGGGCATGCGCCTGACCGGCCCGGTGCCTGCCGATACCGCGTTTGCGCAGCATCACCTCGCGGGCACCGACGCCGTGCTCGCGATGTATCACGACCAGGGGCTGCCGGTGCTCAAGCACCGCGGCTTCGGACACGCCGTCAATGTCACCCTGGGCCTGCCGATCGTCCGCACCTCCGTCGATCACGGCACCGCGCTGGAACTTGCGGGCACCGGCGAGGCGAACGGCGGCAGCCTGCGCGCCGCACTGGAGCTCGCGCTCGATCTGCGGACGCACGCAGCGTCATGAAAAATCACCGCCCGCGCAAATATTTCGGCCAGCACTTTCTCCATGACCGGAACATCATCGACAAGATCCTCGCGGGCATAGCGCCGCGCGCGGACGAACACTTTGTCGAAATCGGCCCTGGCCACGGTGCATTGACGCGGCCGCTGCTCGAGCGCGTCGGCCGACTCGACGTCATCGAAATCGATCGCGATCTCGCGGCTGAACTCACGACGGAATTCACCGACCCGAAGTTCTCGATCCACGTCGGCGATGCGCTGAAATTCGACTTCGCCAAATTGGGTGCCGGAGACGGCGTACTGCGCCTCGTGGGCAACCTGCCCTACAACATCTCGACCCCTCTGCTGTTTCATATCCTCGATCATCACCGACGATTCCGCGATATCCACGTCATGCTGCAGAAAGAGGTTGTCGAGCGAATGACGGCCCCGCCCGGTAATCGGACCTATGGCCGACTGACGGTGTCGCTGGCCGCGCGGTGTCGCGTCGAGTCACTGTTCGTCGTCAGGCCGGGTTCATTCACGCCGGCGCCGCGCGTCGACTCAGCGGTCGCGCGCCTGATTCCGGACCCTGAGCGGCGTGCGGAAATTATCGACGAGGCGGTATTCGACCGGGTCGTAGCCCAGGCCTTCAATCAACGGCGGAAGCGTCTCGCCAACGCGCTGCGCTCGATCATCACGGAGTCGCAGATCGAGGCACTCGGGATCGATCCGGGCGCGCGGGCCGAGACACTGGACATTGACGCATTCATTCGCCTCGGCAACCGGAGCGCGACCAATAGCTGAGACCCATGGGTATTGCAGTCACCGTCGCGGTAAGATTAGGCATGGAGCAGGAACCCATCTCGATCGACGTGGAGACACACTACCTGTCGGACCAATCTGATCAGGATGAGGCCCGATACGTCTTCGCCTACACGATCACGATTCACAACAACGGCCGGATGCCAGTCCGGCTTCTGACCCGACGCTGGCTCATCACAGATGCCCGTGGCCGCATCCAGAGGGTATCCGGCGATGGCGTCGTTGGCGAACAGCCGACCATCATGCCCGGTGCCTTTCACCGTTACTCGAGTTTCTCGGTGCTGGAGACGCCGGTCGGCACGATGGAGGGCAGCTACGGCATGGTCGATGGCGAGGGCGACGCATTCACCGCACCGATCGCCGCGTTCCGGCTCGCGGTGCCTGGTATCGTCCATTAATGGCCATCTATGCGATCGGCGATGTTCAGGGTTGCTATGACGAACTCCGGCGACTGATCGACAAACTCGGTTTCGATCCGGCGGAAGACGAACTCTGGTTTGTCGGCGATCTGGTCAACCGCGGCCCGAAGTCGCTCGAGGTATTGCGCTTCACCCGCTCCCTCGGCGCGTCCGCCGTCGTCGTGCTCGGCAACCACGACTTACACCTGCTGGCGGCCTGCGAGGAACCAGAGCGCGCTGATGATTCGATGCGTGCGATTCTCGACGCCGACGACGCGGGCGAACTCATGAACTGGCTGCGTCACCGACGACTCGTAGTTTACCGGCCGGAAATGAACACCTTGCTGGTGCACGCCGGCGTCGATGTGTCCTGGGATCCGTTACAGACGGTCAAGCTTGCGCGCGAGGTAGAAAAAACGCTGCATTCCGATTCTTATCGGCCGTTTCTGCGGGCCATGTACGGCAGCGAGCCGTCGCTCTGGTCAGCCGACCTTCCGGAGATCGAGCGCCTGCGGTTTATCACGAACTGCCTGACGCGGATCCGCTTCTGTGACACGCAGGGGCGACTCGACTTCGTCCACAAGGGTCCGCTGGGGTCGCAGCCTGAAGACCTCGTCCCCTGGTTCGACCTGCCGGACCGCGCGACCGATCCGGTTCGCATCGTCTGCGGCCACTGGTCCGCGCTCGGCCTCATCACGCGGGGCAACCTGATGATGATCGACACGGGCTGTGTCTGGGGCCGGACGCTGACCGCTGTCCGGCTGGACGGCCCGCTGCGAATCTTCACCGTTCAGGCGGAAAAAAACTGGGGTGAGGCCTGAGAGATTTCCGGGGAGATTTCCGGGCGAATTCCCGAAGTCAGACCGCCACCGCCGCCTTGATATGCGGATGTGACTCGTAGCCGATGATCTCGAAATCCTCGAACCGGTAGTCGGAGATCGATGCCGGTCGCCGCTTCAACGCCAATGTCGGCAGCGGCAACAACTTTCGGGCGAGTTGCTCGTTGGCCTGTTCGATATGGTTTAGATACAGGTGGCTGTCGCCGCCGGTCCAGATGAAATCGCCGACCCTGAGGTCCGCCTGCTGCGCGACCATGTGCGTCAACAGCGCGTAGGATGCGATGTTGAACGGCACACCCAGGAAGATATCGGCGCTGCGCTGGTATAGCTGACAGGACAAGCGTCCGTCGGCCACGTAGAACTGGAACAGGCAGTGACACGGCGCCAGCGCCATCTGGTCGAGTTCCGCGACGTTCCAGGCGCTGACGATGATACGCCGCGAATCGGGATCGCGGGCCAGCGTATCGATCACACCCTGAATCTGGTCCACCTGCCGCCCGTCCGGCATCGGCCACGAGCGCCACTGCGCACCGTAGATCGGGCCGAGATCGCCGGCCGCATCAGCCCACTCGTCCCAGATCGCGACGTTGTTGTCGTTCAGGTAGCGGGTATTCGTATCGCCGTTCAGGAACCACAGCAGCTCGTAGATGATCGAACGCGTGTGCAGCTTCTTCGTCGTCACGAGCGGGAAACCGGCACTCAGATCGAAACGCATCTGGTGACCGAACACGCTGAGCGTGCCGGTACCCGTCCGGTCGTCCTTGCGTGCGCCCTCGTCGAGCACCCGTTGCATCAGTTCATGATATTGCCGCACGCCCCGGTTTCCTCCTGGCCGGCTATTGAAAAACCCTCAGGCAGCACTCACGGTGCCGTACCCGATGATGCCACCGCTCTTGGTCGTCTGGCCAGCCACATGAGGATGACGCCGGCGACAACCATCGGCGCCGTCAGCACGTGGCCCATCGTGACCCAGCCGAAGGCCAGGTAATCGATGTGCGAGTCGGGCATACGCACCATCTCGACGGACAGGCGGAACACACCATAACCGATCAGGAACAGGCCCGAGACCGCCATCGTCGGGCGTGGCCGGGAAGAGAACACCCACAGGATAATGAACAGCACGAGACCCTCGAATGCGGCCTCGTACAACGACGAAGGATGGAGGGGCGGCGTCAAGCCCGCATCGTGCGACAGGTGAAGCTGCCGGAAACACAGGTCGGCGAAGCGCACGTCGCCGCAGTTCACCTGCATGCCCCATGGCAAATCCGTCGGCCGGCCCCAGAGTTCGCCGTTGATAAAGTTGCCGATCCGGCCCGCGCCCAACCCAAGCGGTACGACCGGGGCGACGAAATCCATCACCTCCCAGAAGCCGCGGCCCACCTTGCGCGCAAACAGCCACATGCCGACCGCTACCCCGAGGAGGCCGCCGTGGAACGACATGCCGCCCTCCCAGATGCGCAGCAGGCTCAGTGGATCGTCCAGGAATTGCCCCCAGCTATAAAACAACGTGTAGCCGATGCGACCGCCAAGGATCACGCCCATCGCGCCATAGAAGATCAGATCGTCGACCTGCGCCGCGGTGCAGACGCCACCCGGCCGCGCGCGCCGACGCATGAACCACCAGGCCGCGGCGAAACCGAACAGGTACATCAGGCCGTACCAGCGAATCGCCATGGGACCAACCTGAAATGCGATCGCGTCGAAGCCGGGGTACTGAATCATGCGACAAGTATAGAATGGCTACCCCAATGAACAAGCTCAAGGATGAAACCAGCCCCTACCTGCTCCAGCATGCCGACAACCCGGTGCACTGGTACCCGTGGGGTGCCGAGGCCCTGGACCGCGCGCGGCGGGAAGGCAAGCCGATCCTGTTGTCGATCGGCTATTCCGCTTGTCACTGGTGCCATGTCATGGCCCACGAATCGTTCGAGGACGAGGCGACGGCTGAGCTCATGAACCGGCTGTTCGTCAACATCAAGGTCGACCGCGAAGAGCGCCCGGACCTTGACAAGATTTATCAGGGCGCCCATCAGCTGATCCAGCGGCGGGCCGGCGGCTGGCCGCTGACGATGTTCCTGGGCGCGGAGGATCAACGACCGTTCTTCGGCGGCACCTACTTCCCGAACGAAGCTCGCCACGGGCTACCGTCGTTCGTCGAACTGCTGCAAAAAGCCGCCGATTACTACGGCGATCACGCCGAGGAGATCGCTCAGCATGGCCAGGCGCTCATCGATGCGCTCGCGAATATCGATGCCGTGCGGCCCGCCGACGGCGACGTGCTGACGCCGGCCCCGCTCGACGGCGCACGCGAGGCACTCGAGAATTCGTTCGACTCCCGCTTCGGCGGCTTCGGCGACGCACCGAAGTTCCCGCACCCATCGAACCTCGAACGCCTGCTCCGCCACTGGCGCTTGACGGCCAATACACGGGAGCCGGACAAGCAGGCGCTGCTGATGTGCGCGCTCACGCTGACGCGCATGGCGGAAGGCGGCATCTACGACCAGCTCGGCGGCGGCTTCTGCCGGTACTCGGTCGATGCTCAATGGATGATCCCGCACTTCGAAAAGATGCTGTACGACAACGGCCCGCTGCTCGCGCTGTACGCACAGCTCTGGCAGATCAGCGGCGACGACCTGCACCGCCGCATCGCCACGCAGACCGCCGACTGGGCGATCCGCGACATGCGCTCGCCCGAGGGCGGCTTCTACTCGGCGCTCGACGCGGATTCCGAGGGTGAGGAAGGCCTGTTCTATGTCTGGGCGCCCGACCAGGTGCGGGGGCTTCTGACCGACGACGAGTATCGCGTCACGGCCGCGCGCTTCGGGCTGGACGGGCCGGCGAACTTCGAAGGCCGCTGGCATCTGCGCGTCGTGAACTCAATCGCAGCCATCGCCGAGGCTGAGAAACTCGGTGAGCCGACCGTGCGCAGATTGATCGACGCGGCACGCGCGAAGCTGCTCGAGACCCGCAATCGGCGCATTTGGCCCGGGCGCGACGACAAGATACTGACGAGCTGGAATGCGCTGATGATCCGCGGCCTGGCGATCGCTGCCCGCGGCCTGCAACGGGAAGAGCTGGCCGACGTCGCCGCCGACTGCCTCGATTTCATCCGTACACGACTCGTCGTCGACGACCGGCTGCTCGCGACTTACAAGGACGGCCGGGCTCGTTTCGCGGCGTACCTCGACGATTACGCGTTCCTGCTCGACGCGACGCTCGAATTGTTGCAGGCGCGCTGGGACGCCGAGCACCTGCAATTCGCATGCTGGCTCGCCGACCGTTTGCTGGCGGACTTCCCGGATGGAGCGCATGGCGGCTTCTATTTCACGGCGAGCAGTCACGAGGCCCTGATCCACCGCAGTAAATCAATGTCGGATGAAGCCTTGCCGTCGGGCAATGGCGTCGCCGCACTGGCGCTCAATCGACTCGGTCACCTGCTGGGCGAGAACCGCTACATCGATGCCGCGACGGCAACGGTGCGTGCAACCGGCGCCGGGCTCGAAGAGTACCCGCATGCACATGCGTCGATGATCACGGCACTCGACGAAATACTCAACGAACCGGAAGTGGTAATTCTGCGCGGCGATATGGCCGAGATCGAAAGGTGGAAGGGCGCCCTCGACGCCGCCTACGCGCCGCGACGACTGCTGATCGCGATTCCGACCGACGCGGAAAATCTCCCGGGTGCGCTCGAGCTGCGCCGGCCGCAGGAAACCACGGTCGCGTACGTCTGCCGTGGAACGAGTTGCACCGCGCCACTATCCAGTCTCGAAGACGTGGCCGCGGAGCTGAATAGCGCTTAAGCCAGAGAGAGCATTCTGAACGCGGGCTGCCGGCCAATGCCGGGCACCCCCGCGACACAAAAAAGCCCGCCGCAGCGGGTACGTGATACTGCGTTAACGAAAACGGTTACGTGGTTCTGCTACCGATCCAGCCCAGCAACAGGAGGCCCGAGCCGAACAGCCATACCGATGCCGATATCGGCACTGCGGTCACGGTCGGCCCCGCCAGGGTCAGAATACGCACCTCATTGATGCTCTTGTTGACGGTAGTCCGAAATGCAAGCGTGCGACGATCGGCTGAAATACTGAACCAGTTCTTCTTACCCTTGAGCTCGAAACCGCGATCGTCGCCGACGCCGGCGTACATCGTACTGGCGGCCCCGAACAGAGAATCCGTCGCGTCGAGGGTAGTTTTATCGAAGATGACGCCGATTATGTCCGTGTCGAACGTAATCGAGCCGGTCAGGTCGATTTTGTTGCGCGGCGTTTCCGCGTGCAGCATGAAACTGTCATAGTTGCCGGGTTCCAGGGGTCCGGACCATGTTGTCTGAACGCCCGCTTTATTGCTGGTATACATACCGGTCGCATTGTTCTGGAGTGCGATGGCGTCGATCGACACCGGGTCGGGTAACGACAGATCGTATTGTTCCGTCCACAGGACAGCATAATTGCTGAATGCGAGATCTTCGGTACCGGTTGCTGCGGGCGGCGTGAGCAGCAACGAGACGTCGCCACTGACCGTCATTGCACCGGCGTTCGCAAGATGCAGCAGTGTAGCGGTCACGGTTATCAGACAGACACCGAATGTTCATCGGCTTCCAGTCACCCCTTGGATCTGTGGCCGGGATACAGCCCAACGCCCGATGGACTGCAGTGGCCAGACTACAGGGGGGCGCGCTGGCTCGCGACGAGGCCGGTCACAGAAACAGAAGTTCGCAAAAGCTGGTTTTTGTCTTACATCATAGGGTGCCCTGGTTCAGCATCTCAATCGACCACACGCTGAGCCGCCGCCAGTATATGCTCGGCTTCGAGACGGACCTTGTAGTCGGGATTGGTGTAAGCAAACCGGATCACTCCCCGAGTGTCGATGATGAACACCGCCGGCACCGGTAGCATATGATGCGTTTCCCCGGTCGTCTTTTCCATGTCAATGCCGAGCGACTTCAGACGCTCGTAATCGGATTCTTCCATGCGGAACGCGATGCCGAGCGCCTTCGACGCCTCCATTTTCGAGTCGGAGAGCAATGTGTAATTGATATCTTTGGCCCAGTCAAAAAGGCTCGCGTACAGGATCTCCGGCCGGTCCGTGCTCAGGAAAATGACCTCGAAACCCATTTCCAGAAGGCGCGGCTCCGCGTCGCGAAGTTCTTTCAGATGCATATTGCAATAGGGACACCATCCACCCCGATAGGCGATCAGCACCACCGGTTTTTCGAGCATTCGAGGGTCAAACACGTAGGGCCGCCCATCCGCGTGGTATACCGTGAATCGCGGTGCCGACTGACCGACGGTGAGCGGCTCGATGTCGTTCGCATCGTCGGGCACGTCCATGCCGACGACACTGGCGAAAAACAGGATGCCGCACACGGCAACGCACAGGCAGATTAAATGCTTCATTCTTTCCCTTCGGCGAATGCCAGCTCCGTGAGAACAGTGGTCAATCGCGTCGATAAACCGGGTCGCTCCTGTTGCGTTCACCGCGAATCTTCAGCACGCTGAACATGCCTTCGTCCCAAATGGACGCGTTCGGGAGATTCTGGTTCCAGTCCATCACCACAGTGCGGCGTTTGATGCGCCATTCGCCGTTTCGCTTCTCCAGTTTGTCGACATATCGCCCGCCGTAGAAAAAGTCCTGAGGACCCTCTGTACCCGGCTCGACGTCGAGTGCCGCCAGATAGGTGGGCCCGAATATGTCACGAATTCCCTCCGTAGTGCCTTTGGTCCGGTGATAAGCCAGGAGATAAGCCTCGGTATAGGCGACATCGCCGTCAATTTCCATGTGTACATTGCAGATCGTATGCTGCGTGACTTCGAACCATTTCTGGATCTCCTCGATAATGAACACGGCAAACTCCTGCGCATTGCCATTGAACACGCCATGCTCGTCATAGCCATCCGGCCAGTACACGGTTTTCATCGCCTCCACGTCGCACCGATCCAGAGCCCGACAATATCGCGTCAGGACATCGTAGATTTTCTGCCGATCAATAATCTCCTGAAGTTCTGCGGGCAATGTATCCACCATTTTCAATTCTCCTTGATTTTTTTCGGTTCTGGACCCACGCGAATGGCCAATGGAAACCGGGAACTGCCGCGGTAGTGTTCAGGGCAAGTCCACTTTGCGGCCTAGCTTATCGCAAAAGATGGTGCATGGAACCACTGTCGAGCAGCATACCGGTTCGGCTGCGAGCCTCGAGAAGGCCGGGAATATCCGTGCGCCTGAGGGATTCGCGCCCTTTATCGAATCGTTACCTGTAGACTGATGAGCCAATGAAAGCTTGGAAACCCACCGCAGTTCTGGTCACGCTCTTATTCACCGCAGCGGGCGCGTGGAGCGATACGGTGGATTTGTACAAAGCGCAGACAGGTCCCTATCCGACGGCGGTCGCTACACCCGTCGACATCAATATTCCGGAGCGCAACCGGGATCTGATATTAAGGATCAGCTATCCCACAAGCACCGGCGTCTTTCCGCTGATTGTTTTCTTTCATGGCGCGTTATGTTCCGGGGATGGCTATGCGGCCCTTGCGGACCACTGGGCAAGCCATGGCTACGTGGTCATCCTGCCCTCTCATCCGCAATCGGGGCGCCCGGCAAGCGTCGATTCGGATCAGCGGCTGAAAACCTTCATGGAGCAGGTGGCGGACATGTCATCTGTTCTTGACTCGCTCGATGCGATCGAAACCCGGGTCGAACCACTACGAGATTCGATCGATCCAACGCGCGTGGCCGCCGCTGGTCATTCCATGGGCGCTTTGATCGCAACCATAGTATCCGGCCTTACGAGGCATGCACCCGATGGAGGTCGTGCGAGTTTCAGGGATGATCGTTTCGACGTCGCCGTTTTATTAAGCGGTCCGGGTCCCTTGCCACAGACTCCAGACGATGCCTGGGATTTCGTCACCGTGCCGACCCTGGTTACGACCGGCACCCGGGACCACGCGAACCGGGGTGGTGAAGGAGCAACGTGGGAATGGCGCCTCGGGGCCTTCCGCTTAACGCCACCGGGGGATAAATTCGGCCTGGTTATCGATCAGGCGGATCATTTTCTGGGCGGCATGATATGTACAGAGCGGGCGAAAGGCCCGCCGGACCCTGAAGCATTCGCCATTGTCAAAAGCACCTCCACGGCTTTCCTGGATGCTTATCTGCAACAGGACGCGGCAGCGCGCGCCTATCTCGACGGTAGCTCGGTATCGGACGCAACGAACGGCAGAGCGGAACTGCTTTCGAGATAAAAAGGCCCGGCATGGAATCCGGCCGACAAA
>Ga0114949_10000634_pt1 | contig 19619 bp, 12 predicted proteins | sample N074metaG_FD_83505 | JGI IMG/M metagenome (GOLD analysis project Ga0114949, IMG submission 83505) | Deep subsurface microbial communities from Kermadec Trench to uncover new lineages of life (NeLLi) - N074 metaG | ecosystem: Environmental > Aquatic > Marine > Ocean trench > Sediment | place...
GGATAGAGTCGCTGCAGGCGACCGCGCCCATGGGCACCACGCCGTTGGTCAGCGCCTTGGCCATGGTGATCATGTCCGGCACCACATCGAAGCTGTCGGCGGCGAACTGCTTGCCGGTGCGGCCGAAGGCGCAGATCACCTCGTCGAAGATCAAGAGGATGCCGTGCTGGTCGCAAATCTGGCGCAGGCGCGTCAGGTAGCCCTTGGGCGGCACCAGGCAACCGATCGAGCCGGCGATCGGCTCGACGATGCAGGCCGCGATGGTGTCGCCGCCGTAAAGATCGACGAAGCGCTGCAGGTCATCGGCCAGCTCCGCCCCGGTCTCCGGTTGGCCCTTGACGAAACTGTGCTCGGGCAACTGGGTGTGGCGCAGGTGCACCACGCCCGGCAGGCCCAGGCCGAAGGCCCGTCGGTTGTTGACCATGCCGGCCACGGAAATACCGCCGAAGTTGACCCCGTGATAGGCCTTTTCGCGGCCCACCAGGCGCATGCGCTGCCCCTCGCCCCGGACCTTGTGGTACTGCAGGGCGATCTTGAGGGCGGTGTCCACCGATTCCGAGCCCGAGTTGACATAGAACAGGTAGTTGAGGTCGCCGGGGGTGATCGCCGCCAGGCGCCGGGACAGCTCGAAGGGCCGGGGGTGGCTGTACTGGAACGGCGGCACGTAGTCGCTCTCCAGGAGCGCCTGGTGCACCGCGTCGGCGATCTCGGTCCGGCCGTGGCCGGCGGCCACGCAGAACAGCCCGGACGAGCCGTCCAGGATCTGCTTGCCGTGATCGCTGGTATAGTACATGCCCTTGGCGGCCGTCATGATCCGGGGGTTCGCCTTGAACTGCCGGTTGGCAGTGAACGGCATCCAGTACTCTTCTAGCGAGTTGGGCAATTGCGGCATGGCGGTCATGGCGGTCCTCCAGCTTAACGGTTAAGCGTCCTGGCCCCTATGTGCCACGGCGGGCGCGGTTCTGCTAGGTCCAGATTGCGGGATTCCGTGAGGCCAGCCCGGGGCGGGACACCGGGTGGCTCGAGGCGCCTCAGGCACTACACGGCCTCGATCCTCAGTCTCCCAGGGCCACGCCTTCCCGGCGAGGGTCGGCGGCGCCGATCAGTTGGCCGTCCTTGATCAGGATCGCGTGGAGGCCGCTGTTGAGGTCGCGGATCTTGACCTTGTGGCCGCGGGCCTCCAGGGCGTCCTTGAGATCCGCAACCTCGGTCCCCTCCTCCAGGTCGGTGGCGCCATTGCGGTTGACGAAGTGGCCCAGATCGAGCGCCGCCTGTACGTCCAGGTTCCAGTCCAGGATCGCCACTAGGGTTTTAGCCACGTAGTTGATGATCCGGCTGCCGCCGGGCGAGCCCACCAGCAAGTAAGGCTCGCCGTCCTTGAACACCATGGTGGGCGCCATGGAGCTGCGCGGGCGCTTGCCGGCCTCGACCCGGTTGGCGATCGGTCGGCCATCTTTCTCTGGCGCCCGGGAGAAGTCGGTGAGCTCGTTGTTGAGCAGGAAGCCGTTGGTCATGATCCGACTGCCGAAGCCGGTCTCGATGGTGGTGGTCATGGAGAGCGCGTTGCCGTAGCGGTCCCGGATCACGAAATGGCTAGTGCCGGGCCGCTCGGGATCGCTGTCCGGGGACCTGAGTTCGGCCTCGCGCCAGGGCGGGTTGCCGGCAGTGGCCTTTTCCATGGTGCCGTCGAGCTTGACCAGCTGGGCCCGCGCCGTGAGATAGGCCGGATCCAGCAAGCCCTTGACCGGCACGCTGACGAAATCCGCGTCGGCCATGTAGAGCGCCCGGTCGGCGTAGGCCAGCTTCGCGGCCTCGGCGAAGAGGTGCACGCTGTCGGTCCTGAGCCCCATGCCGGCCAGATCGAAATGGCCGAGGACGCCCAGGATCTGGCCCACGGTCAGACCACCGGACGTGGGCGGCCCCATGCCGCAAACCTCATAGGCCCGGTAGCCAAGGCACACCGGCCGGCGCAGCTTCACCCGGTAGTCCGCCAGGTCCCGCAGGGTCATGACGCCGGGATTGTCGGTGGTGGCCTGGACCGCGGCCACGATGTCCCGGGCGATCGGGCCACGGTAGAGGGCGTCGGCCCCGTCCTGGGCGATCATCTTGAGGGCCGCCGCGAAGGCCGGGTTCTTGAGCCTGGTGCCGGCGGCCAGCGGGGTGCCGTCGGGGTTGAAGAAGTAAGCCCGGGCGGCGTCGAACTTGGCGAGCTTCTTTTCCGAGCTGGAAGCGATCGACTTGGCCATGCGCGGCGAAACCTCGAAGCCGGCCTCGGCCAGGGCGATGGCCGGCTGGAACAGCGCCTTCCAGGCCATGCGGCCGTGCATGGCGTGGGCCAGCTCCAGCAGCCTAAGGGTGCCGGGCACGCCCACCGAGCGACCGCCGACCACGGCATCCCAGAACCCCATGGGCTCGCCTTCGGCGGTGAGGAAATAGGCCGGGGTGGCGGCGGCCGGCGCGGTCTCCCGGCCATCGAAGGTCTGCAAGCTGCCGCTGGCCGCGTCCCAGTAGAGCATGAACGCCCCGCCCCCGATGCCGGAGGACTGGGGTTCCACCAGGTTCAGCACCAGTTGCACGGCCACCATGGCGTCGGCCGCGGTACCGCCGGCCTTGAGCACGTCGTAGCCGGCCTGGGCCGCCAGGGGATTGGCGGCGGCCACCATAAACTCCGTGGCGACCACGGACTCCTTGGCGCTACGCCCGGTGCCGTGCTCGGGCGTGGTGTCTACCTGAGCCGTTGCCGGCAGGGTCCAAGCCAGACCCGCCGCCAGCAGGATCACCGCCAAGCGGGAAACCCGCCAGGCACCGCGCAACTGCATCCATGTGTCCATGACCGCCTCCCTCAAGAAGAACTCCCTAATATCAACTTATTGGGCCACCTCCACCGTCTCCTCGACGGCTTCACCCCGCAGCTTGCCAAAGAGCCAACGGAGAACCGTGCTGCGGATCTCGTCCCGGCCGGTCATGAGGTAGCGCAAGGTGTACTCGTTGTTGAGCGTGGCATCGAGCAGCCGCACGGCCCGGCTGGACCCGCAGAACAGCACCTGGTCGCCCGGGCGCACGGACTGGCTATCGTCGGGCATGACCACGGTCTTCTCGCCGGACACGATGACCAGAGCCAGGCACGCCAAGTGGCCGTCGCGGTCGACCGGATCGCGCAGCAGGTCGCCCAAACACACCCGACGGCCAGAGATGCTCATCCGAACCAAGGCGCTCGCGGTCTCCGGCTTGATGTCCAGGTTCCAGAGCCGGGGCAAGGTCCCGCCCACGGTCTGCTGCAGACACTCCATCACCTGGGGCACGGCCGCCTCGTCGCCGGCTTCACTCCGCCCGCGCAGGTCCTCGAAGAAGGTCTTCAGGAGCGGCGCCATCAGCAGGAAGAGAATGCGTCGGGCGCTGACCAGGCTGGGCTGCATGATGAATCCGGCGTGGGCCGCCTGAAACACCACTTCGTTGCGGTGCTGGTTCTGGCGCACGATCACGAAGACCTTCGGATTGAGCGCCTTGGCATTGATCTGGATCGAGAGGTTGTCGGAATCGCTGTCGGTCCCGGCGATCACACCCGCGGCCTCTTTGATGCCGGCGGCCTGCAGACTCGCTTGATTGGCGCGCGCCATGATGATGTTGCCGGCCTCGGCCTCGTCCGGATCGATGTCCGGTTCGATGACCGTGGTGGGCAGGCCCAGGGATTCCAGGGAGTGATGGATCCACCTGCCCATGCGGCCATAGCCGCAGACGATCCAGGGGCCCTTGGGTGGCGGCGGTATCTCGGTGTCGAGCCTGGCGTCGGGCGAGCCGGAAAGCCACTGGCTGAGCGTATGCAAGGCCGGCGTTTGGATCGTCGCGGCCAGATACTTCGCATAGGTCTGGAAGGGATCGATCACGTGGATCTCGCCACCCAATGTGGCGAGCACCTCCTCGTAGGCTTCCGAGGTGGACTGGTTGACCACGCGCACCTTCGGGTTCAGGAGCCGGGCGGTCACCGCGATCTTGAGGTTGACCTGCTCATCGTGGGTGAGCGCCACCACCGCCGTGCAATCGGGGCTCATGAGCCCGGCCTCGATCAGGTGATCCGGGATCCGGGCATCGGCTTGCAACCCCGGCATGGCAACCCGGTAGTCCCGCAGGTAGAGGGCCTTGATCCGTTCCGGGTCCTTGTCCAGGATCACCGCCGTCATGCCGGCATCGCTCAAGCCCCGGGCCAGGAGGCTGCCGGTGCTGCCGAAGCCGCAAATGATGAGGAAGGGCTCGGACAGCCGGGCCACGCTCTTGGCGAAGCGCCGCTCGGCCACGGCCTGCTGGAAGAAGGGGTTCTGCACCAGGCGGATGATCGCGCCCACCGCATAGAGCCAGGCGATCACGCTGCCGTAGAGCGAGACGATGCCCCACATGCGCTGGGCGTTGCTAAAGGGATGGGGGATCTCGCCGAAGCCGGTGGTGGTGGCGGTGTAGGTGAGAAAGTAGAAGGCGTGAAAGAAACTGAGCCGCTCGCTCTGGCCGTCCGGCGTCTGGCCGGGAATCATGACCCAACCGAGCATGGAAACAGCATAGACCGCGACCAGCGCCATGATCGGCGTGCGCATGAAACGCAGCACGATGAAGATGACCCGGCTCGATTTGCCGCTGGTCTTAATCATGGCGCGGCTCCTAAGGCCCCCCGCTCAGCGGCGCAGCATGAGGGTCTCGGCGACCAACATGGTCACGGAGATGATGTTGGCGACCATGGCGCCGCCGGCAAGCGAGACGATGGTGACCATGACGCCGGGCACCAGGCCCGCGCCCGTCACGTGCACGGCCACGGTCCAGACCATGGCGGCGGCGATCAGTTGAATGTCCGCCACCAGGCTGGTGGACAGGAGGATCGCACCGATCTGGGACCGGTCGCCGAGCTTCAGGCCCGTGGCGATGAAATTGACGACGATGACCAGAAACAACTCGATGATGCCGTGGTGGTTTGGGTTCTCGATCTCGCCAATGAAAAAACCGAAGTTCAGCGTCAGCGCGAGGACGATGAAAAAACCGAAGATGACCTTTTCAAGGTTCATGGCTGTTTCCCCAGTGCGTCAGCCCGTTGGGTCCAGACGTCCCCATAGCATCGTCGGAACGGCGGCCCCAGTCTAGTCACACGAAGGCGAGGGACTCGACGCAGACTGTCGACGCCGCGTTTACCTAGGCGATTGAGGGATGCGGGTTATTTCTGTTACGTATAGTAGCCTGTCATGATATTTCGGGGGCGCCGGCCCCAGGGGACGACCTAACTCTTGCGGAGGACCGACGATGAAACTTAAGGGCTGTTTGCCAGTGCTCGTGGCGGGCGTGATCGCGGCGGCGAGCCATTCGGCCGCGGCCGAGGGCGACGTTGCAAAGGGCGAGAAGCTGTTCAAGCGCTGTGCCGCGTGTCATTCCCTGGAGGCGGGCAAGAAGAAGGTCGGGCCGTCCCTGGCCGGCGTCTTCGGCCGCACGGCGGGCACCCTCGAAGGCTTCAAATACTCCAAGGCCATGATCGCATCCGAGGTCGTCTGGGACGAGGAGACCATCGACCAGTACCTGGAGAAACCCAAGGCGTTCATTCCCAAGAACAAGATGGCATTCCCCGGTTTCAAGAAGCCCGAACAGCGCGCCGACGTCATCGCTTATCTGAAGGAGGCCACCGCTCAGTAGGGCCGGCACCGGCGCCGGAGGACCGTCCGGACCAGCCCCGCTCAATCGGGGTCCGGGCGCAGCACCCGATGCAGGTCGAGGACCGGCGGTGGCACCTGGGTCTGACACAGGAGGTCGTGGACCTGGCCCCGATGGTGGGTCTGGTGGTTGAACAAATGAGCAATCAACAGCGCCACCGGATCCCTATGGACGTGGCCTTGGTTGTTGCGGTAGACGATCACGCCGTCGAGGAAGGCTTCGTCCAAGCCCCCGGCGAACGCTTCGATCTGCCCGTCCTCGGCCTGGCGGGCTGCACGCAGCGCGTCGAAGTCCTGGTAGAGAATGCGGTCTAAACCGGTCGACGGAACCTCGCGGCCAGCGAAACGGGCCAGCCAGATCCGGTCGCCCAGCAGGATGTGGTTGAGGGTCCCGTGGATTGACTTGAAGAACGCCGGGCGCGGGCGCCGTCGTTCCTCATCGCTCAGGCGGGCGCAGGCATCGTACAGCCGCTCGTTGGCCAGGGCGTTGTAACGGGCCAGCATGCGAAAGGTTTCGATTGCGGTGCTCGTCATGGCTCGGTCCAGTTTCCCCGCTCGATGGTTGGACTATAGCCCACCATGAGACGGCAGCGCAGTATCGGGCGACAAGGCCCCGCGGTGGCTTAGTGTGGTGGACAGGGTGCGAAACGCGAAGGATACCGCAGTGATCGGCACGAAGGCTTTTGCTCTATCTCTGTTCTTGCCCCTCCTGGGCGCCGGGCTGCTGAGCGGCTGCGAAACCTTGTTCTCGGGCGACGGCGAAGCGCCACCCGCCGAGGCGGCCGGCGAGAACGGCGAAGCAGAAAGCGTGCCGGGATTGGACTACAGCGTCGAGATCCTGGGGGTCGAGGACTCGGACCTCAAGGAACTGCTCGAGAAGAGCTCGCAGCTGTTCGCCCTCATCGAACGGCCGCCGGCCACGCTCGGCGGGGTGCGGCGCCGAGCCGAAGGCGACATGGAGCGCTTCGGCGCCGCCCTCAGGTCCGAGGGCTACTACGCCGCAACAACCTCCTTCCAGATCGACGAGGACGCCGAGCCCAAGACCGACGACGGCGCGACACCCCTAGTCGTGCGCATTTCGGTGGACCCCGGCCCGGCCTACGAGCTGAGCGAGGTCTCTGTGGTCTATCCGGAAGCGGCGGCGGAGATCTCGGACCTGCCCCGAGACGCCGAGAGCCTGGATCTAGAGATCGGCATGAGAGCCCGCGCAATCGCCATTCTGACGGCCCAAAACAACTTAATTTTGGATCTTAAAAACCTCGGTTATCCCTTTGCGAAAGTTACAGATAGAAAAACCACGATCCGCCACGACGAGGCGATCATGCGGGTCACGTTCGAAGCTGACCCCGGGCCTCTGGCGCACTTCGGCGTGGTGTCGATCGCGGGGACCGAGGAGGTGGCAGAAGACTATGTCCAGGCGCTTCTGACCTGGCAGGACGGCGAGCTTTATAGTCAGGATGCGATCGACGCGAGCCGCCGGGCCCTCTTGCAGTCCGGGCTCTTCGCCTCGGCCAAGATCAACCTGGCCGAAGCGGTCGATGGCGAGGGCCGCTTGCCGGTCACCATCGATGTGCTCGAGGCCAAGCACCGCTCCGTCGGATTCGGCACCAAGTACTCGACCGGCGAAGGTTTCGGCGTCAATGCCTTCTGGGAGCACCGCAACTACTTCGGCCAAGGCGAACGGCTGCGTGTGACCGCCACCGCCGCTGAAATCGAGCAGAAGCTGGATGTCACTTTCCGCAAGCCCAATTACCTCCAGCGCCATCAATCCTTGCTGGCCAACCTGGTCGCTCGGCACGCTAACACCGATGCCTTCGACGAGTTGAGCGCGACCACCTTCGCCGGCCTGGAGCGACCCTTTGGCGAGACCTGGACGGTGACCGGCGGCCTGGCCAGCGAGTACCTGGTGATCGACGACGACGACGAGCGCACCTTCTTGCTGTTCGGACTGCCCGCAACGGCCCGGCGCGACACCACCGACGACCTGCTCAATCCCAGCAAGGGCACCCGTCTCAACCTTGCGCTGGCGCCCTGGGTGGGCACCCTGGACCAGGGACTTACCTGGCTCAACGGATCCACCTCGGCCTCGGCCTACTATGCCATCGACGAGGAGGCGCGCTTCATCCTGGCCGGCCGGGGCAAGCTGGGGGTCATCGTCGGCGAGGACACGGACGACCTGCCCGCCAACAAGCGCTTCTACGCCGGCGGAGGCGGTTCGGTGCGAGGTTACGAGTTCCAGAAGGTGGGACCGCTGGATGACGACGACGATCCGCTCGGCGGCCGCTCCGTGATCGAGGTGGGGGCCGAGGTGCGTGCCCGCGTGACCGAGTCCGTGGGGCTGGTCCCCTTCATCGACGGCGGCATGGTCTACGACGATGCCTACCCCGATTTCAACGAAGAATTTCTCTGGGCGGCGGGCCTGGGTGTGCGCTACTTTACCGCCATTGGCCCGATCCGATTTGACTTGGCCTTTCCGCTCAATGGGCGGGACGAGGACGATAGCTTTCAGTTCTACATCTCCATCGGCCAGGCGTTTTGATATGGCGCGTTTGGGTCGTTTGCTGCGTTGGGTGCTATTCACGATCGGCGGTCTCGCGGCCTTCGTCGTGCTGGCCTTCGTGGCGGTCTTCGGTCTGGCGCAGAGCGAGGCCGGGCGCGCCTGGATCGCGGCCACCCTGATCCGCGCGATCAGCACGCCGGGCGAACTGGAGATCACCTTGGACCGGCTCGAGGGGTCCCTGCCCCGTTCCCTCAGCCTCCATGGGCTTTCGCTCGCTGACGGCGATGGGGTCTGGATGACCATCGAGACCGCGGCCCTCGACTGGCGGCCTGCGGCCCTCTTCGACCGGACGCTGCACGTGACCGAGATCGCGGTCACGGGGCTGAATATCGCCCGGTTGCCCACATCGCCAGCTCAGCCGGACGACGCGCCCTCGGAAGACTTCGCGATTCCGTCCCTGCCTGTGGCGATCGTCTTGGAGCGTCTGAGCGTGGCGGACCTGGTCCTCGGCGCGCCGGTGCTGGGCGTGCCGGTGAGCTACAGGATCACCGGCCACGGCGCGAGCCAAGGGACGGAGAGCCTGAACGTGGCGCTCACGGTCGAGCGAAGCGACGGCATCGCGGGGCGCCTGACGGTCGAGGCGGTCTTCGATCTCGCCCAAGAACGCTTGCGGGCAAGCCTGGAGATTGCCGAACCGGCTGGCGGCCTGGTCGCCCAGCTCGCCGATCGGCCGGATCTGCCAGCCTTGTCCCTGAGCTTCACCGGCGACGGGACCCTGGCCGAATGGCGGGGCCATCTCTCGGCCACGGCCGAGGGACTGGTCGAAGTGGAGTTGGACGTGACCCTGGACCGGGCGACCGAGATAGACTTCGGCCTCACCGGCCAGGTCACCGTTGAAACCACCCCCGATTTGGCTGCCACCGACGCGCCGCTCTGGACCCTCCTTGCCGGGCGATCCGATATCGAGCTGAAGGGCTCGTGGAGTACAGAAGAAATCTTCGATTTGCGCACCCTGCGAGTCGCCGCGCCTTTCGGCGTTCTGGAGGCCGCCGGCCAGGTCGATCTAGCGGGCGCGCAGGTCGACGTCGAAGCCGACCTGACCCTGAGCGACCCGGAGCGCCTCGCCCCCTTGATGGCGCCCGCCGGGTTCGAGACGGCCCGCCTGACGCTCGCGGCCGTGGGACCCTTGATGCAGCCGGACCTCAGCGCCGACGTGGTCATCAAGCGATTTTCCGCGCCCCAGATCACGGCAGAGGAGGTGGTGGTTCACGCAACCTTCCGAACCGAGAACCCGATCGACCAAGGTGCCGTGGCCGGCGCCTTCTCGGCCGAGGGTCACGTGGCGAAGTTGGCGCTGGAAGGCCAGGAGTTCCTGGCGCCGCTGATCGGTGACAAGATCACCTGGGGTGCCGACGGCACGGTCGATCTGGCAAGCGACCGGCTGGAGCTATCGTCTCTGACTCTGGACGCCGCCGATTTGGGGCTCCAGGGCTCGGGCCGCCTGGATCTGGCCAGCCTGGCCGCCGAGGTCGACGTGACCCTGGTCCTCGAAACGCTGGCCGGACTGGCGCCCTTGATCGGCTTAGAGCTCCAGGGGGCCGGCCAGGTCACGGTGAGCGCCCGGGTGGCGCCCGCGGCCCGGTCGATCGAAGCCGAAGTGAATGCCGGCCTCAGCGATTTCGCGGTGTCGGATCCTGCCCTGGCGGAGCTGGCCGCCGCCCTGCTCGGCAGCGAGCCCCGCGTTCATCTGGAAGCGACGTTCGAGCCGGCAGGCACCCTTTCGATTGCGGCCCTGACTTTTGAGGGACGTGGGCTTGCAGCCAGCGCCACGGCGAACATTGCGCTGGAGCCACTGACTGGTGAGGTCGAGGCCACCCTGGAGCTGGGCGACTTGTCTGGGCTTGGCCCGAGCCTCGGGGTGCCCCTGGGCGGCGCGGTGGAGATCTCCGGTCGGGTCGAGCTGGGGGACGAGATCGCAGCAACCGTGGAGGCCCGGCTGCGGGACTTCGCGATCGACGATCCCGCCATCGCACCTTGGCTGGACGCCTTGATAGGCGCCGCGCCCGCTGTGCGGGCGACCGCCAGGTTGAGCCAAGACGGCACCGTGACCCTCGACCGGTTGAGCCTGGAGGGCATAGCCTTGCAGGTGACCGCCGAGGGCCAACTGCCGCCGGGGTACGAAACCCTGTCGCTGCGCTATGACGTTGAACTCGCCGAGCTTCAGGTCCTGTCCGAGCCGCTTGGCCTGCCGGTGGCCGGCGAACTTCGGCTCACCGGCACCGTGGACGGCGCGGTCGCCGACCCCTCGGTAACCGCCAATCTCCTAGTGGAACAGGGCCGGGTGGACGTGGTTCGCTTCTCCCGGTTGGAGACCAAGGTGGCGGTCGACAACGTGGTCTCCGCGCCACGCGGTCAAGTGAGCCTGGCGCTCGCCACGCCCCAGGGCGACTTCGAAGGCGAAGCAAAGCTGGCGCTCGAGACGGATGTTTTGAAGATCCCGGCCTTCGGCCTTCGCGGCAAAGGCGCCACCATTGACGGCGTGCTTTCGGCGCCCCTGGACGGCGGTCCGGTGAGTGGCGAGTTGACCGCCGACTTGAAAGCGCTGGCCCCCTGGTTGGGGCTGGCGGGCCTGGAGGGCGACGGCGCGCTCACCGTGAAGGCGGTCCTTCGCCCGGACGGCCACGCGCAGGGCGCCACCGTCGAGGCGCGGCTGACCGACTTCGATTTCCGGCTGAGCCCGGAGGAGAAACTGGCGTTAAAGACAGTCGAGCTGTCCGCGGAGGCCGGCGACCTCACCGGCACGCCCCAGGGCACCGTGACCATCAAGGGTTCGGAGCTCGCGCTTGGCGAACTGCGGCTCGACACTTTTTCCGCCAAGGGGTCCGGCGGGGCCGCCGCGGTCCAATTCGAGCTCAAGGTCGACGGCCATCTCATCGAGGACCTGACGCTTGCCGCCGCCGGTCGGGTGGAGACCAAGGGTCGAGCGGTGCAAGTGACCCTGACCACCCTCGACGGTTCCTTGCTCGGCGAAGCGCTCCACCTCAAGACGCCGCTGAGTTTCACCCAGGACGGCGGCAGCTTCGCCCTGAGCGGTCTGGACCTGTCTTTCGGTTCGGCGGCCCTGACCGGCGAGGCGCGTCTGGACGACCGGGGCATCGCGGCCGACCTGGAGCTGCGGGGCCTGCCGCTCGAGTTGGCGCGCCTGGCGGATCCGAGCTTGAACCTGGGCGGCACACTCTCGGCCGAGCTCCGGCTCCAGGGGCCCTTGGCCGACCCACGAGGCACGGCCACGCTGACCGTGAGCGACCTGCAGCTGCGGGACATGACCGACGTGCCGCCCGTCTCCAGCGAGATCCAGGCCGAATGGCGGAGCGGCCTGCTCTCGCTCACCGGCACCGTGAGCGGCATCCCTGGTTCCGGGATCGATCTCTCGGCCGAGCTGCCCTTGCGCCTGGTGCCCGAGACCTACGCCCTCGACCTGCCCCAGGACCGGCCGATCAGCGGCGAACTGGCGTGGCGGGGCAGGCTCGGGCGGATCTGGCCCTTGGTGCCCCTGGACGGCCACGAGGCCGACGGCGAGGTGGACCTGCAGGTCGTCTTGTCCGGCACCCTGGCCGATCCCCGGGTGGCTGGACACTTGGACCTGGCAGAGGGCTCCTACGAGAACCTGGACACCGGCACGCTGCTCAAGGACCTTTCCGTCAAGGTGGCCATGGATGAGGCCCAGGTCGTGAACCTGACGGTGAACACCACCGATGGCGCCAAGGGCAAACTGAACGTCGAAGGCACCATCAAGATCGCGCCCGAAGAGGCCTTTCCCTTCGATATCACGACGGACTTCGAGGCCTTCACCTTGGTCCGCCGCGACGATGTCACCGCCAGCGCCAGTGGCAAGATCCGCCTCCATGGCACCACGGAGCGGGCCGATCTGGTGGGTCAGGTGGAGACCCGGCGGATCGAAATCCGCCTGATCGATGCCCTGCCGCCGGCGGTCGCCGATCTCGGCGTCATCGTGGAGGATGGGCCAGGGAGCAAAGCTGACAAGACGAGCCAGGAGGAAGAAGCCCCACCCTTCGACCTGGGCCTCGATCTGGCGATCGCCATGCCGTCCAAGGTCTATGTTCGTGGACGCGGGCTCGATTCCGAATGGGCCGGCGACTTGAAGGTGGCGGGCAGCGCCGCGGAGCCGCGGATCGAAGGCGAGCTCAACCTGGTGCGCGGCACGCTCTCCCTGGTCGGCAAGACCTTCCGCCTGGATAGCGGCAAGGTTCAGTTCGCCGGTGGCGAGACCATCGATCCGCTGATCGACGTGGCCGCGGTCCACAAGGGCGACGGCTTCACCGCCACCATTCGATTGGCCGGACCGGCGACCCAGCCGAAGCTGATCATGTCGGCGGTTCCGGAGCTGCCCCAGGACGAAATCCTGGCCCGGGTGTTGTTCGACAAGAGCGCCTCGGAGTTGAGCGCGACCGAGGCTTTGCAGCTCGCCGCCGCGGTGGCCGAGCTCACCGGCCAGGGCGGCGGTTCCGCCCTGGACACGGCCCGTGAACTCCTGGGGGTCGACGTGCTGCGCCTGGAGGCCAGCGAGGACGGCGCCGCGACCCCGTCGGTGGCCGCCGGCAAATACGTGGCCGATAATGTCTACGTGGGGGTCAAGCAGGGCGCCACGGCCACCTCCAGCGCCGTCGAAGTGGAGATCGAGCTCACGCCCAACATCTCGGTCGGCACCGAGGTGGGCCAGGACGGCAACAGCAACATCGGCATCCAGTTCAAGTGGGACTACTGAGCCGGCGAATGCCGCCCACCGTCAAGCCTGGCTTGCCGGCTCCACGATCTCGAAGTCGTGGGTGATTTGGGCGGTCTTGCCCAGCATGATCGAGGCCGAGCAGTACTTCTCCGCCGACAGCTTGAGCGCGCGCTCGACCTTGGTGGGGGACAGCCCGCGGCCGGTGATCACGAAATGGACGTGGATGCGGGTGAAGACCTTGGGCACCTCGGACGCGCGCTCGGCCTCGATCTCGGCCACGCAGTCCTCGATCGGCTCCCGTCCGCGCTGAAGGATATCGACCACGTCGAAGGCGGTGCAGCCGCCCATGCCGAGCAGCAACAGCTCCATGGGGCTGGCACCCAGGGCCGGGCTGTCAGGGCCCTGGGACGCGCCCATCACCACCCCATGGCCGCTGTCCGATTCACCTAAGAAGGTCCGCTCGTGGACCCACCTAACCCGTGCTTTCATCGCCCGTTCCCCGCCCATTCAGTCGTAACCGAAGAGCCAGCGCGTGGTGGCCCCGTGCACGTTTTTTACCGAGTGGACCGCCCCCTTGGGGATGAACACCTCGTCGCCCGGCTCGACGGTCAAGCGGTCCTCGCCGACCGTCAACTCCAGACGGCCCTCGGCGACTGTGACCAGCTCGTTGGTGGCGTGCACAAAGCCGTTCCATTCCTGGCCCGGCGGATCGACGAAGAGGCGGCAGTCATAACCGCGCGCACTCCAGTCGGCCGCCACTGCGGCACGGTCCACCGGTCGCTCGAATTTTCCCTTGGCCAAAAGATCGCTCAAGATTCCCTCCCCTTCACAGCTCAAAACCGCTCGCGGGTCGTCTCGAAGCGGATCTTGGGCCAGTGTTCCTTGGTGTAGTTGAGCTCCCAGGCGTTGCGCGCCAGATAGACCAGCGCGCCGTCCCGGTCCTCGGCCATGGCGGCCTGGTTGGCGTCGACGAAGCGTTTCACCTCGGCCGCCTCGCCGGCGATCCAGCGGGCGGTCTGGTAGGGTGCGGCCTCGAAGCCGGCCGCGATTTTGTACTCGCTCTCGAAGCGGGTCGCCAGCACGTCCAGCTGCAGCTGGCCGACCACCCCGACGATCCAGGACGCCCCGGTCATGGGCCGGAAGATCTGGGTCACCCCCTCCTCCGCCATGTCCTCCAGGGCCCGGCGCAGTTGTTTGGCGCGCAGGGGGTCGTCCAGACGGATCCGGCGCAAGATCTCCGGCGCGAAGTTGGGGATGCCGGTGAATCGTACGCTGCCATCCTCGCTCAAAGAATCGCCGACCCTGAGAGTCCCGTGGTTGGGCACGCCGATGACGTCGCCTGGCCAGGCCTCTTCCGCCAGCTCCCGGTCCTGGGCGAAGAACAGGATCGGGTTGCGGATTCCCATGGTCTTGCCGCTGCCGGCCTGGCGCAGCTTCATGCCCCGGCGGAAGCGGCCCGAGCAGAGCCGCAGGAAGGCGATGCGGTCCCGGTGGTTGGGGTCCATGTTGGCCTGGACCTTGAACACGAAGCCGGAGACCTGGGGCTCGCTCGGATCGATCGGCCGGGGTTCCGCCGGCCGGGGCTGGGGCGGCGGCGCCAGCTCCGCCACCCGATCCAGGAGCGTGCGCACGCCGAAGCCCTTGAGCGCCGAACCGAACAGCACCGGGGTCAGGTGCCCGCCCCGATAAGCGTCCAGGTCGAAGGCCGGACAGGCGGCCCGCACCAGCTCGATCTCCTCGACCAGAGTGGCCGCGGCCGCGGCGCCCAGATACTCCGCGACCCGAGGGTCGTCGGGTCCACTGCAGTCGAAGGCCGGCGCCTCGCCGCCGTCGGCAAAGGGAAGCAATTTGTCGTTGATCAGGTCGTAGCAGCCCTGGAAGCGCGCGCCCATGTCGATCGGCCAGGTGATCGGCGCCACATCCAGGGCCAGCAGGTCGGCGATCTCGTCCATGAGTTCGAAGGGGTCCCGCCCCTCCCGGTCCATCTTGTTGATGAAGGTGATGATCGGCACGTCGCGCAGGCGGCAGACCTCGAAGAGCTTGCGGGTCTGGGCCTCGATGCCCTTGGCGGCATCCAGCACCATGACCGCCGAATCGACGGCGGTGAGCGTGCGATAGGTGTCCTCGCTGAAGTCCTCGTGGCCCGGCGTGTCCAAGAGGTTGAATGTGAGGCCCTGGTCCTCGAAGGTCATGACCGAGGTGGTGACCGAGATGCCGCGGGCCTGCTCGATCTTCATCCAGTCGGAGCGGGTGCGCCGCCCCTCCCCGCGGGCCCGCACCGCGCCGGCCATGCGGATCGCCCCGCCCAGGAGCAGAAGTTTCTCGGTCAAGGTGGTCTTGCCCGCGTCCGGGTGCGAGATGATCGCGAAGGTCCGCCGCCGGCGGGCGGCCTCGACCACGGCATTCAAGGCCGGCGTTTCCTGGGCGGCGAGGGACAAGGAGGTTGCTCCACGGCTGTTCGGCGCCCAGAAATGCTAAGCGCCGATTGACTAGGTTCGATTCTTTGCTGACAAGTCGGTTAATTGGCGCTTAAAGAGCGACTCGTCAAGCGGTTACCGACGAGGAGTCCCCGCGCGTCATGTACGAAGAACGGCTGCCGACCGACCTCTGGGTGCGGGCGCACTTGCGCCGGTGCAGCGTCGATGGCATCCCGGCCACGGTGGCGCGCAAGGGCGAGCTGCGAGGCGGGACCGTGCTCCTGAAGCTCAACCTGCTGGAAGCGGGCTGCCGGGTGCTGACCCAGATGCGCGACCTGGACGGCCGGTTGGGCTGGCTGCCCGCCCTGAACGGCGCGACCGTGCCCGAGGCCGAGGCTGACACCTACATCGCTCGCGCGGTCACCCGGGACCCGGACCTCTGGGTGATCGAGATCGAGGACCGCAATGGCCGCCATCCCTTCGAAGGCAAAGTGTTGTAGCGGATCGGGTTTGGCCGATCGCCAGGAGAAACCTCCATATCACATTTTACGCGCGTATTGGGGTCGTCCCGCTCCGCACCTTTCGGGTCAGCTTTACCCTCAGGAGCGGACGTGAGGAACCCTGGCCGTTGACGGCAAGGTGTGACCCACAGCGGAAGTACGAGACATCGTGGACAGAGGGAAGATTAGCTCCTTGATCTCCCCACCGCTCGCGACGCTGCCAGAGGTTCGAGAGCCGATACCGCTTCTAGTCGCGCAGACCATAATAGGCAGCATTTCGCTCGCGCATTATCAGACTGCCCCCGGAGCGTTCCAGGAATTCCTTGACCTGGGATGGGGACGCCGGGCGGCTCCCCAAAGCTCCAGGCTTGCGCGGTACTAAACGGCGCGCGGAGTCGAAAATCACCACATCGGCCCGGCCGGCGCCGATGTGCTCCAAAGCATCCGCGAGAGCGCTGCCGTCTCCTTGAAAAAGCCGCTTGATGCTGCAGGCCCGGCGGCCTGTGTGAAGAGTCACCGGGAGCGGATAGTTGGTGTAGATGGGCACCTCCTCGGGCCGGGCGCTCAGCTCGGCCCATATGGCTGAATAATCCCACTGGGGGCCGAGGTAGCCGCGGCCATTTTGGCTCAGATAGTTAAGTGCTATCCCATCGGCCGCCAGATAGGCCGAGCTCAAACCGACCCCGGCAACAACCAGAAGGCTGCGGACCCAACGCCGCGTGCTCCGATGGTAGATCGCCCAAGCCGCGCAGAGCGAGAGAACCAAGAGCGGTAGAAAGATCAGCGACAGCATCCGATTGTCCAGCACCGATCCGGCGGCGAAAAGAAGCGCCACATGGGTCAGAACATAGAGCACGAACAGCTTTAACCCTGGCAGGAGCATTGGGTTCGTTTCCCTCGCCTCGGTCTTGGTAAACAAGACCAGGGTCCCGGTGATGAGAAACACAACCATCACCGCCACGACCACGAATTGGATCTCGTCTTGGAACGGCAAGACCTCCACCCGATCCGTTCCTGGCAGAAGCCAGGACCCGAAACTCACGATTAGGGCCTCCAGACGGGCGCCAGTCACCGGATGAAACGACAAGCTCCGGTCTGTGGCACTCCCAGCCTGATGGAGGTTGCGCAGCATGACGAGACCGAGGGGTAGGCAGCTAATGAGGCCGAAGCTGGCCGCGTGCAGAAGGCGGCGGTAGAGCGTTCGGTCACACCAAAGCAGCAGGCCGAGCCCGCCGGCCAGCACCAAGGCGATGCCAGCGTAGCGGGTGCTCGCGGCCAGACCAACGAACAGCGATCCCACGACGAGAAGCCGAAGATCGGGAGCCGCCAGGTGCTTGCCCAGGCAGATCAGACCCAGGAGCATGAGAAAGATGAAGAGTGGCTCGGTCCAAACGGCACTGTGAACTTCGAGCATGACCAGCGAGGTCGCGGTTAAGAAAGCTCCAAGCAGGGGGACAATGCGCGCGCTCGGCAGGAGATGGTGTAACAGCAGACCGACGATAAGGCTATTGGCACCGAGCAAAGCGGCGTTGAGCCATCGTGCGGCCTCCAAGGGCTTCGCCTCAAAGAGCCCGGAGAGCGACAAGACGACCGAGTAGAACGGCGGGAAGTGAGAGATCGGAACGACCGCCCCAGTACAGACACTCTTGGACAGGAATCCACGGCCGGCCTGTAGATGGCGAGCGCCGCTGAGGTAGACGTGGGAGTCATCCGTGACGCCCAGGCCGAACGGGGTTGCGATCAGAAGAGTGCTTGCACCAACCAGGCTGACCATCAGCAGGGCACCCGTGACGGTCCAGTCGCCGCTTGGCCCATCCGGCTTCACTGATTCTCTCCAATCCCTTCGATCGTCAACAGACCCCGACACCACTCAAGCCGGAGTTCCCTTAATGGAAGTCACACGTCGGCGATAATGATAGCACGAAGCGCCTTTGGCGCCACCAGCGCGCTTGCTTCACAGCGTGCCCGCTTTAACCCCTTCAATTGAGGCGACTGTAACTGACCACGCCGACAGCAAGATTAGCAGCGAGACGGCGCTCCATGGCAACCTCCCTTCGGCACGATAGTACCGTCAGAGCGAGGGCAAATCCATTGTGGCGCTGAGGCGCAGGAAGTGCTGCTTATGGCTAGGATTGACCGTCAAGGCCGGGTCCGCGCCGCGGGGAGTCTACCCTCGAAAGCAGACGTCGTCGCCGAATCCGACTGCTTTACGCCCGACTCCGGACGTGGATCGGTGAGGCCCCATGAGATGGGTCTTTATCACTGAGAGTCGGTATAATGCGGTCTTGTCCGAGCGTTTGGAGGCAAAACCCATTCCATGGTAAGCTAAGGTGGCGCTGGTGTAAGGCGGCCGGGGCGTTCTGCCCTGGGAGAGTGGATCGATGTCCGTACGCGAGGTGAAGGGCTGTTGCCCGCTCGATTGTCAGGATTCCTGCTCGTGGGTGGCTGAGGTCGAGGACGGCCGGGTTCTGAGAGTGACCGGAGCCAAGGACCATCCGTTCACCCGCGGCGTCCTGTGTGCAAAAGTCAACGATTACGAAGCAAAGACCTACGCCCCCGATCGGCTGCTCTATCCTCTGCGCCGAAGCGGTCCCAAGGGTGAAGGAAACTTTACCCGGATGTCGTGGGACGAGGCTCTGGCGGAGATCTCGCGCCGGTTCCAGGACATCATTGAGGCCGATGGCGCCGAGGCGCTGATGCCGTTTCACGACATGGGATCGAACGGCGTCCTCCAACGGCGGTCTCTGATGCGCCTCTTCCATGCCCTTGGGGCAAGCCGCATTCACGGAAGCGTTTGTGGGGCTGCGGGAAATGCTCTGGTCGCAGCAGGCCATCCGATCGGGTTCGATCCCGAGGATATCGCTGAAAGTGAACTCGTGCTTCTCTGGGGCTCGAACTTGCTGTCGACGGCGCACCATCACTGGCATTTCTGTCAGCTCGCCAGAAAGAAGCGGGGCGCGCGCCTCATCGCCATCGACCCTCGCAGGACCAGAACGGCTCGCAAATGCGATGAACACATCGCGATCAGACCCGGGACGGATGCTGTTCTGGCGGCCGGGCTTGCCAACGTGCTGGTCAACGAAAAACGCGCAGACCTCGAGTACGCGCGAACGGCGGCCGCTGACCTAGATGTCTATCTGGCCGAGATTGAGCCTTGGACGCCGCCGCGCGTTGCATCGGTGACCGGCGTTTGCGAGACGGACATCGTCAGGCTTGCGCGACTTTACGGCGCGGCGCAGCCGGGAACGATCCGATCCGGCATTGGCCCCGAGCAATCGATCGATGGTGAGCTCTATCTTCGCAACCTGTCTGCGCTCGCAATTCTCTCGGGTCATTGGCGCCATAAGGGTGGCGGCCTGTTCATCGAGGCCTATCCCACCCTAGACAATAATGCTGCGGAAAGGCCGGATATAGCTCCCGGAAAATCCCGTAGCCTGGATCGAGCCCGCTTCGGGCAGACTCTGAACGACCCAAGTCTAGATCCTCCGGTGAAGGGCCTGATGATCTGGGGAACGAACCCGATGGTCAGTCAGCTCGATGCCGAAGCCGTTCGCAAGGGGCTCTTGCGTGAAGACCTCTTCACCGTGGCCATCGAGCACTTCATGACGGACACCGTGCGGCACGCCGATATTGTTCTGCCCTCGACCACTCAGCTCGAGCATTTCGATATTCAAGGATCATGGGGACAGCATTACATCGCGCTCAATCACCCTGCCATCGCGCCGCTTGGTGACGCGAAGTCCCATACCGAGATACTGCGTATCTTGGCCGAACGCA
>Ga0114949_10000637_pt1 | contig 19597 bp, 16 predicted proteins | sample N074metaG_FD_83505 | JGI IMG/M metagenome (GOLD analysis project Ga0114949, IMG submission 83505) | Deep subsurface microbial communities from Kermadec Trench to uncover new lineages of life (NeLLi) - N074 metaG | ecosystem: Environmental > Aquatic > Marine > Ocean trench > Sediment | place...
ATCTCGTCAACTGTGACAGCGTGCTCGACAGCATTCAGATTTACTTCTGACGCATATGGCACTCGATATCGAAAGCAGGCTTCGAGTGGCACCGGTTGTGCCATTGATTCAGGCCAGTGACCCGACAATCGCCGTAAAAACAGCGCAAGCGCTGGTTGACGGCGGTCTGGGCGTAATTGAAGTCGTGCTGCGTACGCCCGAAGCTCTGCAGTGCCTGGCTGCAATCACCGAAGCGGTACCCGGAGCGATTACCGGCGCCGGCACGGTGCTGAATTCAGATCAGGCACAGTCCGCCGTTTCGGTTGGGGCCGGATTTATTGTGTCGCCCGGTCTTGACCAGGGTGTCGTCAATATTGCGAATGAGAATGATATTTGCGTGTATCCAGGGGTTGTTACTGCTACTGAGGTGCAACGTGCCTGGAACTTGGGATTGCGCGCGGTAAAGTTTTTTCCGGCCTCACTTGCAGGTGGGCCGCCCATGCTGAAATCGCTGGCGGCGGTGTTCAGAGACATGTCATTCATGCCAACCGGGGGTGTAAGCCCGTCAAACCTGGCGGATTATCTTGCTCTGCCGGCCGTCATTGCCTGCGGTGGTAGCTGGCTGACGCCACACGCCGCGATTGCCAGGCAAGATTTTGCTGCGGTAACGGAGCTTGCCAAACAGGCGGTTGCAATAGCCGCAGGCGTGAGAGGACAAAAGTAATGGCAGAATACGTTTGCTTCGGCGAAATCATGCTGCGCCTGCGCTCGCCTGGTCATGAGCGCTTGTTCCAGTCGCCAATTCTTGAATCGACCTTCGGTGGTGGCGAGGCCAACGTTGCGGTTGCGCTGGCAAACTACGGCTTGCAGTCGTCATTTGTCTCGGCGCTGCCGGACAATCCTGTTGGTGAGGCAGCCATTCGCGAACTACGGGGGTTTGGTGTCGATACCTCTTCGATAATTCGCACCGGCAGTCGTGTGGGAATCTATTTTCTGGAGACGGGCGCGAATCAACGGCCTTCCAAGGTGATCTACGATCGTGCGGAGTCGTCAATAAGTACGGCAGAACCAGGCGACTTTAACTGGGAAGAGATTTTTTCGGGTTCGAAGTGGTTTCATATTACGGGTATTACGCCGGCACTGAGCCAGTCAGCAGCGGATCTGAGTCTTGAGGCTGTAATGGCCGCCAGGAAACAAGGCCTCACGGTATCCTGCGATTTTAACTTTCGTGGCAAATTGTGGAATTACGGCAAGTCTGCGCCAGAAGTCATGAGCGAATTGGTCCAATACGTCGATGTGGGAATTGCAAATGAAGAGGATTGCCAGAAATCACTGGGTATCGAGGCCGAAATCGATGTTGAGGCAGGCGAGCTCGATACCGGCAAGTACGAAGCGCTCAGTGACAAAATGATGAGTGCTTTCCCCAACTTGTCGATAATGGCCATTACACTCAGGGAGTCAATGAGTGCCGACAAAAACGGCTGGTCCGGTTGCTTGCGTGACCACAACGGATTTCATCTGTCGCAGCGTTATGAAATCGCGGACATTGTCGATCGTGTCGGCGGCGGAGACAGTTTCGCATCGGCGTTGATTTATGGATTGTATGCGTATGAAGACCGTCAGCAATCGCTGGAATTTTCGGTTGCTGCAAGCTGCCTGAAGCATTCGATAGCAGGCGATTTCAACCGGGTGTCCGTTGCCGAGGTTGAAAATCTGATGTCTGGCGACGCGTCCGGACGGGTACAACGGTAGGCGGAAAATTTTGTGCCAGCGGTTTTTACTGTGCCAAGCCATTTTTTAGTCAGGAGCTGTTTTGCCCTGACTCCACCAGTCAGAACCCGCGATTTGGCGCAGGTATTCGTCTCGCTGCAGATCATTCTGTGCCAGCATTGTAGACAGAACTCGCTCTGCCAGCGGCCCTGCCGGCCAGCGCAGCTTGGGCCTGTCCGTTTTCCTGATAGAGACAAGCAGCTCTGCGAGATCCCTTGGATCCGATGCGTTTTGCAATCGATCAGGCAGGTCGCGTAGTTGCCATTCGATCAATGGGCGGTAGGGGGACTCCATTGGATAGTCATCCGGCAGCAAAGATGCGCTGGCAAGACCGTGAGAAAGGATGTTGGTCTTGTGCAGACCCGCTTGCACAAGCGCAACATCGATACCCCAGTGGTCGACTTCATGGCGTAATGCTTCCGTTGCACCTTCCAGCGCGAACTTGCTGGCGGCGTAAGGCAGGTCACCCGGCAGACCCGCGATCCCGGACAGGGAGCTGATCATAATAATGAGCCCACTGCGTTGCCTGCGCATAGTCGGTAACACGGCCCTGGTCAGTAACAAGGGTCCGATGCAATTGGTCTCCATCACATTGCGAAATTCACTTTCGCTGACATCCTCAAACGCGCCCTGGCGATGAATGCCTGCGTTGTTGATCAATACGTCGATTCGGCCATGTTCATCGACAATATCGCTGATGCGATCTGTGAATTCAGCGCTGATCGATACGTCCAGCTGTCTTACCTGAATCTCAAGTGTTTCAGATTCCGCACGCGAGCGCAGCGCATTCTCTTTGCTCATATCGCGCATGGTTGCGATAACTGTGTCTTTATTTCGGGCAAACGCGAGTGCGGATTCAAGCCCGAATCCGCTGCTGCAACCGGTAATCATGATGACTGACATAGTTAGCTCCCCGCATAAGACGATTCGCCAAGTGTAGACTGTGCCGCGATTGTTTACTCATAAACGAAAATAGTTTATATATAAACGAAGTGTCTGACAGGGTTCAGCGATCGCTAAAACAATAAGCTGAATTCAGTGCAGAAACACGGCGGGGCAATCGATGACTCTAATATCTGAACACAATACGCTAGCATTAAGTGCCATCCTGATGGGCATGGCGTGGCTGGGATTCTATGTGGACAGCCACCCGATCGGCCGCAAAACCTCGGGTGTTATCTGGGTTCTGGGTGCCGGAATGTTGTTATCAAATTTCAATATCCTGCCGTTCTCGGCGCCTGCGTACGGTTTCGTCGGTGGCACACTGGTCCCATTGGCGATTCCATTGTTACTGTTCAAAGCAGACCTCAGGCGTATTTTCCGGGAAAGCGGCATGGTTATGGTGACTTTCGGGATTGCAAGCGTTGCCACTATCATTGGTGCAGTGCTGGGGTTTTACCTGTTCGACCTCGGAGAGATCGGCCCAAAAGTAGCCGGTGTGTATACGGGTGGCTACATAGGCGGCGCCGTGAATTTTCTGGCCGTATCAGAAGCCGTCGGCATGACAGACACGGAATTTGCGACCGCAATCAGCGCCAGCAGTATTGTTAGTATTATCGCGCTGATGATGTTAATCGCCATCCCGAGTATCAGCTGGATAGTCGGCAAGATCCCTTCAAGCATGTTGGATGAGATCAGTGACGACGAAAAGATCGAAATGTCACATTCTGACGTTCCGGCGTTTCGATTGACCCATATTACGGGCGCAATCGCTTTGAGTTTCGCGATTTGCGCTGCTGCCCGGATGATCGGTGGCTGGCTCGATATCAGCAACTACTACATTTTGCTGATCACTGTTCTTACGCTGGTCGTCGCGAACGTGTTGCCTAAACTCATGGACAGTCTCGAGGGCGAATTCGAGCTGGGCATGTTGTTCATGTATGTCTTTTTCGCAATGGTCGGTGCGGGGACTGATGTCAGCCAATTCCTTGGTTCGGCATTCATCCTGTTTGTTTTCGGCATGACGATCATTCTGGTGCACCTGTCGCTGGTCATGCTGGCCGCCCGATTTTTGAAAATTGACCTGGCGGAGGCGGTAGTCGCTTCCGGTGCAGCATTGGTCGGCCCCACGGTTACCGCGGCAATCGCAATATCCAAGGGTTGGCGAACATTGGTTACGCCCGCGATCATGTGCGGCATCTTCGGCTACGCCATTGCGACATTTATTGGTGTTGCAGTGACCAAACTGTTGTCCGGAGGCGGATGATGAAGATCGTGGATGCACGCGTTATCGTCACTTGTCCCGGGCGCAATTTTGTGACCTTGAAGATCGTCACGGATGACGGTCTTGACGGCATTGGTGATGCCACCCTTAACGGACGCGAGCTTGCCGTTGTCTCTTATCTGCAGGACCACATTATTCCCTGCCTGATCGGACGCGATGCATCGCAAATCGAAGATATCTGGCAATTCCTCTATCGAGGTGCTTACTGGCGCGGAGGACCGGTCACCATGTCGGCGATATCCGCTGTCGACACAGCGTTGTGGGACATCAAGGGGAAAGCAGCAGGCATGCCGCTGTATCAGTTGCTCGGTGGTCGCAGTCGGCATGGCGTAATGGTCTATGGGCATGCCAACGGCCAGGATATCGAGCAGACGGTTGACGAGGTTGCACGCTATATCGATCTTGGATACAAAGCCATCCGGGCGCAATCCGGAGTACCTGGGCTGAATTCGACTTACGGTGTGTCGGGCGACAAAATGTTTTACGAGCCTGCAGATGCCGACATCCCATCGGATAATGTGTGGTCAACGGAAAAGTATCTCTTGCACGCGCCGAAATTGTTTGAGGCGTTGCGCAACAAGTTTGGTTTTGAACATCATTTGTTACACGACGTTCACCACCGCCTGACGCCCATTGAGGCCGCCCGTCTGGGCAAAGATCTGGAACCGTATCGACTATTCTGGCTCGAGGACCCCGTGGTGGCAGATAATCAGGATGGGTTTCGACTTATTCGCGAACATACCACGACACCGCTGGCCGTTGGCGAGGTGTTCAACACGATCTGGGAATGCAAGAGCCTCATTGAAGAACAACTGATCGACTACATCAGGACGACTGTTGTGCATGCCGGGGGTATTACCCACCTGCGGCGAATCGCGGACTTGGCGTCTCTCCACCATGTCAGAACCGGTTGTCACGGCGCGACGGATTTATCGCCCGTGTGCATGGGCACCGCACTGCATTTCGATACATGGGTGCCAAATTTCGGCATTCAGGAATACATGTGCCACAGCGACGATACGAATGAGGTGTTCCCGCACGACTATCGCTTTGCCGATGGTTACCTGCACGCCGGCGAGTCGCCCGGTCACGGTGTCACGATAAATGAAGACCTGGCGGCGAAGTTTCCGTACAAGCGCGCGTATCTGCCGGTCAACCGTTTGCAAGACGGAACCATGTGGAACTGGTGATATGAGCGACTACGATATCGTTATAGCCGGTGGCGGCCACAACGGGCTGATCTGTGCATGTGTGCTTGCCAAGAACGGGCTGAAAGTAATTGTTGTTGAGAGAAACGCGTGGGTAGGTGGCGGTGTGATCACACGTGAAGTTACGCTGCCAGGTTTCAAGCATGACATGTTTGGCTCCTCGCACGTGTGGATTCATCTCAATCCTGACTTCAAAGACATCCGACCCGACCTGGAAAAGCACGGCCTCAAATACATTTGGTCGGACGACCATATCACCGGCCATCCGAACAAATATGAAGGCGATGGCATCATCGTCTACAAGGATGTCGACAAGACCTGTGACACCATCGCGGCCTATTCGAAACAGGACGCCAGACGCTACCGCGAGATTTACGACGAGTTTGGCGAGATTCAAGACGGTGTAACCAAGGCGATGTTCGCACCTCCGGCACCGCCCAGTTACCTGTTCCAGGGTCTGGAAAACAACCCCGCAGGCCTGCAACGACTACGTGATTATCAGCTCAGCTCTCGCCAGTTCACGCTGGAAAACTTCGAGAATGATCACGTGCGCGCATTCGTTCTCGGTTGGGCGATGGCGCCGCAGACCTTGCCAGACCAGTTGGGCACGGCGGCCGGCTTCTACGTAATGATCCCGAGCATTCACTACTTCGGTCAATCCATTCCCGAGGGTGGCAGTGGCATGTTATCCGAGTCGATGAAGAGCTTTCTCGAGTCCTGCGGCAGCACTGTGATGACCGAGGCAACAGTGATAAAGTTTATTGTCGAAAATGGCGAATGCAAAGGACTGCGACTTGATGATGGCAGCGACATCATGGCGAAGCGCGCCGTTATAAGCTCGTTGGATCCCTACCAGACATTCTTGCAAGGTTTCGATGACGGAATTTTGAGTGATGACTTTATTCGGGGCGTGCGCAACTTCAAGTTCGGAGATGTCACCATTGTCCGCGTGCACTACGCATTGCACGAAGCGCCAAAATTCAACAATGGTTCGGAAATGGACAAGACTGCCTTTCAGCGCATCTTTGGCTCCGTTGCAGACATCGACCGGCAATACATTGAGATGGCAAGCGGCCTGGCGCCGACGGATCCGTTCCTGTGGACGGCGGCGTGGACAACCATGGACCCGAGTCGCGCACCGGCGGGCAAACACACGTTGATCATGGATACGTTCGTGCCAGTCGATCTGGCCAGTGGCGAGGACTGGGAAGACATCGGCGAGCAGTACGTAAATGAAAAATTGCTTGGGCAATTACGTAACTACACCAGCAATATGACCGACGACAATATTATGGCTCAGTACATCGAAACCGGCCCCAGCCTGGCGCGCGCGAACTTGTGTTTTCATCGGGGCGTAACGACAGGCGGAGAACGAACACTGGCGCAGCTCGGCGCATTCCGGCCGTTTCCAAACTATGCAAATTATCGTGGTCCGGTTGACAAGTTTTACATGACTGGCCCATCGTGCCACCCGGGCGGTGGCATCTCCGGCATGGGAACGATTACGGCAAATGAAATCCTGCTGGATCTTGGTATTCGAGAAGAAGACGACGATTTTGATTTTTAGAGTTCGGCTCAAGGCCGGCGAAGAGGTACAAAATGAAACGTGAAAAAATTGATACATACACCGCGCTGATCGTGCAACCGGAAGTAGCGGTTGTCGAAGATCGTGCCGGTATCAAGAAAAACCTGGACCGAGTGTGCAACCTGATTCACTTCGGTGTTGGTTATTACTGGGAAATCCCGGTGAGACTGGTAATTTTGCCGGAGTATTTCATGCAGGGTGTCGGCACGCCGGGCAAGGGCGAATCAGGCATCAAAGACCAAATGAAAAAGGCAGTCACCATACCGGGCCCCGAGATCGATCAACTCGGCGCAATAGCGAAAGAGTATGGATTGTATATATGCGGCGGCGGCGTAGTAGAGGAGGTGCCGGAATTTCCAGGCCGCTGGTTCAACACCAATTTCATTGTCGGGCCCACCGGCGAGGTCGTGCTGCGATACCATAAATGGCATATCCCGGCCTATATTGGGCTCGGCACCAGTCCGCACGACATGTTCGATGAATACAAAGAAGTGTTTGGCGGCGGCATTAAGGATCTGTTTCCGGTTATCGATACAGAGATTGGCAAACTCGGAACGATGACCTGCCACGATGGCTGTACCCCCGAGGTATCGAGGGCGCTGGGCTTTAACGGTGCAGAAATAATATGCCACCCGGGCGCGATTCAGGAATTCGAAGGTGTGTCACAGCCCTGGGACTTTTGGATGTTTACGCGGCGAACTCGCGCCCATGACAACATGGCATACCTGTTGGGTTCCAACTGGGGTTCCGTGAATTACGAATTCTATCCCAAGGCATTTTGTCCGGGCCACTCGTTCGCGATTGATTACACCGGAATGGTGTTGCGGGAAGCACCTTATCCTGCGGAGCAAGTGCTTTCGGTGCCGATCGATATTGAAGCGCTGCGGCAATATCGAACGCGTACAGGTCACAATTGCTGGATCGACGTGCGCACAGAGGGCTTCCAGGAAATGTATGCCAAGCCTATATACCCACCCAATCGATTTCCGTCAGGCAAGCCGCCACGCACGCTGGCTGAGAAAGTGTCCATTTGCAAAGAGGTTTTTGACGAATTGTATCGACGAGGAACGTTTACGCCGCCAGGCGGCATGGGACCGGAGGACATTTCACAATTGTTGCAGGATCGGATTGACTACGCGCAAGAGACTGGCCGGCTTCGTAAGAGCTGAGTTGAGGTAGCAACATGAAAGTCAAAAGCAAACTCGCCGATATTGATTTTCAATTTGGTCGCTTCGAATACAAGAAAGATCATCTGATTATTCATAGCCATCCGGGTCAGGCAATGCAAAGCAAAGTGTATGTCAGCCCTAACGACATTCTGGCTGCGTTTGGCCGGGCGTTGGCAAACCCGATGGTTTGGGTTTATTTCCTGGGATTTCCCTTTTTTCTGATTCGATATCGTCGTCGGCATGCCAAAAAGAAAGTGAGTAATGCTCGATGATTTTTCAATCCACTACAAGAGACAAAACATGACAAAACTGACCGGCGCTGAGGCAATCGTAAAATCGTTACGACGTAATGATGTCGATACGATATTTGCGTTGCCGGGAGGTCAGCTCGATCATCTGTTTGACGCAATTTTTAAGGAGGGGGACGGCATACGCTTGATTAGCTCACGCCACGAACAGGGTGTTGCCTATATGGCCTACGGTTATGCCAAATCGACCGGTAAAGTGGGCACCTATGCGGTAGTACCCGGTCCGGGTCTTCTCAATTCAACAGCCGCGCTCTGTACGGCCTGGGCAAACAATGCACGTGTTTTATGCATTTCGGGGCAAATACCATTGTCATCAATGGGTAAAGGCTATGGAGATCTGCACGAAATCGAGGACCAGCTTGGGCTTATCCGACATCTTACAAAGTGGGCCGAGCGCATTAATCACCCCGCCGATGCACCAGCGATTGTGAATGAGGCATTTCGTCAGTTGCATCACGGAAGACCGCGCCCGGTCGAAATAGAAATGCCAATGGATGCCATGGGGCTGAGTGTGGCGGTAGACCTGCTCGATGCTGAGCGGTGCGATCATACGCCGCCAGTCGATGATGATCTGATTGCGGCCGCCGCAGAGCTACTCGGCAAAGCAAAAAGCCCGATGATCGTTGTGGGATCAGGAGCTCAGGATGCCTGCGACGAGGTGTTGGCGTTGGCCGAAGCATTGCAGGCGCCGGTCATGGCGAAACGCAACGGCAAAGGTGTAGTGGCTTCCGACCATTATCTGAGTGCAAACCTGCCAATGGGCCACAGTCTGTGGGCCGAGGCGGACGCGGTTCTCGCCATCGGCACGCGACTTCGAATGCCGCTGTGCATGTGGGGCAAAGACGATGATCTGAAAATCGTGCGGATCGACATCGATCCGGTTGAGGTCAACCGAATTTGCGTTCCCGAAGTTGGTATTGTCGGTGATGCTGCTGCGATATCGTCGGCGTTGCTGGATGCGTTGGCAAAAACCAATCGGTCGCGCTCGTCCCGGCGAGACGAATTGACCGGGCGCAAAGCCGCAATCGAGAAGGAGATGCGCGAGACGGTTGCGCCACAGATGGCATACCTTGACGTGATTCGGCAGGTACTGCCGGAAAACGGCATCTTTGTTGACGAAGTGACCCAGGTCGGTTTTACATCCTGGTACGGGTTTCCGGTCAATAAGCCACGGCAGCACATTACCGCGGGTTACCAGGGAACATTGGGTTATGGCTTCGCCACCGCGCTGGGTGTAGTTGCAGCCCATCCGGATAAGAAAGTGCTGCAGATAAGCGGCGACGGCGGCTTCATGTTCAACGTGCAGGAACTGGCGACCGCCGTGCAATATCAGCTACCAGTCACCACAGTCATTTTCAATGACAAACGCTTCACAAACGTACAGCGACAACAAAAAGAGTGGTTCGATGGTCGGGTAATCGCGTCCGATCTGCACAATCCGGATTTCGTGAAACTCGCCGAAAGTTTCGGCGCCATGGGAATTAAGGTTGATGGGCCGGCTAAATTGAAAGGCGCAATTGAGACGGCATTTGAACAGGACGGACCAGCAATCATTGAGGTGACCGTTGACGAATTCTTCCCGGCACCCTGGAAGTACATCATGATGCCGCAAACGCGAAAAAGGTTGTGTACCTGATATGTCCGCTAAGAATCCACCATTGCCCAGGCCAGGAGTGCTGAAAATACAGCCATATACGCAAGGCGCCAGCGAAGTGCCCGGTGTTGCCGATCCGATCAAACTTTCGTCAAACGAGCTGTCTTGTGGCCCCAGCCCGGCGGCGTTGAATGCATACCGGGACGCGGCAGCGACCTTGCACCGCTATCCAGACGGTGCCCAGAGGGTGCTGCGTGACGCCATTGCCGCGGTTTACGATCTCAATCCAGCAAACATCGTGTGTGGCAATGGTTCCGATGAGTTGATCCAGCTTGTGACTCGTGCATACGTCGGGGAAGGCGACGAAGTCCTAATGAGTGCGAACTGCTTTCTAATGTGCCGCATTCATGCGCTCGCTCAGGGAGCGGACGTCGTAATCGCACCGGAGAATGAAGACCGCGTCAACGTGGATGCATTGCTTGCAAGAGTAACCGACAGGACCCGATTGCTGACGTTGGCCAATCCAAACAATCCTACTGGCACCTATATTAGTGGAGCGGATGTTTTACGCCTGCATCAGGGACTGCCGGACAACGTTATACTGTTGCTCGATGGTGCGTACGCAGAATTCGTAACGGCGGCAGACTATGACGCTGGTGCCGATCTCGTTCTTAGCAACGAAAACGTCGTAATGACCAGGACGTTTTCGAAGATTTACGGTTTGTCGGCTTTGCGTATAGGTTGGGCGTACATGCCGGATGCAATGCTGGATGCGGTGCATAGAATCAGGACGCCCTTTAACGCGAATGGCCCTGCGATGGCCACAGCGGCGGCAGCCGTTCGCGACACGGCCTATACCGAGAAGATGCGGCAGCACAATGCGCGATCTCTTGAAACGATTAGCCATCGTTTATCTGCACTCGGGCTGCATGTGGTACCGAGCGTCACCAATTTTTACCTGATTCGATTCCCGGAAGACTGTCTGGTATCGGCGCGCGATGCCAACTTGAAATTGAAAGCGGCCGGCATTATTCCGCGACCGGTGGGTGGTGAGAACGATCGGGAACTGCGAATTACCGTCGGGTCCGACGAAGCAAACGAGTCGGTTTTACAGACATTTGAATCCTTTATGAAGGCGGCTGTTACCAAAACTGCCTAAATGGGAGCATTAATGCCAGAACCGTATTCCATATCGACTGCCGTTTCACAGAGGCTTGCAAATATTCAGCCATTACTAATTGATGGGGTTGCACAAGTGGCGAGCGACGCTGGCGTATGCAATGTCGTCGATCCATCGACCGGAAAGGTTGTCACAACTGCCGCAATGGCAACCGAAGCAGATACTCTGGCGGCAATTGCTGCTGCGCGTCGGTCATTCGATGAAAAGGCATGGACCGGTCTTACTCCGGCGGTAAGAGGCAAGATTCTGTGGAGGATCGGGGATCTCCTGGAAGAGCATGCGGACGAAATTGCTGAACTGGAAATGATCGATGCAGGCAAGTCGTTCGCTTCTGCGAGGCACGGCGAAATCCCGTTTGCCGCAGACTGTTTCCGATATTACGCCGGGTGGTGTACCAAGATCGAAGGGTCGACCAAGGATATCTCTACCGTTCCAGATCAGGAGTTCCATGTTTACACACGACGCGAGCCTGTCGGTGTCGCGGCACTGATCGTGCCCTGGAACGGACCGCTTGTACAAGCATCCTGGAAACTTGCGCCGGCGCTGGCAGCTGGCTGTAGTTGCATCCTGAAACCAGCAACACAAACGCCGTTAACGACGGTGCGTCTCGGGGAGATAGCAAAGGAAGCCGGCGTGCCCAATGGCGTGATCAATATACTGCTCGGTGGCGGATCCACCGTTGGACAGCTTTTGGCTGAACATCATGACGTGGATAAAGTTTCTTTTACCGGTTCTACCGAAGTTGGTCGCCGAATTGTCGATGCTGCAAAAGGAAACCTGAAAAAGGTGACGCTGGAGCTTGGCGGTAAGTCACCGGTAATAATTTTTGCAGATGCCGACATCGAACAGGCCATCGAAGGTGCGGCGCAAGCTATTTTCTCCAATGCAGGACAGGTTTGCGTAGCCGGTTCTCGCCTGTATGTTGAGGCGTCTGTTTACGAGCGAGTGGTGACGGGTATCGCCACAATCGCAAACAACATGAAAGTTGGCCCAGCCAGCGACAGCAGTACCGAGATGGGTCCATTGATATCAGAAGGGCATTTGCATTCTGTTTGCAAATTGATCGAGGCTGGCAAGAAAGAGGGCGCGCGTGTCGCTGCCGGTGGAGAATCGATAGATGGTCTGGGAGGATATTTCCTGCGACCGACTGTATTCGCCGATACGCGACACGATATGCAGATCGTGCAGGAGGAGATATTTGGTCCTGTTCTGGTCGCGATGCCTTTCGCAACAAATGACGATATTGCTGCCATAGCGAATGACAGCGACTTCGGTCTTGCGGCAAGCATCTGGACGCACGACATCGGCAAGGCACACAAAACCGCTGCCGCGATCAAGGCTGGCATCGTGTGGATCAACTGTCATGGAATTCCGGATATGGCGGTGCCATTTGGTGGCTACAAACAATCGGGGTGGGGCAGGGAAAACGGTCTGGAGGCACTTTTACAGTACACCGAGCTCAAATCCGTGGTCGCGAAACTGTAAAAAAAGAGATGTCTATGATTCGGCTAAATGCTTATATAACGTCTGTCTTGTTATTTGTTATGGCGGCGCCGTCCACACATGCGCAGCAAAAAGATGTGACGTTTTTCGTCATTGGCAAGCATGCCAAGTTCAATCAATCGAATGAAGGCGATTTGACACCCGTCGACTTTTCGTTTTTCTCCGAGATCTTTCTTACTCCTGACGGGGATGCAAGCAACGCATTTCTGAATATGCCGACAGGTGAGCGAATTCGATTTCGGGATCAGCGCCTGGTGGAAGGCCCGGACAAAGACAATCTGCTACTGATCCGGGGAGCCAAACGTTTTTCGACGTATGCAGACTTGCAGTCCTGGTATCCGGATGGCCGGTATTCGATTGAGTTTGACTCGCCCAGTGGCGCCGTTAGCAATGCTGCTCTGGAGTTTCCACGCAACGGGCTGCCATCGCCGCCGACGATATCGCTTTACCAGGACGGTGTAGCGATGTGCAGCATGGTCGATTCAAACAAAGACCTAGAAATTCGCTGGAGCAATTTTTCACAAGGTAGCGCCGACGAGAGTGGCATTCTTGACGATTTGATCTTCGTCATACTGGAGGACGAAACCGGGCGCCGCGTTTCGCATAGCGGCCGTCCATTCGAAGGGAAGCCGTTCCTGACCTACGCTGATACGTTTCGAGTTATCGAGGCATCGGTCTTGACCGACGGAATGGAATATACCCTGACGATCGAACATGCTGTGCTTACCGACGTACAGCGACTGGATACGGTTCCAGCCATGACCACTTACGCGGTTACGACTCAGCTGAATATCAAGGCCGTCGCCGCTGCAGTAGGCTGTGCGAGCAACAAGACAAAGGACGGCACCACCGTGAGACCCACTACTGAATCGCAAGTTGTCATGTTTTATTACAAAGATCTGGCAGACGCGAACTACTTCTATGGAACGGTTCTCGGTCTGGATAAAACACTGGATTACGATTGGGTAAAAATGTACACGACCAGTTCTAATGGCACTGTCGGCCTGGTGGCAGAGAGCGAAGGCGCCTGGCACCGGGCACAGGAAACAAACGCAGTCATGCTAAGCATCGTCACTCGCGAAGTTGACGCGTGGTACAGCCGGCTGCGCGGACAGGGTGACGTGACATTCCTGAAGGAGATTGAAACCGCCGGGCCGATTCGAAGTTTCCTGGTTGAAGATCCCGGAGGCTACACGGTTGAGTTCTTTGAATGGTTGGATCCCTCCGAAAACACACATTAACTCATTGATCTTATTGTGAATAATGAAATTATCGAAAAAATGATTTGTATATAAACTAAAATCAGGTAGTATCCGGGGAAGTTGTTGAATACTGGCTTATTAACATCGTAAAGATGATAGAAAGCCGATCGAAAAACTGGCAAAACCACACGCCATCAGGGGGAGATTAAAATGTATAAACGATTATTCGTATCGATTTTCGTATCAGCGGCAATATTGCCAATTGCACCACAGGTTCTGGCTCAGGACGAATTCCTGGAAGAAATCATTGTTACATCGCAACGCCGGGAGCAAAATCTGCAAGAGGTTCCCATTGCAGTTACGGCTTTTTCGGGCGAAGAGCTGACGAAGCAAAATATTACTAGCGCCACGCAATACCTCGCACTGACGCCCAACGTCAGTTTCACCGAAGATGGCCAGTCCGGATCCCGCGGTTTGGGGTTGTCAATTCGCGGCATCAACAACCTGGTATCCGGTGAAAATGCGTTTATTAATTCAATCGGCATGTATATCGACGAATTCAGCGTTACCTCCGTGCCCAATCAGGTTGCGAACCCGTTTCTGCCCGACATGGAGCGCGTTGAAGTATTGCGCGGTCCTCAGGGAACGTACTTCGGTCGAAACTCTGTGGGTGGCGCGCTCAACCTGACTACTAAGGCACCGACAGACGTATTGGAAGGATCTGTTCGTGTGGGCGCAGAAAGCTATGACAATGCAGGCGAGCAATTCAATATTACCGGCGTCCTCAATTTGCCTGTAAGCGAGACGTTCGCATTGCGTGGCGTAGTGTATTACGAAGACAGTAGCGGGCTCGTCAGCAATGCCTGCAAAACTGGCGCAGGTGCGACGGCGTGTCCGGCAGCAACGGAAAATGGCTTTACTCCGAACGGTACGGCGGACAGTGGACATGATTACCTGATGGCTCGGATCAAGGCCTCATGGGACGTGAGTGACGATACGAACATCGGATTCACGCTTATCTATAACGACGAGTCGCAGGGAACTGACGAGAACGTACCATCCGGCATTCTCGACATCGACAGTGCCGATTCCTTCGGTCTCAGTGCCGCATTGGACCCGGGCACCGGCTTTTGGCCAAACAATCGAAACACGCTGTCGCATGACTTGCAGGAGTCAAACGACCTTGAGACGACAGTCGGAATTTTGAATGTCCAGCATTCGTTCAGCGATACATTGTCGCTGCACTGGATCACCGGTTTTATCGATTCAACGCAAACTCGATTGTTTGACAACGATCTGATTGGCGGTGCGGACACTTTGAAGCGCATCAACACGTACGAGGGAAATTCCGTGAGTACGGAGCTTCGGCTGGCGGGTTCCGGCGCAAACAGCGACTGGATCGTCGGCGTTCTCTACGCGTCTGATGAACAGACTCAGGAAAATAATGTTGCGATAGCCACGCAAGCAACCGCCACCTTGGGCGGCGTTGGCTGGCTGCCACCCTTCCCGGAAGATCTGGGGCTGGCCCTGAACGACAAGTCATTTGATGTAAAAAGTCTTGCCATATTCGTTGACTACACTTGGCATGCGAACGATCAGTGGGACATCACCATCGGTGGCCGCTATACGAGTGACGATGTCGATAATTCGCTCGCAGCAAACGGCATCGCGCCGACATGCGATCCGGGCGACCCGGCGTGTAATTTCTACGGTGGCTTTACGAATTTCACGCGCCCGGTATCCACTGCCAGTTCGTCATTCACGGACTTTGCACCTCGCCTGGCAATTACCTACGCCGTGTCGGATGACGTGAACCTCTATGGTGTCATCTCGAAGGGCTACAAAGCCGGCGGCAATTCGGTCGGCAACCAGACGAATCTGCCAGGCGATCCGGCCTTCAGCGTGGCATTTGATAAAGAAACCTTGTGGAATTACGAAATTGGCGTAAAGAGCGAACTGATGGATCGCCGTGTGCGCCTTAATGCTTCCGCGTTTATTCTGCAATGGACTGACTTTCAAATGGAGGCATTTCGCTTCCTGACGCCGGGCGACTTGTCATCCAACTTCGAGCAAGCGGTCAACATTGAAGAAGCAGAGGCGCTGGGCGTTGAGATTGAGCTTATGGCGCTGCTCAACGAAAACTGGACGATTGGCGGCTCCGTCGGATTCTTGAGTACGGAGATAACGAGTGACTCGCAAGCAGAAATCACGGGCGGCGCAATCGTCGAACTGCAGGGTCTTGATATTCCGAAAGCGCCCGACTACACGGTTAGCCTGTTTGCTGAAGCTCGTTATCCATTAGCTAGTAGTGAATGGTGGCTTCGAGGTGAATTGATCAGTCGCGACGGCCAGTATTCAGACATAGAAGGGCTGACGAATCAGCAAACGCTGGCATTTCGGGAGGTCGGCCCCGGTGAGTTTCCGTATCTGAGCCCGTCTTACACCGTCATTAACTTGCGCGGCGGCATCGACTGGGAACGCGTTGGCGTGATGGTATACGTGCAAAACGCCGCGGACGAAGAATACTATACTGGCACCCAGGAGAACTTCGGCATCAGTGGCATTCGCCTGCGACCGCATCCCCGTGTAATAGGTGCTTCAGTAAACTTCAACTTCTGAGGAACAGCAGAAAGCCAGGCTCGTCAGAGCCTGGCTTTTTCTTCGCGTATTCAGCTCAACAGACTTCGCCGGAGAGGAAATGCCGGAGAAAAACCTATTTGAATCGACGGTCGCGTCATTGCCGAAATCGGATTACCGGATGGGCGTATGGCTGGCAATGCTCGGTTGTTTTACAAGCGTTGAGAGAACGCTGCGTCACCGATTCAGCCAGGTTTTTAGTGCCAGCTTGCCGCGATACGACGTGCTGACTGCACTTGTCCAGTTTCCAGGCGGCCTCACAATGGGGCAGCTCGCTTCCAAGCTAATGGTATCCAAGGGAAACATTACGGGCGTCGTCAGCCGCCTGCAAAATGCAAAATACGTCAGTCAGGCCAGGTCATCGGCAGACAAGCGGGTGCAGTTGGTTACGGTAACTGTCGCGGGTCAGCGTCTCTGGGAGGAGATGCATACCGAATATCGCTCGGTTATTGATGAATTGTTTTCACAATTGTCGCAAGCACAAACCAAGGCACTGACGCGTCATCTGGTTGATGCGCAAGAGCAAATAGATGGAGCGCTGCGGAGGCGCGAGCAGGCCTAGGCCGCTGCAATCAATCGTGCACAAGGTTGAGTAGTTTACAGGTTGACGACAAATACCAGTGCTATCGCCGCCGGCACAATATACCGGACCAATACCCGCCAGAATTGATACCAATGCCCATCGGTCACCTGCAACTCCTCGAGAGTTGAAGACTTCTTCAAGCCCCAGCCTGCCAGCACGGCGATCAAAAGGCCACCGGCCGGCATCATGAAATTCGACACAATATAGTCCAGCGATTCGAATATATTTCGTTCCGCAAAGGCTTGTAAGAAGCCAAGTGGGTAAAAGTCTGCGAGCGAACTAAATGAGAAGACAGTTCCCAGTCCGAGGAACCACAACAACACGACTAACAGGGCGACGATTCTGGTGCGCGGCATCCCCGAGTAGTCTTCTACGGTAGCAACGACACACTCCAAAATAGTAATCGCCGATGTCAGTGCCGCGAACGCCATCAATACGAAGAACAATGGACCCAGAATTGCTCCGCCTGGCATCTGGCCAAACGCAATCGGCAAGGTTTCGAAAATCAGGCCCGGCCCCCCGGCAGGCGAAAGACCGTGCGCAAACACTATCGGAAATATTGCCAGGCCGGCGATCAGTGCCACGCCCCCATCCGCCGCTGCGACGATAAGTGCGGCCTTGATAATGGATGATTTCTGATCCATGTATGCGCCGATCGTCAACAACACACCGAGGCCGATACCCAGCGAGAAAAAGGCCTGGCCAATCGCCATCAGTACGGTCTGTGCGTTCAGCTTGGAAAAATCCGGGACAAAAAGAAATGCTGCACCGGCGGCAAAGTCTCCGGCAATCATCGCGTAAATCAAGAGTACAAACAGAATGGCGAAGAGAGCCGGCGTCAGCCAACGCAGCACAAGCTCCAATCCGCGACGCACACCGGCAGCCACCGTTATCGCAGTCAGAGCAAGGAAAACAGTCTGTCCAACGATCATTCGGCCCGGGCTGTTCATCAGGCGCTCAAGGCCAGCAGCCGATTGTTCTGCTGTCACGCCTGAAAATCCCCTGGTCAGCGCATGATAGAAATAGTCGACTGTCCAGCCTGCCACGACACTGTAAAAGCTTAGCGCGATAAAAGCGCCGAGCGCAGCCATCTGGCCGTAATAGCGCCAGACCCGGCTAATTCCCTCGCGTTTTGCGAGGTTGTCCATTGTCTTGACGACACTTGCACCGCCACGACGACCGATGAGAAACTCCGCAATCAACGCTGGCAGAGCAATAAAAGCGATTGCGCCAATATAAACGAGTACGAATGCTCCACCTCCGTTTTCTCCAGCGACGTAGGTGAACTTCCAGACATTCGAGATACCGACAGCGCTGCCCACCGCGGCTGCAATAAACATCAAGTTTGACGACCACTTTCGATCGTCGCTGTTGTTCCTCGTATTAGTCACTGATTTTCACCGTCATCATGCAAGTTCATCTTGATGATGCTTGCATGCGGCCCTTCCATGTCACGCTCGAGATCGTACATATCGCCTGGTGCGACAGGCTGATTCTGGATTAAATCGGCGAGGGCGTGATGGTCTTCCTCATCCAGTTTGAGTCCGCTCAATCCCAGGTTTTCTTTTGCACGGGACTTTTTACCCGTGCCAAGAATGACAGCACCGACACAATCCTGATCAAGGACCCAGCGCGTGGCAATGGCTCCGATTTTCGTATCATGCTTGCCAGCGATTTTTAATAGCAACTTGAGCAGCCCTTGAAATGCATCCCAGCCACCGAATTCGTCGATGATCAGCCGGTATTTTTGCAAAGAACGATTCATGGCGGACGGCGGCCTTACGTCCAGGTATTTTTTGGTAAGGAAGCCTCCGGCAAGTGAACCGTAGGGCAGCATTGCGATGCCTGCCTCTTTGGCGAAACGAGACATGTGTTTGGTTGGCCTTCGATCAATCAACGAATACTGCGCCTGCACCGAAATGATATTCGCACCACCGTCAACAATCTCGCGGACGTGCGCGGTATCAAAATTGGTGACGCCAAGACAGCGAATCTTGCCGGCCTCTTGTGCACGGACCAGGCGTTCTGTCATGGTCTCAAGGCCCGGCACTTCGTAATTCCACCAATGGTACTGGAGCAGGTCGAGTCGCTCTACTCCAAGACGGCGAAGTGAGCGGTCTACCGCCGCATCGACATCCATAGCAGTCAATTCGTGCAACGTGTCCCTGTTTGCGGCGTACTTGGTATGGATCTGGATGCTGTCCGGATCACTCAGGCTGCGGCGAAAGTCACCCAGCGTCTTTTCAACGCCAATGTAAATATCTGCACAATCGAACGTCGTAAAACCGCAGTCGACCAGCTCTGCAAAAATCCGCAGCGATTCTTTTGTTGATCCCGGCCCGCCGCCGTGATCTGGCGTCAGTTGCCAGCACCCGTTGATGATGCGTGCGATCGAATAATCAGGTGCCAGTTCGAATCTTTCGACATCACTCATCTGTAACATCGCCCAGCGGGACTACCGTTGTCTCGCTGTGTCGAAACGTGGTTTTCGTCGTGCGCGTAATTTTAAAACGTGCGTCACAATACGGATCGGGGCAAGCGACTTCGGCATCGGTCGTCATCCAGTCGTTCTTATGGGTCATGCGTTGTTTGGCTGGCAACAACGGCAATATAGCAGCAAGCGCGTAAATCGAAAACGGCTGATCAACGGGAAAC
>Ga0114949_10000638_pt1 | contig 19580 bp, 17 predicted proteins | sample N074metaG_FD_83505 | JGI IMG/M metagenome (GOLD analysis project Ga0114949, IMG submission 83505) | Deep subsurface microbial communities from Kermadec Trench to uncover new lineages of life (NeLLi) - N074 metaG | ecosystem: Environmental > Aquatic > Marine > Ocean trench > Sediment | place...
CCCTTCCCACATCTCGAGAAACGTGCCGTTCTCGTCGAAGACCTGCACCCGGCGGTTGTTTCGATCGGCGACGTACACTCGACCGGCGGCGTCGACCGTGACGCAGTGGACGAGATTGAACTCACCGGGACCGGTTCCTCTCCGGCCCCATTCCATTAGGAATTCGCCATCCTGATCGAATTTGACTATTCGGCCGTTCACATAGCCGTCACTGACCAAGAAGCTGCGATCAGGCAAGAAAGCGATGTCGGTCGGCCGGCCGAAATGTTCGTCGTCCGTTCCGGTGACCTCTTTTTCCCCCAACGTCATCACCAGCTCCGTTCCATCGTTGGTGAATTTGAAGATCTGTTGGCCCCAATCGTCGATGATCCAGATGTGTTTCTCGGGGTCGTAAGGGTCGATCGTGACCTTGTGCGGTCTCACGAAGAGGTGGTCCCACTGCGTCCAGGATTCCACAAGCTCCCCATCACGATTCAACACGAGGACGAAATGGCCCGGCCTGTGGTCGGAATTGGAGCGCGGGCCCGGAACCCGCGCCGATGGCCGCGGATCCGGTAACTCCCCGCCCTGCAAGACGAAGATCCTGTCTGCGCTTTCCGCGAACACGCCCGCCACCAAGCCGAAGGTCCACGCGTCGTGCCAGGGGAGAGGCTTCAGCCAATCCTCGACGACGTCGTACGGCCCAGTGATGTCTTCCCCCCCCCTTTCTAGCGCCTGGGCGTCGGGTTCCTGCGCCGGTGGGGGAGCACACCCCGTCAGTACGACCACAATCGCCGCGGCGACCATGCCCCAGCTTCTCCGTGTCATAGCAGCCTCCTGGAAGGAGTCGATCAGCCGAAGGTAGCAGGTCGTCGGGTGTTTGACAGGCCCCAAAATCGCCCATACTCTTGCGCTGTTTACCTGTGCGTATCATCGCAGCTGCTGGCTGGAATGAGGGGGACCTACTGAACGACGGGAACCCGAGTGCTTTGCTCCAGCCAGCGCATGACAGGAGGGGTACCATGCGCTGGACTAGGACGTCAAGGGCGGCCGTTGCTTTAACCGCCTCGATCTGGAGTACAGCTGGATCCATCGCAGCCCAGGGAGGCGCGGGACAAGGAGACAATCCGTTCTTCGCGCCGGCCGACCAGGTGGTCGCGATTCGCGCCGGTCGGTTGTTCGATGGCACGTCGTCCATGCACGCGGAAAACCAAATCATCCTCATCGAGGGCGATCGGATCGTAGACGTGGGTTCGAACGTGCGGATCCCGTCCGGGGCCACCGTGATTGATCTCAGTGGGGCGACGGTGCTCCCGGGATTGATCGACACGCACCTTCACATCATGGGGAACGGGACGCCTGGGGCGCAGTGGATTGTGGGGGTGCAGGCCGCCCAGATGGCCTTGAATGGAGGCTGGACGACCGTGGTCGACCAGGGCTCGCGCGAGAATTTGCCATGGGCCACTATCGAAATGAAGAATGCGATCAACAGCGGCCAAATGCTTGGGCCACGAATGCAAGTTGCAGGACCCGTCCTGAATCCACGGGGCGGCGGGGCCGTACGGCAGCTGCCGATCGGCTACGAGGACCTTCAGGTTCCAGGCGATAGGTTGGGCATAACGGGTCCATGGGAAGCCCGCCGCGCTGTTCGCACGCTCAAGTTGTACGGCGCCGATTGGGTAAAGGTCTACAGCACGTGGGACTTTCTCGACCCGGCGCAGGGCAGGTTTTACCAAGCGGACGGGACGATGCTGGGCCTTCCGGCGCTGACCTTCGAGGAGTTCGAGGCGATCGCGGACGAGGCTCGCCGGTTGGGGTTGAGAACCACGTGTCACACCTATGGAAACGAAGAGGCCGCCTACAGCTGCGTGCGGGCCGGCTTCGACGTGCCCATGCATATGATGGACCTCGACGACGTGCTACTGCAGGAGATCGTCGAGAATGGAACGTCTGTGCAGATTACCTTCAACGATGCATACAACGGTGGGTTCCCCGACGGACGGGGTCCCCGCTGGATAAAGACGGAGGAGCTCTTCGTCAGACTGCTCGCCGCCGACATCCCGATCCCGTTCGGGAGTGGTTCCCAGGGCTCTCCTTTCTCCGACACCAGGCCGAGAAGAATCGGAAAACAGGCGAACATTTTTGCCGTATTCGTAAGACTGGGGATGACCCCCGCGCAGGCGGTTAACACGGCGCTCATGGTTGCCGCCGACGATTTGAATTACGACTGGGCGGAGGACATAGGGAGCATCGAGGTCGGGAAGTACGCGGACATCGTTGCGGTTGCGGGTGACCCGCTGGACGACATTACCGAGATGGAGCGGGTCCGGTTCGTGATGAAGGGTGGAGTGGTCATACGTGACGACCTAACGGACGACCGGCCTGGGACCCTTTCTCTTCTGCGCGGCGCCGGGAACTGATGGCGTCAGGCGTGCGCTTGCTCAAGTACGTGAAGGTGCGGTACAGGCGGGAAGCGGGTCGGTAGTAGAGTAGGTGACCGTCACTACTGGCGGTCGTTCTTAGCGGCTCCAGACCCCAATCCCGTCCTGGTAGGTGATCGAGGTGCCAAACGGCGCCGACAGCTCTGCGAGGTGCTCGATGATCTTCCGACCCAGCGCTTCGGGGGCGATGCGTGGAGTGCCGCGCTGCGAGCGCGGGGCCTTCCACCCGAGCTCGATCGGATAGAGACGGATTTCGACGACTTCGTCCCCCTCGAAGTCCGCAACGGCCACCACGCTTTCGTACCACTCCGAGCTGGTCGGAAAGCCGGTAGTCGGGTTCCCGTTCTCATCCACGCGGAAGCGCCGGTCATAGATCTCGGATGCGAGGTTGGCCAAAGGCAGCCCGTAACGGGTCCGTTGATCGCCGGGCATGGGATCGATGGTTTCGTTTTGGAAGATGAAGTTCCCCAGCGAGTAAAAGATCGGCCGACCCTTGAAAATCTCAATTCCCCGGAGCTGGTGAGGCCCGTGAATCGCCATCGTGTTGGCGCCCGCGTCGATGATCTGATGCGCGAACTCGACCATCCAGTCGGGCGGGAGCACCGAGCCGTTGCCGGGCTCATGTGAGTGGCTGTTGACGACCACGTAGTCGGCCTGATCCGCAGCGTTACGGACCTCGTGCAGCACCCGCTCCCGGTCGACGTCGTTCAGGCTCACCACGGATCGGTCCCTGTCGCCAGGCCAGACGGTGGTTCCGAAGACCCGCACCGAAGCGTTGGGATCGTTCGAAACGTTCAGGCCCTGATCACGGGCTGCCGCGCGTAAAGCGTTCATGGTGGCAGGAGAGCCTTCGTTCCGGGTGTCGAGACGTAGAGCATTGAGCCCCGGTCGGCCCTGAATAGTCGGACCCGCAGCACCGGCCCGCGACATGGGGGAGTGCGACGATGCCATCCCGATAAGGGCCACTCGCCCCTTCGGAGTTTCCAGGTAGCCCGGCCGACTCGCCCAGCCCAGGTTGTCACCAGAGCCCGAATGGACCAGACCCCACTCGTCGAGCAGTCGATTCGTGAGCTGCATTCCCTCGACGCCGTAGTCGGTCGTGTGGTTATTGGCTCGGTTGAAGAGATCGAACCCCATGTCCACCAGATCCTTAAGTGTCTCGGGTGAGCCCACCTCGTAGTTGCCACCGTTCTCGGCGGCCGGCCAGCCGGTGAACTCGGTCATCCGGAACACCGACTGCTCGAGGTTTAGGAACGCGGCGTCGGCCCCCCGGATAATGTTCGCCAGCTCATGGAACCCCGGGTCTCCTGGATGATCGAACTGTGCGAGCCGGCGATTCATGATCACGTCCCCGACGGCGGACAGAGTCCAGCGTGAGTCGGGCCCGATGGGCGAGCGACTCTGAGCGCTCACGTCGGGTGACAGGACGGCGGCCGCGGCCAGGCCGAGGACGAAGGCGTAACGCATGAAACCCTCCAGCAAACGGGGTGAATCGCTCGCTAATACATCCTATCTTCGCTCTCTCCCGGGCCGGTACTTCTCCACGGTCCGGCTTTCGGCCTGACGAACCGCATTCCGCCTCCTTGGCAAGCAACCCTCTACGGCAGGCACCTCTAGGGAAACCCGTCGATTCTGAACCTCAGCTGAGCAACGTGAAGTGGGCGCCGAGGGGTGTCAAGCGACTGTAGGGGTCCAGACTCGCCATGTACGCCACGATCTCGACGATGTCAAAGCGCCATCACGGTTTCCCTGCTGGCGCTCGTAAAGCTGACGCGCCATTTTCCCTACGCTTCACCCGTGCAACGGTGAAGGAAATTCCAGCACTGGGTTTCAGGCTCGACGGAGTCATCGACATCATTCCGAGCCAACACGTTTTCGTTTTCAGGAAAACGGCGGTAGACTACTGCTTGCTGGACAATGAGACGGCGTCTCCTGCCCGAGGACCCTAACACGAGGTGTAACACGATGAGCGGGAAGAACCGGAACCAGATTGGCCGGAGGGCTTTTCTGAGGGGATCTGCCGGGTGCCTTCTGACGGCGGGTTCGGGAAATTTTTCTCCTCTGTTGGGCGTAGACCAAGCCGCCCCCTGGCCCGTGAACCGCAAGGTCTTGTTCGTCTGCGTGGACGGCTTCGGCCCTGAGTACCTGCAGCAGAGCGACATGCCGAATCTGAAGCGAATGATGCAAGCCGGCCTGTATGTTGAGGGAGCGGGCGTCATCCCCTCGGTGACCAACGTGAATAACACCTCCATCCTGACGGAGTCATTCCCGGCAGACCACGGTATTACTGGGAACTACTTCTACGACCGAGCCTCCCGCTCCGGAACCTTCATGGAGTCGGAGGAGTTCCTGCTCCGCCCCACAATATTCGACAAGGCCAAGAGTCGGGGGATCAAGACCGGCTTCGTGACTTCTAAGGAGAAGTTGATGTTCTTGTCCGGAAGCGCCGACTTGGCGGTCTCCGGCGAGCGCCCGAGTCGGGAGCTGCTGGACATCATCGGGCCCCAACAGGACGTCTACTCGCCCGACATCAATTTCTGGTCCTTTCGAGCGGCGCGTCATTTTCTGAAGGAGGCTGAGTGTCAACTCGTCTACCTGGCGACAACGGACTACATGATGCACACCTATCCGCCCTCGGACGAGCGCTCGCTGGCCCACCTCAATACTCTCGATGAGTTGCTTGGCCAGATCTTGAATGACCATTCAGACCTAGAGATTTACCTGACGGCTGATCATGGCATGTCACCCAAGCGAACCGCCATCGACATCGGTCTCGTTCTGGCTTCGAATTCCATCGAGGCGGAGGTAGTACCGATCATCAAAGATCGCTACGTCGTCCACCACCAGAACCTCGGAGGTGCCGGCTACGTCTACTTGGAGGACCCCAACCTTTTTGAAGAAGCGCTCGCGCTTCTAAAAGGAGTCTCTGGCGTGGAGGAGATTTACAGTAGGCGCGAGGCGGCCGAGCAGTTCAACCTGCACCCCGATCGCATCGGCGACATTTTTCTCCTTGGTGAACGAGACGTGGTCTTTGGCGACCTCGGCGGAATGATCCGCGACGAAGTGGACATCCGCTCACACGGCTCGAGGCACGAAGCAACGGTCCCCATCATCTGCTACGGCCGAAGTGTGGATGCGAGCCGCTATCAAAGGAGTATGGATCTGACTCGCAATTTTGTCTGGGACGACTGACCGTTCACAAGAACATCTGCACGTCGCTCGGTTCAGGCGCTGCAAAGTCGACCGGGATCTGGGAGTGGATCGGATTCTTCGACGTCCGCGAGAACACACTGAAGCGCGTCCGCCTCGACGGGTCAGGGGGGCCGGACCCCAACACGCCATCGTGAACCGCCGGCCGCCACGAGCAGTGGCGTTCGCCTCTGATCTTCACGAAGACCTCGTCCAGGTGCCAGATATCGCCCAGCGGAACACTGACCTCTCGTACGGTCGCCAAGAAGCTAGGACTAGTCCAGCACGGCGCGGACCTTCATATCACCTGGACGATGCGGGCGAGGGGAGGGGGACCCACGGGACCTCCATAGCTTCAGTCGGACCCTATTGGCTTACCCGCATCTAGGGCGGACTCGATACGGCCCGGTCTGATCTTTGCTTGAAGGCGCGGCGATGAACGAGGACCACATGAACCGCACGACCACGTGAAGGACGTCCGCTCGTTCTGGACCGAGTTACGACGCCGGCACGTTGTCCGTGTCGGTATCGCCTACGTACCAGCCCGTGCCCGGCAGTGAATTCTCGAAGTTCGTGGGCGTGCTACCCTACTTCGTCCCCATCCCTGACGAACCTTGATTTCAGCAAGTCCTGAAGGAGACTCGGACTTGGATAGCTTCACCCCGGCCACATCAAGTTGACGATACCCTCGGCGCTGCGATTACCTCGACATGTGGAGGTGCACGATGGTCCACTTGGCGTCGACCTTCTCCAAGACCGCTGTCCCACGCCCCTCTTCCTGCATCGTTCCGCTTCCGGAGATTTCCCTTCGGAACGAGGCCCACGCCACAATGCCCCGAACCGTTGGTTCCACTCGGGTATGCGCGTAGTCTAGACTTCCGATGGCGTCCAGCTCCGGTCTGAGGTGTTGGTCACGGTATTCCGCCCAACCGTGTGTGGTGGCGTCATCCGTCAAGATGTGCAGACCTCCCGACCGAAAGAGCGCTTCGGCCCCGCTCATGTCTCTAGCCTGAAAGTATTCCCCGAGACTCGTGATCACTTCCGCCACTGCCGCGCGTTCGGGATCTGGAACCCGCTGAGCAGACGCGAGAGCGGGAACGAACATGAGCAGAACGGGGATCGTGGAAGACAGTCTCTTGTACATGGGCCTCTCTCTATCTTCTGGGTAGAGCGAACGGTTACGACTTCTCCAGCTCCTCGGCCAGCTTCATGAGCCCGCTTCGTGTCCGGGTATCTGGAGCAGAATGCCGCCCCCGATCGCCACGGCCACGGCGGACCATTTGTGTTTCCAACAGGACTGGCATGCCGGGGCCATCAGGGCGGCCTACGACACGGGTGACGACGACTGGAGATTGTCTGCCGTATTCGGCATGAGTTTCGTGACGGGATTCGACGACGAAATTCTGGATGCATTGCAGACCGATCATCCCGAGGTCCAGCTCGAAGCGGTGAGAGCCGCCGGCAACTTCGGAGTGGTGGCCGCATGGTCTCATGTACACACCCTCGTCAGGTCGCGGGACAAAGAGAAGCCTCTGCTCCTAGCGGCTACGGCCTGCATTCGGCGGGCGCCCGGTGTGCCCGCAGAATCAGACGTGCGGCTGAACGACCTCTACGACCCTGCGGGCCCCGGCGCGGGCTTCTTCGGCATCGTCCCGGGAATAGAACCCGGACGGCGTGAGGTCCTCGGCGCCGTAGAACGCCAGTTCTCGGTCGCGCCGAAGCTGTCGGGAGATGTCCACCAGCGCTTCGAGGTCCGTGTGGATCTCTGCGGGCAAGTGTTCTTGCTCGGCTAGGAGGACCTCCGAGACGTCGTGAATCCTCGGCGGGTCGATCCCGGAGACACGCAGCAACGCTTTGAGTGTCAGCTCGACGACCTCCTGCGACTCCCGTACGACGTCTGCCCAGCTCTCGCCCTCGAAGAGGACATCGAGCGCGCGCAGGCGCACCGAGGCGCGGCGTACGTAGTCACGCGCAAGATCGGGATTTCGCATCAGCGGGCCTCCACCCAGTATGGTTGGCCTTGCGCCCGGCGGCGCATGAGGTGCCGAGCCAGAATCCGTCGCCGAATCCGAGCCAGCAAGCGAGAGAGCTCGAATCCCCGCTCGAAGAGGACGATACCTTCCGAAGCGACCTCGGCCCACGAGCCGGTAACCCGCGCGTCGTCGTCGGGCACGTGTACGAAATGCGGCTCGACGGGGTGGGCGCCCCAGTGTAAGGGAGCGGCGTCCCAAGCGCGGTACAGCTCGCGCGTGATGGCGAGATCGGGGGAGAGAACCACGAGAAGGTCCACGTCGGACTTCTCAGCCAACTCGTCGCGGGCCCACGATCCGTACGCGACAACGCCCACCAGTTGCTCGCCGAACGTGGTCGACACCTTTCGTATCGCCTCCTCGAAGGGTCCGGCGCCGTGGTTCCCCGGAGCCGCGAGCTTCCGGGCGCAGTATTCGTTCAGCGAGAGGCCGGCGTCCTGCGCAGCCTGACGGAGAGCTGCGTGCAGTTCGGGCTCGATCCGGAGTACAAAGCGTCCCGAGGGCGGCCTTCTGCGTGGTGCCGTAGTTGTAGTACTATTCACCATGTTATCATGATACTATCTTGCTCGAGCAACCACAACTCCAATTCGCCCGGCACGCCTTTTCGTCCCAGTTGGGTGGTCGTGACTCGCATAGGGAGGAGATTTACCACGACTGACCGTTCACCGGCCTGTGGAACCCGGGTGCGGAAGGCTCGGGCCGGGTCAGGCCTTGCTCGCAGGTGATGCGCTCTGGCACTCCGGCGGGATTAGCTTTTCACGATGATGCTCATCGAAGCGCCGCAGGATGGGCACTGGAGGGGGACGATGACTGCCGTGGCCGTCGTTTTCAGACGTCTCCCGCTAGCGATGCATGAGAAAATCGTCGACCGCTCCGAGGACGCTCTGCTGAGACAAGGCCGGATACCGGGTGTACGCTGCGTCGGAGATCTGTTGGACTAGAGCCCTGAAACACTCCGCATCTACCATTCCGGTGGAGAGGAAGCTCTCGGCGTCCCTCAGGTCACGGCTGAATCCTCGAACCACCTTGGACAGCAGTTGGGCGTAGGGATCGTAATGATAGAAAGTCACACTCCCCACTTTTTGGATGAAAATGTGACGGTTTGCGCTACCGTCGAGCGCGGGGACGAAGTCCTCCGGCCGCACGAATTCCACGTTCAGCTGGAGGCGATCTTTGATGCCCTGGATGTCGCGGAAGAGCTCCTTCCGATCGCAGTATAGATCCACGTCGATCGTTGAAGGCCTCCAGCCCGCCTGAACCGCCGTGCCGCCGCCCACGAGGAAGACTCGGTACGTCTTCCCACTGGGAGACGTACGCGCGAGTTCCTTCATGAGTCCGTGTAGCCCTTCACGCGTGAGGCTATGGCCCACGTCAGCTTCGATCGACGCGGGCTACGCGACAGGCATCAGCGAATGAGACTACTTGTCGTAGGTACGCGCCGTACCGCGCATGGGCCAGATCGCCCTCCGTTCGCGAGAGCAAAGCGTAGAGGCGATCCTCGGGATCTGAATGAGTCTTGCCGAGCGGAACTCCCTCGCGACGTAGCCGCGGGGCGGCTAGGGAGACCAGAAAGCTCTCTGCCGTCGTCTTTTCAGCGGCGAGGTCGGCAAGACCGGCATCGATGATGTCTCCCGCGGGTAGGCCCAGTGCCTCGAAGCCCCGAATCGCTCTCTGATCCAGCGGGTGGCTGCGGCTCGGCGCGCGACCGCCCTTCTCTCGGCGGGCCTAGCCTTACTCGCCCCCGGGCCTGAAGGGGCGGCCCACGGCGCTCCAGACGGAGTCGAACTCTTGGTCCGCGCCAGGGGGCGGCTCGGTGACGAGACTCACTCCGATGGTCGCGGCAAAGCTGTCCTTTATCCTTCCACGACCTCGATGCCTTGTTCGCGAGCGCCGAGGGAGGGATGGCTGAGGAGAAGGCGGGCTTCTTGGATTTTACGCTTCCGCCACCTTATAATGCGACGTTAGTCAGTCCCTGCCGTCATAGTGCCGCGGGGCTTCTCGGTTCAGGGAGGTTGCTATGTCGTTGACTCGTCGTGGATTTGCTCAAACGGTCGGCATGGGTACGGCCGGGATTCTGTCCAGTTCGCTCATCGTGGGCCGCGGTCTGGAAGCGGCCGGATTCGAGCCCGCGGAGGCTCAGATTCCCTACGATGACGGTGACCTCCGGCTCAGCTCGAATGAGAACGCCCGGGGCCCTGGCCCGAGCACGATACAAGCGCTCCACCGGACGATCTCGCCCAGGGCGGGGCGGGGATACCCGCCGGACCACACGGACGATCTGGTAACGACGATTGCCCACAAATACGGCGTCGAGACCGAAAATGTCGTTATTGCCACAGGCTCGGGTGCGATCCTCGAGGGGGCGGTCCGTGCGTTCTGTTCGTCGACCAGACCGCTCGTCACAGGGGCGCCCAGCTACGGTAGGCCCGACCGGACGGCGAGCCGGATCGGCGCGCCCATCAAAATGATCCCGGTCGACCACTCCCTGAGCCTGGATATCGACGCGATGGCGGCGGCGGCGCCCGGGGCGGGCATGGTGTTCTTCTGTAACCCGAACAATCCGACCGGGACGGCGCACCCGGCGAGCGCGGTGGAGGACTTCGTCCACCGGGTCATGCAGGCATCACCCGCCACGAAGATTCTGATCGACGAGGCCTACATCGACTACGCGTCCGGTCCGGCCGTGGCCACGGCGGTCCCGTTGACGGATGAGTTTTCCAACGTCTTCGTCACCCGATCTCTCTCGAAGGCGCATGGGATGGCGGGCCTGCGGGTCGGCTACGCGATCGGGCAGCGCGAGACCCTGAGTGCGATCGGTTCGGCGTGGAATCTGGGCAGCGTGAACACGCTTTCTGCCGCGGCCGCGATCGCGTCGCTCATAGATACGGGACATATCGATGACGAGCGGGAAGAGAACGCCCGAGTTCGTGAATTCACGCTCGCGGCGTTCCGGGACATGGGCTTCGAGGCGGTCGACAACCACACCAACCACATCTTCCTCGACCTCGGGCGTCCGGCGAGTGAGTTCCGTGAGGCCTGCATGGCACAGAAGGTGCGCGTGGGGCGGGACTTCCCCCCCATGGAGCAGACGCACTCCCGAATTTCACTCGGAACCATGGAGGAGATGGAGAAGGCGGTCGAAGTGTTCCGCGAAGTTTTGAGCTGAGGAACCCGAGCGTCTCCAGCTCTATCAGGGACTCCCCCCACCGCGCGGGCTTACCCGCGCGATAGGTTGTCGTGTCCTAGTGGGCCGGAACGCTTCCCTCGTCTTCATGTCGTAGGTGTCGCCGGGCCGTAGGAAGTAGAACGAGCCGCCGACGGTGCGCATCGTCTCAGGCCCGTCGGGCGGGAGCTCGCTCTGATTGTCGTGGATGATGACGTAGCTCGTACCGATGACCTCGAACTCGTCTCCCTGGACGACGATCGCCGTGTTCTCATCGATGGCGATCCCGAGCATGTCCGGATGGGTCTTCATGACGCCAATCATGTCGAATTGGCGGTTCCGCGCGAGGACGTGCACGTCGATAATCACGTTGCGCAGCAGCCGGAAGCCCCGCCGCCAGTCCTCGCGCGGAAGCGTACGCTCTGAGAATTCTCGTTCAGGCGTCCGACTGACGTTCATGATTTCGCCTTGAATGTGGGCGCCGGCCGAACCCCCGCCGATCACACCTCCCCGGTCCAGAAGCTCGAACAACTCGTCATGAACCTTGGTGTCCAGGTAGGCGTCGGTGTGGAGCCAGTGGCTCCCGCCCATGAACCAGACTCCCCGCGCCTCGCGTAGCGGCTCTACGAACGCGTCGGTGTTGGCCACGTCCCGATCGCGCGTGTGCAGAACCGTCAAATTCCGCGCACCGGCGTCGCGAAAACGTTGTAGGCAGGGGCAAGATTCGTTGTACCTCTCGTCGTCACGGCCTGACGTTGGCACGACCACGATTGGAGCGTCGGGACCTCCGGCCAGCTCTATGAAGCGCACAGCGATGTGGCTCGTTGTTTCGCCACCGCCGCTGACCACCAGGCTGCCGCGGGCCGGACCGATCTCCTGCGCGGACGAGCCGACGGGAAGTACCGAGAGGAGGCCCCAAAATAAAAGCGGTCGTGTCGTCGACATGGTAGCCTCCTGGTCCTGGGTGACTCAGTCGGGGGTGACTCGCCCACGGTCCTGTGACGGATCGTGCTGCGGCTCAACGTGGGATATGGCGGGGACGGACGCTAGTGCCCGTCGACCAAACCGCTGGCCGTCACTGGATTCCGGCGTTCTCGTACCAGACCACGTTACTCGTGGCGGATCCTACCGAGAGTATGTCCAGCCTTCCATCTCCGTTGATGTCTTCCACATCGAGGCTCGACACGGCGATCCCTCCCACATCGACGGGGATTCGCCCCCATGATTCCGAGTCCGGCTGATGGCGGTAGATGTAGAGCCCGTAGTCTCCACCTCGGTGCCCCGCAACGATCTCGTCGTAGCCGTCACCGTCCAGATCGGCGGCCACCAAACCGTGCCCGCCATCCAACTCCGTCTCGATCACCTCCCTCGACCAGCGGAAAGCACCGCCATCTTTGGGCGTGTAGACGACCACCTCATTGCCGTGCCACGGCTCGATCGTCGCGACAAAACGTCGTTCATCCGGACCCAAAGAGCCCAGGCCCACCTCGCTGGAGCCTCTCTCTGGACGAGGGCCCTCCTTGCCGGCGCCAACGGGAAGCACGTAATCCTTGCCCGCTGCCGAAGCCGGACGGAAGAGCAACACTCCCACCCCGCTCGCGGTGAGAATGTCTTCCATCTCGTCGCCGTCCCAGTCTACGATCTCCAGTCCATGCGCCACTTCGAGTCGTGAATCGTCAAGCACGGCCGTCTGCCAGGGACCGGTCGGGTCCGCGGGAGTCGTGTGCGACTTGAATTCAGCGGCACCGACGTACCCCGGACCGGACGCGCCGACGCCGATGATGGGTAGCACCAACAGCTCCTTTCTGCCGTCCGCGTCGATATCGGCCCACCGGATTCGGTGCGACGTGGGTACCGTGTGGATCAATCGGATCGTCCACTCCCGATTCGTCCTGGGATCGTCCGGCGACTCGGCCGAGTAAACCAGACCCCCGTTGTTCGAGTCACCCAGGTTGAACTCGCTCGCAAACGCCAAGTCGATGTCGCCGTCCCCATCGACGTCGTAGGGAGCCATGTTGATGAAGCGCTCGGTACTGGAGCTGATGATGTTGAACTCCTCCCAGGTGGGGTTCTCGTACCAAACGACCTTCGTCCTGGAAAACGCGACGATGTCTTTGCGGCCGTCGCCATCGATATCGACCGCGAGGGCTTACGAGCCGGCGGGCAGCTCGGCGATCGTGTGCCTCGTGAAGCTCGGGAAGTCTTCCCGCCAAGCCGCCCCCGCGGATGGGGAGTCGGCGTCCCCTCCGCCACCACCACATGCCGCCAACGCGAGACCACCACTAGCCAACAGGGCGAGAGAGGCCGAGGGGCGTGTCCGTTCGCTGATTCCTCTCGTAGTCACGGTGGGAGATCCCCCTGTGAACGAGGGATATGGCCTTGCCCTCCCAAGAAACTTGCGGCTTCAAGCGACGCGGGGAGGCAAGCCGCACGCGGTCCTCGGATCGCACACGGTCCCCGAAGAATGAGCATCCGACCGAAGTCCAGCTACACATGAGTGGTAACCGACACCTGCGCACGACGTCTGGAGTTGCCGACCCTGTCGAAGCGGCGTAGTTCTGATCGGTGGTACGGTGACCGTGGAGACGCGGGCGGAATTTGTTTCTGCGCGGGCCCGCAGAAGGGACGGCGGGAAAATCGATCAACCGGCCGAAAAGGGAGTCGAGTCATGGAGATCGGAACTGGAAAGCCTGTTTCACGACGGAGTGCTCTGGCTGGTATGGGAGCGGCGATGGCGCTGCCGCTAGTCGATTCCGCGGTCCAGGTATCGGCTACGAGGATGGACGGGAAGGTCGCCATAGTCACCGGCTCGGGCCGCAATCTCGGACGGGCGGGGGTGCTTGAGCTGGCCCGCCGGGGCGCGGACGTCGTTGTAAACGCGCGCACCAATAGACAAGAGGCTGAGTCCGTCGCCCGCGAAGCCGAATCCTTGGGCGTGAGGGCACTGGCGCTGCTAGCGGACGTAGGCGATCAGGAGCAGGTCAACAGGATGGTAGACGAGGTGCTCACGCAGTTCGGTCGGGTCGACGTGCTCATCAACAACGTGGGCTTTCGTCCGCTTTATCCCTTCATGGAGATGACAACCGCCGAATGGCGAGCCGTAATGGCCGCCAACCTGGATGGACCATTCTTCTGCGCAAAGGCCTGCGTTCCAAGTATGATCGCCAACGGAGGCGGGAGTATCGTCAACTTGTCGGGCGTCGGCTCTTTCGCGGGAGCGGCAAGGAGGTCTGCCGTGTGTGCCTCCAAGATGGGTGCTCTAGGCCTGACGCGCGCACTTGCAGTGGAGCTTGGGCCGTACAATATCCGGGTCAACTACGTCGTGCCGGGGGGTTGGGATGAACAAGCCACGAGCCTCGATGATATGGAGCCCGAGTCCCGGAATTTGCAGCGTATACCACTGGGGCGTCTGGGGATCCCCCAGGAACTCGCCAATCTATATGCATTCCTGGCGTCCGATGAATCCAGCTACATCACCGGTCAGACCTTCCACATCAACGGCGGTGTGAACCGATACTAGGCAACCCCCACGTTGGCGAGTTAGGCGCATGAAAAATTCTCGAAGAGCCCCATTGAGCCGGCGGCAGGCGATCAGCGTCCTTGGGGCGGGCGCCGGATCCGGGCTTCTCCTGGCGGCGACGCCTGTCTCGAGCCTGCTTGCTGCGACGTGGCGGAGCACAGGATCGGCGGCGACCAAGCGATCTACGCGTAAGAGTGACCTCGCCCCCGACGGCGCCATCATTCGGACTTTGTTCACGGACCTGACCCCGGAGCAGCTGGCAACGGGTAAGACGCTGTTCCACGAGCACTTGTCGGCCGCCTATTCTCGTACGGAGCTTCAACCGGTGCTGCCACCCCCTTCTTCAGCCGACGTTGGTCCCGTGATCGAAGACGTCAGAGCGGCGGTCCAGCAGGGCGTGACGTGCATCGTGGACGGTGGCCATCCGGACATGGGTCGGAACATGGAGCACTTGCGCCAGATTTCCCGGGAGACGGGCGTGCACGTCGTCGCAAGTGGCGGCTACTATCGACAGAGCACGTATCCCTTGGAGATCTCGGGTCAGAGTGAGGACCAGATCGCCGCCGATCTCGCAGCTGAGGCAGTCGCTTTTCGATATGGGGCATTCGGAGAGATAGGCCAAATGCCGGATGAGACCGACTTCACCCCCGACGAGCGGAAGATGTTTCGTGCGGTCGGCAAGGCTCACGTTCTGACAGGCCTGCCGATCTTTACCCACACGCCGTATGGGACAGGACCGAACGTGCCGCGAGACATTGGTCTGCGCCAACTCGACCTCTTGGAGTCAGTCGGAGTCGACCCGCAGCATGTGACCATCGGCCATGCTTGCTGCCTCGACGATCCGAATGCGGAGATCATCAAGCAGGTGGCCATGCGGGGCGCGTTCGTCGGTTTCGACCGGCTGACCGGAGGGCGAGTCGAGGACCCGCAGAAGGTCGAGACGATCCTGGCCTTTCTGGAAGCTGGCTATGGGGACAAACTGCTACTTTCAACCGATCTGCGGCGCGAATTCGACCGTACCATCAGGGTGTTTGTCCCCAAGCTGCTTGCGGCGGGCGTAGACGAGGAGACCGTCCAGAGCGTGCTCGTCGACAATCCGGCTCAATTCCTCGCTTTCTTGCCGAAAGAGGCTGCGTAGCTAACGAAATTTTGGAGGAGTACGATGGGACAGAATCCAGATCCAGCCCCTGACCGGGCAGCGGGGATCACCCCCGGCCTCACCCGGCGTAGCCTGTTGCTGACCGCGCTCGCGAGCGGGGTCAGTGTAAGTATGGCTGGCGCCTCGCCCCTGGTCCCCTTCGGTCGAGAATTCGAGCCGAGTGAGGGCGTTCCGCCAAGTGACCGTGAGGACGTCCCGCCAATCGGCCCCGAGCGACAGAACAGACAGCCGGACACCCTGGTGCTCCTTCAGCAGCAGGCGTCGTTGAGCCAAGAGCTCGCGCGGTGGGTCGCTGACCTGCGTTACGAGGATCTGCCTGCTGCCGTGATCGACCGCGCAAAGGGGGTCTCCCTCCACGCACTCGCGTCCGTGCTACTCGGATCCGAGTCGCGGGGGGGCCAACAGGCCGTCGATCTCATCACGGATGAGGAGGCCGGCGTCCGCAACGGCGCCACCATCATGGTGCACGGTACCAGGGTGACGAGGGCCGGTGCCGCCTTCGCCAACGCAGCGATGGTGAATGGCGGGGGCAAGTGGGATACGTTCCGCATGCTCACGCACGCCGGCACGAGCATCATCCCATGCGCCCTCGTGGCAGCGGAGACCTCCGGCGCGTCGGGGCGGGACTACCTGACTGGCATCGCGGCCGGCTACGAGGTGATGAACCGGCTCTCCGCCGACTACGTACCGACCGTGATGGCCCGCGGATTCCACCCCGGCGTCCTGTTCGGCATCTTCGGACCCGCGGTGGCTGCAGCAAAAATCTTGGGCTACACGGAGGACCAAGTGCACGGCACGATCTCCCTGTGCGTGGCCTTGGCCATCAGCGGCCGCGGGATCCGAGAGCAGGCATCTGCGCGCAACGCCATGCTGGCGGTCGCGTTGGCGGGGCGGGGGGCCGGCGGGGGCGGCGATCCCAGGATCCTGGAGGCGGACGGCGGCTTCTATTGGGCCTACGCCGGCAACAATGAGGGACAGCTCACCCACAGCTTCGTCGGTGAAACGCAGACTAGCCTGGACAAGATTACGGCCAATCTCGGTGAGGACTGGCTCTTCCTGGAGACGCTCTACCGCATCTACTCGACCGCGGGATACAACATCGCGCACGTCGACGTCACGGCGCAGCTGTGCGAGGAGAACGATATCCGTTATGAGGACGTCGACCGCGTCGAGGCGGTAGTAAACTGGCTCGAGACACAGTATCCGAGCCCAGCGTTCCCGGCCAGAAGAGAAGACCTGGATGTGGAGCCGCGGCCGGGTAGCACGCGGTACTATACGGCGTACGGCGTTGTGCAGCGCGGCTTTCCACTCCTCGGCCTACGGGGTGAACCCGATCCGCCCGAGGTCCTGGACCTCATGAGGCGGGTGAGGATCATCCCATCGACCCTGATGCCGCTCTTCGCACCGCGGATCACCATCTTCACCAAGGATGGAAGGAGCTATACCAAACAGGCCACCGGACGGGAGTTCATATGGGACTTCGAGGAAGAGGCGCGTCGCATTCGTGGCGTGGTTGATGGAATCCCTATTCCAGCTGCACAGTTTGAAGAGATGATCTCAACGTGCCGCGATCTGGACCGGCAAGCCCGGGCCGACCGGCTCGTTCAGTTGACGCTAAGAGGATAGGACCACGTCACCCCTATTACTCACAGCGGCGCACAAACCGCCGGCGCCCACCCGAGGAACATGTCGATGCGCGAGAATAACGTTGAATCGGACAGCCACGAAACTGTCGAGTATACGCGTCGCGACTTCTTGACGAGCAGCGCTGTGGTTGCTGGGACCGGGCTGGCGGCAGCGTCGGTCGCGGCCATGCCCTCGGTTGGCTGGGGCCAAGCGCGATCGGAGCGTAAATATATCGGGTACGTGGCCTTCCAGCGTGACAACAAGATTTCGACTTTCTCTATGGATCCGGGCACCGGAGGGCTCACTTGGCAGCAGCAGGTAGCAGCCGAAGGCGGACCGGGGCCGCTGGCCATCGATCCCGGGAGGAACTTTCTCTACGTGGGGAACAGGGACAGCCAGAAGCTTTCCAGTTACCGAATCGATCAAAACACGGGCGGACTTTCTCTTGTTGGGGCAGTGCCGCTGCAAGGTGAGCCGGTTCAAATATCGACCGACCGCACGGGAAGGTTTCTACTCTCGGCTTATTTATATCAAAGCACCGCAGCGGTCCACGCTGTGAACAGCGGCGGTATCATCACTTTCCCGCCCATCGAATGGCGTTACACCGCCTATGGGGCGCACGGAATCCATGTCGACCGCTCCAACCGATTTGTCTTCGTGCCTCACCTCGCCCGCAGCGGAGGTCCCAACGCGATTGCTCAGTTCACGTTTGACGAGAATACCGGGCGCCTCAACCCCAACACGCCGCCTTTTCTGTCCCTGCGGGAATACTTGGGTCCGCGGCACCTCTGCTTTCACCCCACCCTGGACGTGGTTTATTCCTCGGACGAGCAGGGAGGCAGCGCGACGGCGTACCGGCTCGATCAGTCGGCAGGAACACTAACTAATTTCCAGACCATCTCCACAGTGCCCAGCGACTACAACGGAGCCGCCACTTGCTCCCAGATTCAGATCAGTCCCTCCGGAAAGTTCTTGCTCGTTCCCACACGTGGGCATGACAGTGTCGCCAGCTTCGCCATCGACGCGTCCGATGGCGCGCTCACTGCAACCGGCCGAGCACCCACTGAGCCGGGGCCCAGGGCCTTCAGTCTCGACCCGGAGGGCCGCTTTCTGGTGGTTGCCGGGGGGGGTAGGACCAACTATGGCCGGCTGGTGACCTATCAGGTCAACCAAGACAGCGGCGAACTCACCCCCCTGGAAACCTATGAAGGTGGGAACGGGCCCACTTGGGTGTTGATTACCGAGCTGGCTGGGTAGGAGTAAGACGAGAAGCCACAACGCCAGACCCACGTGGCGGATCAACCGAGGCGGAAATACGTTGAAGACGGTCGAGGTCGCCTCCCGACGCGAGGCGTAGACTCCTGGATCGATTCTCTCGAAGGAGGTTCACAGTGTTCGCCCTCTCCGCTCGCCATGTACGCTACTTGCTGCTGTGGATCGTGGTGATTTCACTTTCCCTCGGTATTGCGCGGTTGGTTGACGCTCGAGCGCCCGACCTGCTCGACATTGGCGCTCAGCAGGAGCCTCCCTGTCCTGGGGGGCCGTTGCAGGACTTCGTCACAGGGACGAGCGAGTCGGGGGTTCCCTCGCCAGAAGCCGTAGCCAATGGCGAGCCCCTCAGCGGCCGGTACTGGGGTCCCGGCTCCCGCTCCTTCTGGCACTGCCACGGCGGAGGCCAATATGTCATTGTGATGGAGGGTGTGGGGCGCGTTCAGAAGCGCGGAGAACGTATGCGGGAACTCCATGTTGGTGACATCGAATTCGCGCTCCCAGGAGTCGAGCACTGGCATGGCGCTTCGCCGTCCGAAGGGGCCCGCCACATCAACCAGAGCCTTTCAATCGACGGGGGGCGCGGCGTCTTCTGGATGGAGGAGGTCAGCTCGGACGATTACTTGGGCAACGGAATCGGGATCGCGTCCAGAACGAGATACCTGGAAACTGGGGAACGCTGAGCGAGACTGAGTCCGACTCGACCGGTCCGAATGGCGGCGGGACGATTCGTCCCCAGCCCATGCACGAGCATTGTGATACCGCTGAACCAGGATATCGATCAGGTCGCTGTCTTGGTCGACGGCCCGCCACAAGTAGTGGCGTTCGCCTCTGATCTTCACGAAGACCTCGTCCAGGTGCCAGACATCGCCCAGCCGACCCTGACGACTGTCGCTGGCACCGGCTCAAGTTGACAATACCTCGCCACCGCCTGTCAATTCTGCTTGGATGAAGGTTGGAACCCGCATACCAACCCGCGGATTTAACAGAATTGATCGCCACAACTCTGAACGTGACGAACGGACGCCGATCCACGGATCTTCCGGTAAAGGCGGATCGCGAGCGTGCTGCCCACAGGATTGCCTCGTGATGACCACCAAGCGCTCCGTCCGAGAGGTCCACCGTCGGGCTCCAGGAATCATCTGGCTGCTCGGCGTGACCGCCCTCGGCTGGCTCGGGGGCTGCGGATCCCCTACGGTCGCTC
>Ga0114949_10000640_pt1 | contig 19545 bp, 21 predicted proteins | sample N074metaG_FD_83505 | JGI IMG/M metagenome (GOLD analysis project Ga0114949, IMG submission 83505) | Deep subsurface microbial communities from Kermadec Trench to uncover new lineages of life (NeLLi) - N074 metaG | ecosystem: Environmental > Aquatic > Marine > Ocean trench > Sediment | place...
AAGCTGCGCGCCCATTGGTGCGGGCTTCACACTGATTGCCCTGGTAACGGGTGCGCTGTGGGGCCAGCCCATGTGGGGCACCTGGTGGGAATGGGGCGATGCGCGCCTGGTCTCGGTATTGGTGATGTTCTTTTTGTATCTGGGCTATATGGCCCTGTGGCAAGCCTATGACGAACCCACCAAGGCATCCCGGGCCGCCGCTATCCTGGCGCTTGTCGGCGTGGTCAACGTGCCGATCATTCACTTTTCGGTGGAATGGTGGAACACCCTGCACCAAACGGCCAGCGTGTTGAAAATTGGTGGCCCGTCGATTGATGCGTCGATGCTGTGGCCTCTGCTGATCATGGCGTTGGGCTTTACGGCCTATTTTGTTGTGCTGCTGTTATGGCGCATGCGGGCTGAAATTTTGGCCCGCCGCATCCACGTCTTGATGATGCAAAAGGCCAGCGCATGACCGAGTTTTTCTACATGGGTGGCTATGGGGCCTATATCTGGCCTGCCTATGGCGTGGCAGCCCTGGTTATGATTGGCTTGGTGGTGGCAACCCTGCGCAGTCTGAAATTGCGCGAAGCAGAGCTTGCTAAACTGGAGGCTGAAAAAGAAAAATGGGGTCGTCGCACAGACGATGGGCCGACGGCGGATACCCCATCATGAAGCGTAAAACCCAGCGGGCTGTCTTAATCGGCAGCGGTATGGCGGTTTTAGCCCTTGCCGTTGGTCTGGCCATCTATGCGCTCGATGACAGTCTCAATTTCTTTTTGTCCCCTTCGCAAGTGCAGGCTGGCGACAATATCCCCAGCAACACTTTTCGCCTGGGGGGTCTGGTCGAAGACGGCAGTTTGGTCGTTGACGGCGAAATGAATGTCCAGTTTGTGGTGACCGATAGGGTGGCCGACATCAAAGTCTATTACGACCAGCAAGCGCATGGCTTGCTCCCTGATCTGTTCCGCGAAGGACAAGGTGTCATCGTTGAGGGCACCTATGGTCAAAACCTGTTCACGGCCAGCCGCGTACTCGCCAAACATGACGAAAATTACATGCCGCCAGAGGTTGCCGATGCGCTGAAAGAGGCCGGCGAATGGCGGGGCGAGGCCCCAGAGTGATTGCCGAAATTGGCCATTTCGCCCTGATCATGGCGCTGGTGGTGGCGGTGGTGCAATCGGTCCCGCCTTTGTGGGGGGCCTGGCAGCGCAATACCACCATGATGGGCCTTGCAGCCCCCGCTGCGTGCTTGCAATTGGTCATGTTGGGCACAGCGTTTTTGTGCCTGATGATCGCCTATATCGGGTCGGATTTTTCGGTCATCAATGTGATGATGAACTCGCATACGCAAAAACCACTGCTCTATAAAATCTCGGGCGTTTGGGGGAACCACGAAGGATCAATCCTGTTATGGGCGCTAATCCTGTCGTTCTTTGGTGCCGCCGTGGCGCTGTTTGGCCGCAATCTGCCAACGACCTTCAAAGTGCGGGTGCTGTCCGTACAGGCGCTCATTGGCGTTGGCTTCATCAGTTTTTCGCTGTTTACGTCAAATCCATTCCTGCGCATCAACCCGGTGCCGCTAGAGGGTTTGGGGCTTAATCCCCTGCTGCAAGATCCTGGCCTCGCGTTCCATCCGCCGATGCTCTATCTGGGCTATGTTGGCTTTTCGATTGCCTTTTCCTTTGCTATTGCCGCCCTGTTGGAAGGGCGTGTTGACGCCATCTGGGCACGCTGGGTCCGGCCCTGGACACTGGCTGCCTGGTGTTTTTTGACCGCTGGCATCGCGTTGGGGTCGTGGTGGGCCTATTACGAGCTGGGCTGGGGCGGCTGGTGGTTCTGGGACCCGGTCGAAAACGCGTCCCTGATGCCGTGGCTGGCGGGCACCGCCCTGTTGCACAGCGCCATTGTGGTTGAACGTCGCGAAACCCTGAAAAGCTGGACCGTACTGCTGGCGATCATCACCTTTTCACTCAGCCTGTTGGGCACCTTCATTGTGCGCTCAGGCGTGTTGAACTCGGTGCATGCCTTTGCGTCTGATCCGGCGCGAGGCATTTATATTTTGGCCTTTTTGACCCTGGTGGTTGGCGGTTCGTTAATCCTGTTCGCCGCTCGTGCCTCGGCGCTCAAGCCTGGGGGTGTTTTTGCCGCCGTTTCTCGCGAAGGCGGGCTGGTTTGGAATAATCTGTTTCTGGCGGCGGCCACAGGCACCGTGCTGTTCGGTACGCTGTTCCCCATGTTCGCCGACGCTTTTGGCTACAAGGTCACGGTTGCGGCACCCTATTTTAACGCCGTCTTTATCCCGCTGATGACGCCGTTGATTATAGTCATGGCCATTGCGCCTTTCATGGCCTGGAAGCGCGGCAATATCATGCAGGTATTGCGGCGAATGTGGCCTGCTGGCGTGTCCGTTGTTGTGGCGATTGTGTTGTGTCTGACCTGGCTTGAGACGACATCGCCCATGGCCCTGATGGGCGTGGCCCTTGGTGTGTGGGTGCTGGTGGCTGTGCTGGTTGAGCTGGCAGGGCGGGTGGATTTGTTCCGCACGTCTGTGGGGGCCAGTGCCCGCCGGGCGGTGGGCCTGCCGGGTTCTGCTTGGGGTATGAGCTTTGCCCATGCCGGTATTGGCCTGGTGGTGCTGGGTATCACCGCGTCGGTATCATGGGAGCGTGAGGTGATCACCATGATGCAGCCGGGCGAAACACGAAGTCTCGGTGGTTACGAGATGACCCTGACATCTGTCACGCCAGGCAATGGCCCCAATTACAGCTATATTCGCGGCGTCTTTGAGGTGCGTGAAGAAGGCCAGTTCATCACCCAACTCACCCCTGAAATTCGCACTTTCACAGACCCTCCGACGCAAACGACAGAGGCCGCCATCTATCCGCTTGTCACAGGCGATATCTATGCGGTGATCAGCAACGCCGGGCCCAATGCCAAGCCTGGGTTGTGGGCCGTGCGGTTGTATCACAAGCCCCTGATCAGCTGGATGTGGGCTGGTGCGTTGCTGATGGTAGTAGGCGGCATGTTCTCATTGGCAGATCGCCGGTTGCGGTTGGGTGTTGCGGCGCGGGCCCAACGTCGACGGCGCAGAGAACAAGAGGCAACAGCATGAAAATAAAGCCCTTTTATATCGCCCCGGCCATTATTTTTGTCGCCGTGATTGTTGGCCTATACATCGGGTTGGGCCTCAATCCCAAAGAAACGGCGTTTCCGCTTTACGACCAATCGCCGCCTGAATTCTCGTTGCCAGCACTGGTTGAGGGCCAGCCTGACCTGACGACGGCAGATCTGATGACGGGCCAGGTAACGGTGGTGAATTTCTTTGCCAGTTGGTGCGCGCCCTGTCGTGTTGAACATCCGTATTTGCTGCAATTAGCGGAAATTGATGGCCTGAAGATGATCGGTATCGATTACAGGGACACGCGAGAAACTGCCATCGCCTATCTGCAACAGGCTGGCAATCCCTTTGATCTGATTGGCAACGATGCCAACGCCCGTGTGGGGATAGAATGGGGCCTCGCCGGGGTGCCTGAAACGTTCATCATCAGCGCCGATGGCAAAGTGAAACTGCGCATACAGGGGCCGCTGAACGAACCCATCATGAAACGCCAGGTTTTGCCGCTGTTGGAGGAGCTGATCCCGTGAAGTGGCTATTGCCAGTCCTGATATTGGTGATCGCGCTGCCTGTGATGGCATCAGGCGTCGATGAAAACGTGCTGGCTGACCCTGCCAAGGAAGCCGAGGCACGCGCGATCATGGAAGATTTGCGATGTCTGGTTTGTCAGAACCAATCGATTGATGATTCGAACGCCGACATGGCCGCTGATTTGCGCGCTGTGGTGCGCGAACGCGTGCTCGCGGGTGATAATGCGCCGCAGATCTATGACTATATGGTCGCGCGCTATGGCGACTGGATATTGATGCGCCCGCCCGTCAACGAGAGCACCTGGGTGCTGTGGTTGATGCCTGCCATCCTAATCGTGCTGGGGCTGTTGGTGATATCAGTGTTCCTGCGGCGCGGTCGGGCTCAGGCCCAGACTGTCACGCCCTTGTCTGCACAGGAAGAGGCCGATCTGGAAACCGTCATCGGGAAGGATCACCGCGGATGATCCTGTGGCTTGCAATATCTGGGTTGGCTGCATTGGTCATTGGCACATTGCTGTGGGCGGTTGTGCGGTCGAGTGCGCCTGCCAGCGAGATATCACCTACGGATACGCGTTTTCTGGAAGATCAATTGGACGCCGCAGAAGACGCAGAATCCCGGGCCGAAATTGGCCGGCGCCTGCTCGCGGCTGCCAGAATAACCGCCCCTGTTACCTACACCACAATGGGTGGCGGCGCGCGGCGCGCTCTTATTGTGGCCATTGTTCTGCTAGTGCCCCTGACTGCTGCATTGCTCTATGGATTATTAGGCAAGCCCGGCCAGCCTTCACAATATCGGGGCCTGCAATCCATCGAAGAGATCACCGCGGACGCGTCTATTGAAGAACTGGTGCCCTATATGGCGTCGATCATGCGTCAGCGAGCCGATGACGCCCAGGGCTGGGCGCTGTTGGCGCAACAGGCCAGCCGGATTGGCCGCCATGATCTCGCGGTGATTGCTTTTATCAATTTGAACCGGTTAGACCCTTTGAGCGCGCAAATCGTCGCCTCGTTGGCCGAGGCAAAAATTGCCGAGGCGCAGGGCCTTGTGACCCCAGACGCGCGTAAACTTTTGGTGCAGTCGCTGGAAATGGTACCAGACCTGTCGTCGCCGCAATATTATTTGGGGCTGTATGATTTGCAACAGGGTAATCCCGACAGTGCGGCCAAGCGCTGGCAGAGCTTGCTGGATAACAGTCCGACGGACGCGCCATGGGTGCCCCGCGTGCGCCAGGCGCTGGATCAACTGGCAGCAGGTGGCTGACAAATTCCCACCGCCGTGCCAGACTGCCGCCCATGGCAGGCATATTTGATCAGTTTGAGAACTTCACCCAACGCGTCCCAGACGGCGATACGCATCAGCGTATGGTCTGCGACACGTGTGACTGGATCCACTACGACAATCCCAAGATCATCGTCGGGGCCGTTGTGACCCATGAGGACAAAGTGCTGTTGTGCAAACGCGCCATTCATCCGCGTCTGGGTTACTGGACATTGCCTGCGGGTTTTTTGGAAGAGCACGAGACCACTGAAGATGGCGCCCGGCGCGAAACCATGGAAGAGGCCGGGGCAACCATCGATATCAACAGCCTGTTGGCGGTTTATAATGTACCCCACATTTCGCAGGTGCAGCTGATCTATCGCGCAACTCTGGCGTCACCAGAGTATGCCCCGGGTGTTGAGAGCCTGGAGGTCGCGCTGTTTGATTGGGATGACATCCCGTGGGAAGAACTGGCTTTCCCCAGCGTCAACTGGGCGCTCAACCAATACAGGGAAGTCAAAGGGCAGGCGGTGTTCGCACCGTTCACCAACCCGGTGTCAGGGCTTTAAGTGGATTCAGTTGCCGGTTTTTCGATGGCATAGCGTGACATGCCACGTATCTGAATGACGGCAAATGCCATGGTAATGGGAATAAATCCAATCAGCTTGAAGCTGACCCAAAAGTCAGTGGATGAGTTGCGCCAGACGAATTCGTTCAACGCGGCCATGGCCACAAAAAACAGTCCCCAACGAATACTCTGGACCATCCATCCCTGTTCTGTCATTGGCGGCAAGGCGTTACCCAGTACCAGCTTCAGCAAAGGTCGTTTGATGGCGGCTCCACCCAATAACATGACGGCAAAGAGCGAATAGATAATCGTTGGTTTCATTTTGATGAAGCGGTCATCCTGAAAATAAAACGTCAGCCCACCGAACAAGACAATGATAACCGTCGTTAATGCCAGATTGGCGGGGATCCGCCGGATTTTAACCCAACAGGTGATGACAGAAATGGTCGACACGACCATAAAGATGCCCGTTGCCCCATAGATGCCCAACGAAAAATAGGACCCGAAAAAGACAATCAGCGGCCCCATCTCAAGGACAAATTTCAGCTTCGGTGGCAACTCTTTTTCATTACCGTCTTTGTCAGCCATGCTTTTCCCAGTATCACTCAATCCCGGCAATGGACCGGGCGAAATCCCGGGCATTGAAGGGTTGCAAATCGTCAATGGATTCCCCCACGCCAATGGCATGAACGGGAAGGCCGAACCGGTCGGCGCACGCTATCAATACGCCACCGCGGGCGGTACCGTCCAGCTTGGTCATGATCAAACCGCTGATATTGGCAGCAGATTGGAACACGTCGACCTGGTTCAGGGCGTTCTGTCCAGTGGTCGCGTCCAGCACCAGCAAAGTGTCGTGCGGCGCGGTTTCGTCGAATTTTTCGATGACGCGGATCATTTTCGTCAGCTCTTCCATCAGATGGGTCTTGTTTTGCAGGCGCCCGGCTGTGTCGATCATCAATACGTCGACGTTTTGGTCTCGGGCGGCTTGCAGGGCCTCGAACGCCACACTGGCAGCGTCAGACCCCGCTTCTTTGTGGATAACCGGCACCTTGTTGCGGTCGCCCCATATAGTCAATTGCTCGACGGCAGCGGCGCGGAAGGTGTCGCCTGCGGCCAGCATGACGGACTTACCTTCCTGCTTAAATTGACGCGCCAGCTTGCCAATGGTGGTGGTCTTGCCGCTGCCATTGACGCCGACCATCAACAAAACATGCGGGCGGTTGGAACTGTCTATCTGCAATGGCTGCGCGACAGGCGTCAGGGTTTCTGTAATGACCTCGGCAATCAACGCGCGCACTTCTTCTGGTGCGATGTCTTTGTCGTAGCGGTCAGCGCTGAGTTTACTGACAATTCTGGCGGCAGTTGGCACGCCAAAATCTGCCATGATCAGGATGTCTTCAAGGTCCTCCAGCGTTGCGTCGTCAAGCTTGCGTCTGCCGGTGAACAGGCCGGTCAGGCCCCCGGTCAGGGCTTGCGAACTGCGCCCCAGGCCTTCCTTCAGACGGGCCAGCCAGCCTTTCTTGTCGCCTGTACTCATACAGCCAATTGCCCTGCCAGGCCGTTGCCGCGTTGGCTGATAACGGCCACGTCCACAATGCCCGGTGCCGCATCTGCCACCTGGATGGGGGCAAAATGCGGCGTATGGCCGATACCAATACCGTCCTCGGTCTTTTCGATCAGAACTGAAACCTCTGTGCCGATCTGGCTTTGCAGGAAAGCATCGCGCGCAGCATCGCCTTCGGTGCGTAACAGGGCCGCACGTTCCCGCCGGATATTGCCGGGTAGCTGCGCCATCCTGGCGGCCGGCGTCCCGGGGCGCGCCGAGAACGGGAAGACGTGCAGGAAAGTCAGGCCTGCGTCGGCCACCAGCTTTAGGGTGTTTTCAAACATGGCATCAGTTTCGGTGGGGAAACCGGTGATCAGATCGGCGCCGAACACGACGTCGGGGCGGGCCGCGCGTACCGAGGCGCAAAATTCGATCGAGTCCTCGCGCAGATGGCGGCGCTTCATGCGCTTTAGGATCATGTTATCGCCGGCCTGCAGGCTCAGGTGTAAATGTGGCATCAGGCGGGGTTGATGCGCGATGGCCTCAAACAACGGCTCGTCAACTTCGACCGAATCGATCGACGACAGGCGCAAGCGCGGCAGGTCTGGCACATGGTGCAGAATTTTTTGGCACAAGGCACCCAGGCTGGGCGTTCCCGGCAGATCGTCGCCATAGGCCGTGATGTCGACGCCCGTCAGCACGACTTCTTCATAACCATTGCCCACCAATAGTATGATCTGTTCAATCACGCTGCCCATGGGCACCGATCGTGACGGCCCGCGGGCAAAGGGAATGATGCAAAAGGTGCACCGATGGTCGCAGCCATTTTGAATTTGCACAAAGGCACGGCTGCGGTCGGCAAAGCCTTCCAATAGGTGACCGGCGGTTTCACGCACGGCATCGATATCATTGACGCGGATTTTCTCGGTCGCGCTAACCCCAAAATCGAGCGCTGCATAGGCACTTGTTTGTAGTTTTTCTTCGTTACCCAGAACCAGCGAGACCTCGGGCATATCGGCGAATTGTTCTGGCGACAACTGGGCTGCGCAACCGCCCACAACAACAGGGGTGTTCGGGCTGTTGCGATGCGCCTTGCGGATGGCCTGGCGCGCCTGGCGCACAGCCTCGTTCGTCACGGCACAGGTATTGACAATAATGGCGTCATGCAACCCGGCTTCTTTGGCGCGGGCGGCCATGACTTCCGATTCCACCGTGTTCAGGCGGCAGCCAAAGGTAATGATTTGCTGCCCGCTCATAATGTCACCTGCCCCCGGTAGGATGTATGGGTGTCGCCGGTCATGATGACATGATCATTGTCGTCCCAGAACAGGTGCAGATCGCCCCCATCCAGGCGGATAGTGGCTTGCCGCCCCACCAGGCCCCGACGGCTGGCGGCGACCATCGTGGCGCAGGCACCGGTTCCACAAGCGCGGGTGATGCCGACGCCGCGTTCCCAAACCCGCATGCGGATCAGGTCGGGGCTGATGATCTGGGCAAATTCAACATTGATGCGTTCGGGAAACAGCGGGTCGGTCTCGATGGTGGGGCCCAGCTGGTCGACGGCGATGCTTTCCACGTCGTCGACAAAAAAGACGGCATGGGGGTTGCCGACATTGGCAAATCCGGGCGCGCTGACGGGGCCGTGTTCGAAGTTGCCTTTGACCGTATCCATTTCGCGCGCAAGCGGGATGGCTTGCCAATCCAGGGCCGGGACACCCATGTCGACCGAGACGATGCTGCTGTTGCCATCGCGCGAGCAAACCAACAGCCCGGCATTTGTCTGCAGGGTAATGCGCTGCGTACCAGATTCGTCCATTAACCCAGATTCGTCCATCAACAGTGCGCCAACACAGCGGCTGGCGTTGCCACAGGCGTCGACCTCGTCGCCATCGGCATTCTGGATGCGCACGAAAGCGTCGGCGCCATCATCTGGTAACAGGGTAATCAGTTGGTCACAGCCGATGCCGGTCTTGCGGTCGGCAATAGCCTGGACCTGGCTGGCATCAAGGCGTAACGGCGCCTCACGGAAATCAAAGACAACGAAATCGTTGCCCAGACCGTGCATTTTGACGAAGTCAAAATTGGTGCCTGTTGCGCTCATGGGCGCCTTATATGGGCGGGGGCGGGTTGGACTCAAGCGAAAAGCCGAGTCCGTTGACGTTGGGCTTTAGCCAAATACCAGCGGCAACAGCCACCAGGCAAAGAAGATGGTGACGATGATGCTGACAATGTTCAGCCAGAATCCGGCCTTGACCATATCAGGGATGGTCAGATATCCCGACCCAAAGACAATGGCATTGGGTGGCGTGGCCACGGGCAACATAAAGGCGCAACTGGCGGCCATGGCGGCGGGCGCTGCCAATAATATGGGGTCAATACCAATGCCGACGGCCAGCGCCCCAATGACGGGGATAAAAGCTGTGGTCGTCGCGGCGTTTGATGTCAGCTCGGTCAGGTAGACGATAATGATGACAATGACCGCGGTCAGGCCAATCAGTGGCCAGGTGCCCAGAGCGGACAGGCTTTCACTGATCCAGACCGCCAGGCCGGAATGTCCCATGGCGGCCGCCAGGCTGAGGCCGCCACCAAATAACAAGATAAGCCCCCAGGGCAGGCGGGATGTCGCCGACCAGTCCATCAGCCGGTCACGCCCTTCATCCGGTCTGGCGTCATCTACGTTTTTGTCGCCCGACGGCATCAAAAACAAGACCAGCGTGCCGAAGATGGCGATGCCCGCGTCAGAGGCGTTGGCGATAAATTCGGGAAAAGCAGATCCGGCAGAAAAATGTTCGACCAGAAACTCTTTTGACAGGCCACGCCCGACCCACAGCGCGGCTACCAGGCCAGCAACAATGGCGACCCTTTTTTCGGGCACAGTGATCGAGCCCATACTTGCGCGTTCCCGGTTTATATGGGCGGTTGCGGCATCGCTGGGCCCCAGATCGAACGGATAAACCACACGGGTCAGCATCAGCCAGGCCAGGGGCAGCATGACAAATACGAAAGGCATGCCCAGCAGCATCCATTGGCCCATGCCGATCTCGATGTCAAAGCTGTCACGCAGGATAGAGGCCATGGCCAGATTGGTCGGCGTGCCGATCAACGTCCCGACACCGCCAATACTAGCCGCATAGGCAATGCCCAACATCAGACAGATGGCAAAGGCCCGGTGGTGGCGAGCTTCCTCTGGGGCGCTATCGTCGGCCTCGGCCAATATTATGGCGGCGACCGACATGCCGATGGGTAACATCATCATGGTGGTCGCGGTGTTGGAAATCCACATGCTCAGGGCTGCCGTGGCGACCATGAACCCCAGCACGATGGCATGAGGGTGCGACCCGACAAAACCAATGATCCCCAGGGCAATACGGCGATGCAGATTCCACCGTTCCATGGCAATGGCGATCATAAAGCCGCCCAGGAACAAAAAGATCAGCGGATTGGCATAAGGCGACGTGGCCGCCTTGATGGGCATGACGCCTAATATTGGGAACAGCACAATCGGTACCAGCGACGTGACGGCGATCGGGATGGCCTCTGTTGCCCACCACACCGCCATCAACAAGGCGACGCCTGCTGTTATCCACGCAGTATCCGACATGCCTTCGGGCGCTGTCGTCAGTAGGAAAAAGGCCAGAACCAGCGGGCCCAATACCAGACCAATGGATTTTATCAATGTCATCGGGGCTCCGCCTGGGCTTAATTCGGGTTCAGCGCGATGATAAGGGCATCAACCATGATTACCAGCGCATTCCAGTTGGAACGCAGGATCAGCGTCAGGCCAGTGATGCCAATGGTGGGCCAGCCAGACCAGTATTCTACCCTGGGCGCGCGATCTGCGCTTCTATCAAGAAGCGACCTTGGACAACACCAGGATGACCCCATTATAGATGCTATGCATGGCGATGGGCAGAAGGACCGAGTTAAACCGCGCGCGGGCCAGCCCCAGAAGGATGCCAAATATCAATATGACGATCAGACCGCCCAGATTGTAATTGGTGTGCATCCCTGCCCACCAGACCGATGACAGCAAAATGGCCCCATTGACGCCCAGGGGACTGTTCTTCAGCCCCTCAAAGATAAAGCCGCGAAACAGTAGTTCTTCCCACATAGGTACGGCGATAATGATGGTGACCAACAACATCAGGCTGGGGTCCAGCATCGCCAAGGGATCAAGGACCGGCGTCGGGTCGGACATCGAGTCATAAACTGTCGTGACAATACCGCTGATGAAGACATAGCCAAAAGCCAGCCACAACCAAGGCTGCATCTGTTTCCATGAAACCGGGGTGACGCCTAGATAGGCATCGGTGCCGGCTTTCAGCCGCGTGCGGGTCAGGTAATAGATAATGGCGCTGCCAACGACGGCAGAAATGCAGACCAGCTGCAGAAAGTAATAGGCCAATTCTGGCGTAATATTGCCCTCGACCACCGGTGAAATATCGATCGCCTCGTTCATGAATGCCATTGAAAGCAGGGCCAAAAGCCAAACACCAATCACCGTCGAGCCAATATAGACGGCTACCCCATAGCCGATGGTCGGCCAGGGCTTGAAAGCGACGGTAGAGTTATTGGCGGTATTTTGATTCATGATGGTCCAATTGTAGCAGTATCTTGTCGCCAAATTGGTAACAGATTTCGCAATAATCTATATCTTGTATGAGGCTTGACATTAAGGCCCTGTCGGCATAGTTTCCGCGCCGATCAACGAAAGCAACCGTTTTCGTGTCTTTGGATACCCACCCGTCAGCGAAGGTTCGCCCACGGGTGCTTTTGGCGTATGGCGAATGTTTGACACTCTATCAAGCCGTTTAGGCGATGTATTTGACAAGCTGAAGGGCCGCGGCGTTCTGAGTGAAGCCGATGTCACTGCCGCCATGCGTGAAGTGCGTGTGGCCTTGCTGGAAGCCGACGTTGCATTGTCCGTCGTCAAAGAATTCGTCGACAAGGTCAAAACCCGCGCTGTTGGTGAAGAAGTCACCAAATCTGTTTCCCCGGGCCAGATGGTCGTCAAGATTGTTAATGACGAGCTGACAGCCATGTTGGGCGGCGAAAGCGTCGGGCTGAACCTGAGCGCGGTCCCCCCGGTTGTTTATCTGATGGTCGGCCTGCAAGGCTCGGGTAAAACGACATCGTCGGCCAAGATCGCCAAGTTCCTGCAGGACAAAAGCAAAAAGAAGGTCCTGATGGCCTCGCTGGATGTCCGTCGCCCCGCCGCCCAGGAACAGCTGAGGCTGTTAGGCGAACAGGGTGATATCGCAACGCTGCCAATTATCGAAGGCCAGATGCCTGTCGATATTGCCAAGCGCGCGGTACAGGCCGGCAAATTGGGCGGCCATGATGTCATCATTCTCGACACGGCGGGTCGGTTGCATGTGGATGAAAGCATGATGGCAGAACTTGATGCAATCCGCCTTGCGACCAATCCGCTGGAAACGCTGTTGGTCGCCGATGCGTTGACGGGCCAGGATGCCGTGAATGTCGCAACCCAGTTCAATGACCGGTTTGCCCTGACAGGTATTGTGCTGACGCGGATGGATGGCGATGCCCGCGGTGGCGCGGCATTGTCTATGCGTGCCGTCACCGGTTGCCCGATTAAACTGGTCGGTTCGGGCGAACGTATTGAAGATCTTGAAGCCTTCCACCCTGACCGGGTTGCCTCGCGCATTCTGGGCATGGGCGACATTATCAGCCTGGTTGAAAAAGCCGGCGAGATGATCGAGGCTGAAGACGCCGAGAAACTTGTTAAGCGGTTGAAAAAAGGCCGGTTTTCTCTTGAAGATTACCAAAACCAACTGGCGCAAATGCGCAAGATGGGCGGCATGGGGGGCATCCTGAAGATGTTGCCCGGTGTCGGCAAAATGAAAAAGGCGCTGGACGCCGCAAATGTCGATGAGCAGGTATTTGTGCGTCAGGGCGCAATTATCAGTTCGATGACCCCATTGGAGCGGGTCAAAACCAAAATTATTGGCGCGTCGCGAAAAAAGCGTATCGCGGCGGGTTCGGGCACTTCGGTGCAAGAGGTCAATAAACTTCTCAAGCAACACCAGCAAATGGCGCAGATGATGAAGCGCATGAGCAAGGGTGGGAAAAAGGGCGTGCCCCAGCTTCCCCCCGGCTTTGATGGATTGCTTGGTTAATTCACACGCACTAAACAAAGGATAGAACCTAAATGGCGTTGAAAATCAGACTAGCCCGGGGCGGCGCGAAAAAGCGGCCCTATTACCGAATCGTTGTAACAGATTCACGCAATCCTCGTGATGGCAAGTTCATCGAACGTGTTGGCCACTACAACCCGCTTCTGCCGAAGGGTCACGATAATCGTGTTAAACTGGAAAACGAACGGATTGAATATTGGCTGAGCGTTGGTGCTGTGCCAACCGACCGCGTTGCGCGCTTCTTGGGTGAAGCAGAAATTATTCCGATGCCTGCGCAGAGGAATAACCCCATCAAGGGTAAGCCTGGCCAAAAGGCACAGGAACGTGCTGAAGAATTGGCAGCCGCTGCCGCTGCGCCTGCTGAAGAAGCTCCAGCCGAAGAAGCGCCTGCTGAAGAAGCGGCTAAAGAATAGGCTTGTCTGTGTCGGATCCCCTGGATGAAAGCTTTGTCTGCTTGGGGGTCGTCATCGGTGCCATCGGTGTCAAAGGCGAGGTCCGGATTAAGACCTTTACCGAAACACCCGAAGGCTTGGTGGATTACGGCACATTAACGACCCGGCCCGGTGGGCAGACGGTCGACATCATGTCGATCAGGGTTGTGAAGGACGGTGTGGGTGTGTTTTTCGACGGCATTGCCGACCGTGACGCAGCCGCAGCCCTGAAAGGGACCGAATTGGGGGTTATTCGTGACGCCCTGGGAGCGACAGAAGAGGAAGACACTTTCTTTCATGTCGATCTGATCGGTCTTGCCGTGAGGGACCAAAGCGGGACCACATTGGGTACGGTGACGCAGGTCCACGATTTTGGTGGCGGCGACGTCCTCGAGATCAAGCTGGGCGGGCAGGAAAAGACAGAACTGGTGCCGTTTCAAACAGAAACAGTACCAGAGGTGAATATAGAGGCAGGTTACCTGGTGTTGCGGGAAACGCAGTGGCTGGAAACCGGTAAAGACAGAAAAGGAGAAGGCGAATAGCGCAAGACGCTTCCCAGACAGAACGGGCGCAGACGGAACGGGCGCAGACGGAACGGGCCCAGACAGAACGGGTATGGACAGCACGGGTGTTGACCCTGTTTCCAGAGATGTTCCCAGGATCGCTTGGGTATTCACTGGCCGGGAAAGCACTTTCGAATGGCCTTTGGTCGCTGGAAACAGTGGATTTGAAGACATTCGGTCTGGGCAAGCACCGCACCGTCGATGACACACCAACAGGGGGCGGCCCCGGCATGGTGATGCGACCCGACATTCTGGCTGCTGCCATTGACGATGTGCACAAGGGTGATCCCGCACAGGGTCAACCGCTGATCTATTTGTCCCCAAGGGGGGAACGATTGACCCAGCAAATGGCCCACGACCTTAAAGACGCAGGCGGTGCCACCCTGATATGTGGCCGGTTTGAAGGGGTTGATGAACGGGTGTTGGAAGCGCGGGCAGTCAAGGAAGTCAGTGTCGGGGACTATGTCCTCTCGGGTGGAGAGCCCGCAGCGCTGATTTTGATGGATGCGGTTATTCGCCTGCTGGCGGGCGTGGTTGGCGATGCAGCCGCGTTAGAGAGTGAAAGTTTCGAGTCTGGTTTGTTGGAATATCCCCAATATACCAAGCCCCAAGAATGGGAAGGGCGTGCCGTACCAAAGGTGCTTCTTTCCGGTCATCACGGAGAAATTCAGGGATGGCGAAAACGTAAGGCAGAGGATATAACCCGGGCACGGCGGCCAGATCTATGGGATCGCTATCTTGCCCGGACTGAAGATGAATGACTTTTAGGTGGGCCCAACTGGGCAAACCGGGAAGTTACGGAATTGGCGAGTGCCAGAAATAGCAATTGGCGTGAGCCAACAATAGCGATGACCAAGTTGGTCAAAGTAAAGTGAAGGAAAGAACGATGAATATCATTGAAGAGATCAATCAAGAGCAGATTGACAAGCTGACCGCAAACAAGGAAATCCCTGAATTTGCGGCTGGTGATACCGTCAAGGTAAACGTCCGCGTTGTCGAAGGCACGCGTGAACGTATCCAGGCTTTTGAAGGCGTCTGTATTGCCCGTAAGAATGACGGGCTGGATTCGTCATTTACGTTGCGCAAGATTTCTTATGGTGAAGGGGTGGAACGCGTGTTCCCGCTCTATTCCCCACGTCTCGACAGCATCGAAGTTGTCCGCCGCGGCCGTGTTCGTCGTGCTAAACTGTACTATCTTCGTGGCCGTCGCGGTAAGGCTGCGCGTATTGCTGAAAAGCAAGACTTCAATCGCAAGCCAAAGGGTGCCAAGGCAGCTGCTGCCCCGGCCCCTGCTGCTGCCGATACAGCTTCCGAAGAATAGTCTCAGATAGTTTGGCCAGGAGTTCGGTACTATGAGTGGTCCACGCACGCTATACGACAAAGTGTTTGATGCGCATCTGGTGGATGTGCAGGACGATGGCACCTGTGTGTTGTATATTGATCGTCACCTCATTCATGAAGTGACAAGCCCGCAGGCTTTTGAAGGCCTGCGTCAGGCTGGGCGCACAGTGCGTCGGCCAGAAGCTACGCTGGCTGTGCCGGACCACAATGTACCGACGGCTAATCGAGATCAGGAAATCGAGAACGAAGAATCTCGTATCCAGATCGAGACCCTGGCCAAGAACTGCGCAGAGTTTGGTGTGCCCCACATCTCGATGAATGATATTCGTCAGGGTATTGTGCACGTGGTTGGCCCCGAACAGGGCCTGACCCAGCCAGCGATGACCATTGTCTGTGGTGACAGCCATACGGCAACCCACGGTGCCTTTGGTGCCCTGGCGTTCGGTATCGGGACGTCCGAGGTTGAACATGTACTGTCGACGCAGACATTGTTGCAAAAGCGATCCAAGAACCTGCGCGTGAATGTCGAAGGCGATTTGCCCGTCGGCGTGACGGCCAAAGACGTTGTGATGTCTGTCATTGGCCATTTGGGGACAGCAGGCGGGACGGGCTATGTCATCGAATTCGCGGGCTCGACAATCCGCGATCTGTCGATGGAAGGCCGCATGACCGTGTGTAACATGGCTATCGAAGCCGGCGCGCGTGCTGGCCTGATCGCCGCTGACCAAAAGACGTTTGATTTCGTCAAAGGCCGCCCCATGTCACCCAAGGGTGGCCACTGGGAAATGGCGCTGAACTATTGGTCGGATTTCTATACTGACGATGGGGCAAGCTTTGACAAGGAACTGACCCTGCAGGCTGCCGACATTGAACCGCAGGTGACCTGGGGCACATCCCCTGAAGACGTGCTGCCCATAACGGGCGTGATCCCCAGTGCAAGTGATTACGCGGACGAAGCCCGCCAGAAGGCCACCGCGCGGTCACTGAAATATATGGGCCTCACCGGCGGCACTGCGCTGCAAGACGTGGTTATCGACCGGGTATTTGTCGGGTCTTGCACCAATGGCCGGATCGAAGACATTCGCGCCGTTGCAGCCATCGCCAAGGGCCGCAAGGTTGCTGACAATGTCAGTGCCATGGTGGTGCCCGGGTCTGGTCTGGTCAAAGAAATGGCTGAAGCCGAAGGCTTGGACAAAATTTTGATCGAAGCAGGCTTTGACTGGCGCGACCCTGGTTGTTCCATGTGCCTGGCCATGAATGAAGACAAGCTGACGGTTGGTGAACGGTGCGCATCCACATCGAACCGCAATTTTGAAGGCCGCCAGGGCAGGGGCGGGCGTACCCATCTGGTTAGCCCGGCCATGGCTGCAGCAGCAGCGATTGCGGGCCATCTGGTCGATGTTCGCGACTTTCAAGACACCGCTGGCCAAGATTCCGCTGGCCAAGATACCGCTGGCAAGAAATAGGCGTCGGAGAGAGATAATGGAAAAATTCACCCAGTTGACCGGTGTTGCTGCACCGCTGCCCGATATCAACGTCGACACCGACAAGATCATCCCTGCGGACTATTTAAAGACGATCAAGCGTACCGGCCTTGGCGTCGGGCTGTTCAGCGAGATGCGCTATCTGGCAGACGGGTCCGACAACCCTGATTTCGTGCTGAACAAGCCAGCCTACCGCGAAACCAAGATTCTGGTGGTCGGCGAAAACTTTGGCTGCGGGTCGTCGCGTGAACATGCGCCCTGGGCGCTCCTTGATTATGGGATCCGATGCATCATTGCGACCAGCTTTGCCGACATCTTTTTCAACAATTGCTTCAAGAATGGCATTCTACCGATTGTCCTGCCGCAGAGTGACATCGACAAATTGATGGATGATGCGGATCGTGGCTCTAATGCAGTGCTGTCGGTTGATCTGGAAACGCAGGAAATTCGCGGGCCAGACGGTGGCGTCATCAGCTTTGACGTGGACGAGTTCCGTAAGCATTGCCTGCTTAATGGTCTGGACGACATTGAGCTGACATTGCAACGCGACCAACAGATCAGCGACTTTGAGTCCAATCAGGCGGCCGAACAGCCCTGGCTATAAAGCCCAATGAATCAGATCGCTGAAAAAGCGACATAAAGGAATTGAATGATGGCGCAAGATATTAACCTGCTCATTCTGCCGGGTGACGGCATTGGTACAGAGGTCATGGCGCAGGTACGCCGCGTGACCGACTGGATCGGCACCAATCAGGGCATCACCTTCAATATCGAAGAAGATTTGGTTGGTGGCTGTTCCATCGACGCCCATGGCACATCGCTAACGGACGAATGCATGGCCAAAGCAATGGCGGCTGACGCGGTGCTATTGGGCGCGGTCGGCGGCCCAAAGTGGGACAAGGTTGATTTCGACATTCGGCCCGAGGCTGGCCTGCTGCGCTTGCGCAAGGATATGGGCCTGTTCGCCAATCTGCGACCGGCCATTTGCTTTGATGCCCTGGTGGATGCGTCTTCCCTGAAGCCCGATTTGATCAGCGGCCTTGATATCATGATCGTGCGCGAGCTGACCGGCGGCGTTTACTTTGGTGAACCGCGTGGCATCACCGACCTGCCCGACGGCCAACGCCGGGGCGTCAACACCCAGGTCTATGACACCGAAGAAATCCGCCGTGTTGTGCGTGTGGCCTTCGATCTGGCCCTGCAACGCGATGGTCGGGTGACGTCGTGTGATAAAGCCAATGTGATGGAAAGCGGCATCCTGTGGCGCGAAGAAGCCACTTGGGTCCATGAAAACGAAGCACAATATGCCGACATCGAATTGTCGCACATGTATGCCGACAATGCGGCCATGCAGTTGGTGCGCCAGCCCAAGCAGTTTGATGTGATAGTCACCGACAATCTGTTTGGCCACATCCTGTCTGATACGGCAGCCATGTTGACGGGCTCGCTGGGCATGTTGCCATCTGCGTCTTTGGGCGCGCCCGACGAGAGCGGTGTGGCCAAAGCCATGTATGAACCCGTGCACGGCAGCGCGCCGGATATTGCAGGGCAGAACCTGGCCAACCCGATTGCATCGATCCTCAGCTTTGCGATGGCCTTGCGCTATTCGTTCAATCTGGGTGCCGAGGCTGACTTGATTGAAAAATCGGTTGAAAATGTCCTCGCCGAGGGTTATCGCACGGGCGACATCATGCAACCTGGCATGAACCAGACAACAACCACAGGCATGGGCGATGCTATTATCGTCGCTTTGGACAAGCTGGCTGGCTGACGGAGATTAAAATGGGTTACAACGTAGCTGTTGTCGGTGCCACCGGCGTCGTGGGTCGTGAAATACTGCAGATTTTGGAGGAACGTCAGTTCCCCATCGACCATATTGATGCGCTTGCATCCCGCAAGTCATTGGGTCGCGAAGTGTCTTTTGGCGATACCAAGGTGTTGAAGATTGCCGCGCTCGAAAACCACGACTTTTCGAAAACAGATATCGCTTTGTTCGCCGCTGGTTCTGCTGTTGCCAAAGAATATGGCCCCAAGGCCGCCGCTGCCGGTTGCGTCGTCATCGACAACAGCTCGTACTTTCGGGTCGACCCCGATGTGCCGCTGATCGTGCCCGAGGTAAACCCCGAAGCCATCGACGGCTATACCAAGAAGAACATCATCGCCAACCCGAATTGCTCGACAGCCCAGATGGTTGTGGCGCTGAAGCCTCTGCATGATATCGCCAAGATCAAGCGGGTGGTTGTGGCAACCTATCAGTCTGTGTCGGGTGCTGGTAGCGATGCGATGGATGAGCTGTTCACCCAGACGCGCGCTGTTTTTGTGAATGACGACGTCAAAAGTGAATATTTTACCAAGCAGATCGCGTTCAACGTTATCCCGCATATCGACGATTTCATGGCCGACGGTTCGACCAAAGAAGAATGGAAGATGGAAGTCGAGACTCACAAGATCCTCGACGCCAATATCGAATTGACCGCGACCTGTGTGCGTGTGCCCGTGTTCGTGGGCCATTCAGAGGCCATCAATATCGAGTTTGAAAAAGAAATCGACGTCAAGACGGCACGCAATG
>Ga0114949_10000645_pt1 | contig 19503 bp, 17 predicted proteins | sample N074metaG_FD_83505 | JGI IMG/M metagenome (GOLD analysis project Ga0114949, IMG submission 83505) | Deep subsurface microbial communities from Kermadec Trench to uncover new lineages of life (NeLLi) - N074 metaG | ecosystem: Environmental > Aquatic > Marine > Ocean trench > Sediment | place...
CACGGGCTGCCGAGGTCTCGAGTGCCGTTCGGAACACGCCCGCAACCCGTTTCAGGTAGCGGTCGCCCAGCGCCATGACCTCCTCGTCGGCGTCTCCGAACTCGACCATCGTGTTGACCATGAGACAACCCATTTGGGCACGCTCGGGGAGCCGCTCACGGACCACACCAAATCTCCGGAACCAATCAGAGATGCCTTCGACGCCGCCACCTTCGACCATCTGGAGTACGCGCTCTATCTCGTTTGACAGGTAGAAGTCGATCGACTTGTGGAGCATGTCCTGCTTGGACCCGAAGGCGGCATAGAGCCGGGGTCGGGCGAGACCAGTCGCCTCCTCGAGATCGGAGACCGAAGTCGTTTCGTACCCCTTCGCCCAGAAGACGTCGGTGACCTTCTGGATCGCTTCGTCGATGTCGAATTCTCTTGGCCTGGCCATTGATTTCCTTGTTCTTGACTGACTGGTAACTTACTGTCTATATTATATACCGATCAGTCAACAACGGAAGGCAGCAACCATGACAGTGCACGTCGAAGCCAAGACCGTCGCAAAGGCCCCGGCCAGCGTCGTTTGGGAAATCCTGGACGACTTCGAGAACGTCGCGGACTACACCGACCAGGTGAAAACAAGCACGCTAGCCAGCGACAACACAACCGGAGTCGGTGCGGTCCGGCAGTGTGACCTCGCACCGTTCGGTTCCACCAACGAGAGGATCCTGGAGTACGTGCCTCAGGAGAAGATGGTGATCGAGCTTTATGACCTCAGCGGGATGCCGATCAAAGGAACACTCTCCACCTTCACCGTCAAGCCGCTAGGCGAGAACGAGACCGAACTCTCTTTCAGCTCGGAAGTCGAGCCGAAGGGTGGCATCGCCAAGGGCTTTCTGAGTAAACGACTCGAATCACGTCTCCCCAAGGGAGCGAAAGCGATGCTCGACGATCTTGCCCACGCCGCCGAGGAGCGGTTGGCTCGCACCTAACCGGAGTTCCGTGGCCAGTTGTTCTCCGCTTCGGCGGATCTGGCTGCTCTTTGGTGAGTCCCGCTCGTGGGTGGCCGATCTTCCAATGTGCGGTGGTCCCGTCAACAAGTGGACTGTCGCAGGATCCCGAGCTCGTTGAAGAGGCTCAGCGATCTGTACGGACATGAGGCCACACATAGACCGGCCAGACAGGAGGCGCTAACCGGCATTATGAACCTCTGGCCCGGCACGCATAAGTGCCGTTATGTGTGGAAGATCGATACCATGAGGTTCACGTCGTGACGCTTCCGGCGACGTTAAACACGGAGGCAAACAACTCGGATAGGAATCTTTGGGCCTCGCCGCCTCTCAGACGCAAAGAGGAGGGCAGGTCCATTTCCTATTCCTGGAGGCGATTGAGATCCCTTCGAGCCAATCGGTCACTCGGCTCGGTCATCGGTTTCCTCATTCGGCTCACGGGCGTGTTGATCATGTCGATCGACCCGTCTACGTTCGGCTTTCTCGGCTGCCTCTTTGCGTTCTCGCTCGTGGCGCTCGTGATTCTCCTTACGCTCGCGCTCGTAACGCTCCGCTCTCTCCTGGTCAGTCTCCACAATGCTCCTTTGCTTCAAACGTCGAGACGGGTTGGCTGGCGAGCAACCGTGTCACGATTCATAAGTCACGTCGATCCTTGGATCACAGGTTCACTAGTTTGATCGCTTGCGGCTGCCCGTTTGAGGGTCTGGAGTTTGGTATTCGGTGCACGGGCACCTCGGCACCGAGCACCGCATGCCACGTCGATGCTCCTGATGAGGGTGCCCGCATCCTCCGCATCGAGGCTTGACGTTTTTTACACCACTGGGTTTCGGGGTCAACGGGACCGTTCTTTGGCGACATTGACGGCGAGCTGACGGCTATCAACGTTTTGCCCATTGAGAGCACCTATCGCCGCTTGGGCACCCTCAGCAGTTGCCATTTCCACAAACCCGAATCCCCGTGATCTGCCACTGTCACGATCTGTGATCACTTGCGCCTTGCTGACTTCACCGTGAGCAGCGTACAGCGACTCCAAATCTGAGCTGTTGGTGTTGAACGTGAGATTCCTCATATACAGGTTGTTGGACATTGGCGCTCCTTCCGAGCTTCAAACCGCCAAGAACCCACGCCGCGCCTGGCCGGCTGGGAACTGATCCACTTCGGCGATCAACGAGACCCTGCATGTCCTGCGGGTGGCTCCCCTAGGCGGAAAAGAGAGACGGAGCGGGCGTCGTACGCATTCAACGTACGCGCGACCACCGTAGCCCCGACCCTATTCGACCCAACATCCCTGCCCATAACCGGCTGGGAGGGATGATGTGGGCTGTGTGGCCCGCATCCTGTCAGGCGGCGAGACGCCGGTTGAGCTGATTGAGTCCGCTGGTTGGTTCCCATTCCGTGTGGCAGTGGTGGATGCCACCCTGTTTGCCCGATGCGAGTGGAAGGAGCGACACTGTTCGAACACTTACCCCCAGGCCTTGACGGCAACCGGGATCCAACACATAGACCCCGGCGCTTTCGAACTTTTCGTGTCCGGCGGCAGGGAATTACCCCACGACACCTTCCTCGATCTCGACGTGCTGATGCCCCTCATCGCAGGATCGGAGAGTGATGTGATTGGTCTCCCGGCCGGTGAGTTGCCTGAGGCGACCGGACAGGCATCAGTGGTCGAGCTGCCGATCGGGTCAGTGGAGTTCCGATTCGAAGACGGTGCCTACACCCGGTATGAGTCCGGGGAGCCGTTCGTGGTTCTTGACTCCCTGGAAGGTCAATCCAGCCTCCTGGTTCACGAGACGGTGATCGTGATGTTCGTGGCGGAGCGAAGTGCAGGGTACGAGGATTCGAACGGAGCTCCGGTATCGACCTTCGATGTGATCGGCAGCGAAGATCTCCTGGTCTTCCGCAACGGCGACTTTTTCGAGGCCACCTGGTCTCGTTCGGCGCAGAAAGATCCATTTGTCTTTCTTGACGGGGGAGGGAGTCCATTCGGCATCCCGGAGGGCTCCACTTACATGGCAATAGTTCCTCGCGATCACGACGTCACGTTCGGCCCCTAGGTTTCGCCTCGCCACCGGTCGACCCGAGACCTTCAACGTCCACCGGTGGGTCAAGGTCTATCGCGCTGATATGGACCTGATACGCGAAATCTGACGTCCGACTAACGTCGCCCGCCAGCACTCATCGATTGACCCAAGGAGTCAAACATGGCCACAGAGTTCAATGGCGTTGTCAACGTCGACATCCGCGACTCTGTCGAAGACTGGACCCCCTACCTGCAACCCCAGGCTCCGGAGGGTGCTCCGAATGTTTTGATGATCGTCTGGGACGACGTGGGGTACGCCGCCCTGGACGTCATGGGCGGCCCCATTGACACACCCTCCATGCGACGCATCGCCGAGAGCGGAATCCGTTACTCGAACTTCCACACCACGGCCCTCTGCTCCCCAACACGCTCCAGCCTTCTCAATGGGCGCAACGCCACGAGCAACAACATGGCCGCTATCACCGAGGCCTCAGCCGGGTTTCCTGGCTTCTCGGCACGGATTCCGTTCGAGAACGGCTTGATATCCGAGGTTCTCAACGAAAGGGGTTGGAACACCTACGCCGTCGGCAAATGGCACCTCACCCCAGGAGAGGAGACCGATCTCTCCAGCTGGAAGGGTCGCTGGCCTTTGGGACGAGGCTTTGAGCGCTTCTATGGGTTCCTTGGGGGTGAAACCAATCAGTGGTACCCCGATCTGGTCTACGACAACCATCCCATCGAGGCGCCCGCTACCCCGGAGGAGGGCTATCACCTCTCAGCCGACCTGGTCGATCAGGCGATGAGGTTTGTCCGCGACTCGAAGACCGTCGCCCCGGACAAACCGTGGTTCATGTATTTCTGCCCGGGAGCCGGCCACGCCCCTCACCACGTGGCCAAGGAGTGGGCCGACAAGTACGAGGGCAAGTTCGATCAGGGCTATGAGGCGATCCGGGAGACGATCCTGGCCCGCCAGAAGGAGATGGGTCTCCTTCCCGAGGACACCGACCTGTCGCCGATCAACCCACATGGTGAGCCCGACGGGATAACCGGCCCTGAGGGTCAACCGTGGCCCCAGTTGGACTTCGTCAAGCCGTGGGACTCGCTGAGTGATGACGAGAAGAAGCTCTTCAGCAGGATGGCCGAGGTGTTCGCCGGCTTCATCTCCTACACCGACTATCAGATCGGGCGGTTTCTCGACTATCTCGAGGAGTCGGAACAGTTGGACAACACCATCATCGTTGTGGTCTCGGACAACGGCTCTAGCGGGGAAGGTGGACCCAACGGCACATACAACGAGAACCGCTTCTTCAACGGTGTCCCCGACACCATCGAAGAGAACATGAAACATCTGGGCAATCTCGGCGATCCGACTACCTACAACCACTACAACACCGGATGGGCCTGGGCGCTCGACACACCGTTCCCCTACTGGAAGCGTTTTTCCGGATACGAGGGAGGCACCGCAGACATCTGTCTCGTCGCATGGCCCGCGGGCATCGAAGCTCGAGGGGAGATCCGTCATCAGTACACCCACGCCGTCGATGTCGTACCCACGTTGTACGAAATGCTCGGGGTCACCCCTCCTTCGGTGCTCAAGGGTTATACCCAAAGCCCGATCGAAGGAGAGAGCTTTGCCGAGTCGTTCACGAATCCGGACGCACCTGAAAGAGAGACACAGTTCTATTCGATGCTCGGCCAACGCGCCATCTACCACAAGGGCTGGTTGGCCAACACGGTGCACCCACCACTATCGGGATGGTCGGGCTTCGACAAAGACGAGTGGGAGCTCTATCACCTTGCCGAGGACCGGACGCAGTCGAAGAACCTTGCCTCGAAGTATCCGGAGAAGCTGGAAGAGCTGAAAGGGCTGTGGTTTTTCAACGCGGGCAAGTACGACGGGCTTCCTCTCGACGACCGTACGGCCGCTGAGATCTTTGCCTCCGATCGCCCCCAACCGAGCAAGCCCCGCAACCGGTACGTCTATTACCCGAACAGTGCCGATGTCCCAGAATCGGTGGCGGTAAACGTGCGCAGACGCTCGTACACCATCGCCGCGGGTGTCGTCACTGGTGACGGAGCCGAGGGAGTCTTGTTCGCCCACGGCGGTACCGGGGGCGGCCACGTGTTGTATTTGCAGGATGGTCATCTCCACTACATGTACAACTGGTTGGCCGAGGAGCATCAGAAAGTCACCTCAGACCGTCCTGTCGAGACCGGCAAGCACCTATTGGTCGCCGAGTTCAAGAAGACCGGAGACGACCCGGTCACCGGTAGCGCACTGGGCACTGTCACTCTGTACATCGACACCGAGCCTGTGGGGAAAGCAGAGATTCGCACCCAGCCAGGATTTTTCGCCCTGACCGGAGATGGGCTCAGCGTTGGACGGGACTCCGCTTCACCCGTTTCACCCGACTATGCGGCACCCTTCGAGTTCAGGGGTGGTGAGATCGAAAGAGTGGTGATCGACGTTAGTGGCGATGCCTATGTCGATCAGGAGAAGGAGGCTGTTGCCTGGCTGATGCGTGACTGACGGCGGCGGCTTGGCATTGCCGGGCGCGGTGGTCCCGGTGTCGGCCTGGAGGTTGGAGCCGAATCCTCATCGCGCAAGAGTTCCTCCTCACCCGAGCCTCATCGACCTGGGCGTGTCGGGCGCGCAGTCAGTCATTCCACCGGGTTTTGGGCAATTGAGTTGGAGATAGCTGATGAATGAGGAGATGGTCTGGATTCTCGGCGGTGACTTTGGCATGGGGTCTGAGAATCACTACCCCGATGAAGGGCCGGTCAGACGTGTCGAGGTCCCTGGATTCTGGATCGACCCGGGGCCGGTGACCAACGCCGAATTCGCGGCATTCGTCGACGAGACGAATCACGTGACAGGTGCCGAAATCGCTCCTGATGCCGATCAGCATCCCGGCGCCAGCGAAGAGGATCTGGTTCCTGGCTCCCTGGTGTTCATGATGACCGAAGGCCCGGTCAGCCTTACCGACCACCGGAACTGGTGGAGATGGGTCCCTGGCGCCGACTGGAGGTGCCCGACAGGTCCCCAATCCTCAAACGAAGGCCTCGACGACCACCCCGTTGTTCACATCGCTCACGCCGATGCCGTCGCGTATGCGGAGTGGGCGGGCAAGACCCTGGCGGCAGAAGCCGAATGGGAGTACGCCGCTCGTGGCGGCCTCGATGGAGCGGAATTCATCTGGGGTGACGAAGATTCTCAGGAGACTGATCCGAGGGCCAACACATGGCAGGGGCGGTTTCCTTTTGAGAATTCGGAACTGGATGGCTGGACCAGGACCAGTCCCGTGGGGAGTTATGGGTCCAACGGATACGGGCTCTTCGACATGGCCGGCAACGTCTGGGAGTGGACCGACGACTGGTACATCGACCGTAACGCGGAGCAGGTCGAGGACTCCTGCTGCGCACCTGTTGGGATGAGGGGTGGTACCCGTGAGAGCAGCATGGATCTCGCTCAACCCGAGATTCGGATTCCTCGGAAGGTCATCAAGGGTGGGTCACACCTGTGCACGATCCAGTACTGCTTCAGGTACCGGCCTGCAGCACGACAGCCGGAGATGATCGACACCAGCACCAGCCACCTCGGCTTCAGGTGCATCCGCAGAGACTGAGACGGCTAGCTTGCGTCGCTCCCGGCCATGAAAGTCCTGAGGATCCTCCCGTCGTGAAGAGTCTCCGCCCACCTCAGCTACGCACGGTCCTCGGAGAGTCCGACAGGACTGCAACCTGGCTCGAGCTGTTCTACGACCTTGCTTTCGTAGTCGCCGTTGCTGTCCTCGGTGGCCGGCTGCAAACGGTGCAGGATTGGGAGGGGATCTTTTCGTATCTGGGGCTTTTCGCTCTCATCTGGTGGCTCTGGGCCAGTCACACCTTCTACGCCGACCGCTACGACACCGACGATCTCGTTTATCGACTTCTGGCGACGGTGCAACTGGTGGCAGTAGCCGTGATTGCAGCCTCGTTGTCTAGCGGGCCCGCCATGAGCACCGTGGCCTTTGCTGTCGGGTACACGGTTTCTCGTCTGACACTCCTGGTGATGTATTGGCGCGCTCGTGTTCACGTGTCCGAGACCCGGGATCTCGTCAGCGGTTACCTGGTGGGCTTCGGTCTAGGTGCCCTGATCTGGACGGCTTCGATATTCACTCCCGAACCGGGCCGGTATGTCCTCTGGGCGTTGGCCCTTTCGGTTGACCTGGCCACGCCATGGGTGATGCGTCGACAGCAGGCCCGGGTGCCTTTGGACGTATCCCATCTCCCGGAGCGGTTTGGACTGTTCACCATCCTTGTTCTCGGCGAGTCGATCGCTGCCACGGTCGTCGGCCTTGAGCACGTCGAATGGGGAGTCGAATCTACCTTCACCGCCATCATGGCTCTGGCGACGGCCACGGCCATCTGGTGGCTTTACTTCGACAATGTCGAAGGCAACGTGGTCAGACGCGAGGCGACGACACGACGGACTTGGAGGCCAACGGTCTGGATCTACTCCCACTTCGGCATAGCCGCCGGTCTCGGCATCGTGGCGATTGGACTCGAGCACGCCATCTCAGAGGCAGGACACGGGGCGTTCGCTGATTTCGAGAGATGGCTGCTGGTGGGCGGGACCTCCTTCGCCGTCACCTTTGTGGCGTTGACACACTTTGCCTCAGGATCACCGGAGACCTACAAGCTTCATAACTCTGTCGGGTATAGCCGGTTGCTGGCTGCTGTCGTCGTTCTGGCCCTGGGGTTGCTCGACTTCATGTCATCACAGGCGCTGGTCACTGCAATCGCCGCTGTTCTCATCACGACAGCGTTGAGCAATGTCCGCGCCGAGTCCGAGCCCGCCAGGTAGCCGAGCTCGCTTGTTCAGTGCGTTTGTGGCATCGGAGATGGAATCTAACCACGGTCCTAGGCTGACTCGCCTTGAACCAGCACGCAAAAACTGAACCCTGGAAGCTCGTCCTTATTGGATTGGCGGCCGGGTTTATTGGAGGAGGACTGGGACTTGGCGGCGGGATCGTCATGGTGCCTCTCCTCGTGGCGGTTGGCTTCGATCAGCACCGCTCCCACGCGACGTCTCTGGCGGCCATCGTTCTCATTGCGGCGGCCGGTGCTGTCTCATTCGGAATGTCGGATGAGCTGGCTCTTGGCATCGGAGTCGTCATTGGCATCGGAGGGATTGTTGGTTCGGTGTTGGGGGCATCAGTCATGCATCGGACGAGCCCGCGGACTCTGACGATCATCTTTGGCATCGTTCTTCTGGTGGCAGGGCTTCGCATGATCGGTGGAGCGAATCCGCTGGCAGGTGCAGCTGGGTTCGGTGACTCGACCCAGGTTGTTGTTGCCATTGGGATCGGCCTCGTTGCAGGGTTCTTCGCCGGCCTGGCGGGTATCGGCGGGGGAGTGGTGATCGTGCCGTCGACTTTGTTGCTGCTGGGCCTTTCTCAGCACGAAGCTCAGGGAACGTCGCTGGTGGCGATCGTTTTCACCGCTATTGCCGGAACAATCGTCAACCTCAAGAACAAACGAGTCCGCCTCAAGGACGGACTCGTTGTTGGCGTGGGTGGTGTGATCGGGTCTCTGATCGGTTCACAACTTGCCTTGGGAGTCGAGGGTCACACCCTGTCGCTCATGTTCGGCTTCCTGGTGCTGTTTGTCGCTTTCCGTATCTTCTACCGGGCACTCCGCCCACAGACCCAAGAGGTCTAGTCGGTCTCCGACTCGACCTGCTCCGGCTTCTTCTCAGGTGTCAGGACCGGGATCAAGATCGCTATCCCGATGACAACAAAGAGGACCGGCCAGAACCAGGTACCAAGTTTGCTGATGGTGCCCACGATGTCGCTCGGGTCGTTAGAGATGAGAAATATCAGCCCAATCCCGGTGATCATGAGTCCCGAGAAGAGGGAGACTCCGTCGAATTTGTGTGTCTTCATGATGATTCCATTCCTTAGCGGTTGATGTCGATGTTGCCGACGTCAACATGAGCTTCGAGGATCAAAGTTCCTTCTGTGCCGGTCTCGTCGAAGTCCAAACCTGGATTGCCCAGACCTGTGGACTCCCGACCGGGCGCACCGACCCGACCGATATTGACGGTGGCTTCACCGACGATTCCGACGTCTTGGGGAGTCCGAATCTCGATGTTTCCGATGTCGACGTCTGCTGTGATGTTGATCGTCTCACCATCCCAGGGAAGGCCTCTCAGATCGATCACCAGATTGCCAACGTCGATGCTGTAGAACTCCTCCACATCGGTGAATGTGTCAGGTTCGACCAACACGTCGAACGTTTCTGAGTTCCAATCCCATTCGAAGACGGGGGAGAGGAACAGGGTGGGGATGAGAACCGCTCCGACGAGTATCAGCCATCGTGCCCGTCCGGCGAAAGCACCGACCAGGAGCCCAACGCCGAGGATGGTGACTGCCAGGGCCATGTAGTGACGCGGCGCAGGATCGATGGGGATAGCGGGCACGTTGTCGAGAACGGCCAGGGTTCCCAGTCCGAGCAGCATGAGTCCCATGGTCAAACGTCCGAGGATTGACCGCTCCTTTGGCTTCGAGGCCGAAGGGGGAAGTATCGGCGGTGTCGGTGTGGGGGTTGGTGGGGTGCCGTCGCCGGAGGGGGAGTCCCCGGCGGGAGCGTCAGTCTTGGCGACTATCGCCTCGGTGTCAGTTTGTGTCATTTGTTGAACTCCCTCCTTTGACTTGTCGTCAGATCTCACGCGGATGGGTATCCGACCGGTATAGAGCAGGACACCTACAACCAGAAGTCCGACCGCCCAGACCACTCCTCCATCGAGGAAGGTGAGATTGTCGAGGAGGATCAGCGCCGCAACGAAGACCAGCGCGATGCCGATCCACGATCGGGTCGATGTTGCTCCTGAGAAGAAACGGTCGGCCGGTGATTCGGTCTCGTCTTCTGATCGGATGAGTGCCCAGCCGGCCGAATAAAGGGCGACGCCGAGCCCTCCGAAGAAGGCAGTGACGACAAAGAAGGCTCTCGGTACCCAGACCGGAAGGTCGTAGCGGTCTGCCAGCCCTTGGGAGACACCGGCAAGAACTCGCCCTTCTTGAGGTCGCACCAACTCAGAGGCGCTCACCGTCTCCTCGGACGATTCGGCCGTGGTGGTTTGTTTGTTTTGTTCCATGGCTCTATTGATGCACAAGCCTCCCAAGGTTGGTATTGGGGACTTCCCTGAGACTCCCCTGAGAACCCTAAGGGTGATCCCCGATTGAGGAAGATGGGCGCAGCGGGCATCATCTGGGTGTGGCTGCCGTCCGATCGCTCGAATTCAGTCGCCGCAAGACCAACCGAGTCATGGGTGGTGTTGCCGGCGGACTAGCCGACACCCTTGGCATACCCGACGCATATGTGAGAGCCGCATTCCTGACCCTTCTCATGGTCTGGGGGCTCGGAGGGGTGCTCTACCTGGGTTTCTGGCTCATGGCGTACGACAAAGTGGAAGACCGGGACGTGGTGGCGGTCGACAACGGTCGGGGACTAGGCCTTGGGCTCGCATTTCTTGGGCTCTTGCTGCTCCTGGAAGCCGTCGGTTGGTGGCCGAACCCGGCGCTCGTCTTGACGGCCGGTGCCCTCGCATTTGGAACCGCCGCCCTAACTGACAGTTCGAAGCCCGGTCCACTGGCAGCGTTGATGGATCCAAACGTGGATCGTCCGAGTCGTCTCCGCCTCATCCTCGGTGTGGCTCTGCTTTTTGGCGGTCTCTCGGTATTCATCACCTCGATCGGACCGGTCTTTGAGCTTGGTGTGGTCTTTCTTGCGATTGTCCTCACGGGATTGGGGATCGTGGTGGGGTTCGGACCCTGGGTGCGTCGGCTGATCGTCGACCTCGGCACGGAACGGAACGAGCGGATCCGACAGGAGGAGAGGGCTGAGATGGCCACTCATCTCCACGACTCGGTTCTTCAGACATTGGCGTTGATTCAGAGGACCGACGATCCGGCCCGAATGGCGATTCTCGCTCGGCATCAGGAGACCGAATTGCGAGATTGGCTGTTCGGAGCCGCTCCGCTCGACGGAGTGGACCTCGTTTCCACCGCCCTGAAGAACGCAGCTGCGCGGGTCGAGAAGGATCATCAGGTGCCCATAGATGTCGTCACGGTTGGCGACCACCTACTCGACAAGGAATCTGCGCCACTCATAGGTGCCGCCTCGGAGGCAATGGTCAATGCCGCCAAACACTCAGGCGCCGACCGGCTGTCGTTGTATCTGGAGGCGGAAGATGAGAGATTGACCGTATATGTGACGGATCAAGGCAAGGGCTTCGACCTCGACAAGGTGGCACCCGATCGGAAGGGAATAGCCCAGTCGATCAAATCTCGGGTGGAGAAGGCAGGCGGTACCGTCGAGATAAACAGTGAGCCGGGTGACGGAACAGAGGTCGTGCTGAGAATGCCGCTGGAGTCGAAATGAGCATCACCGTCTATCTCGTGGACGATCATCGCCTTTTCTTGTCCGGCGTCAAGGCAGAGCTCGCCGAGGAGTTCCGAATTGTCGGCTCGGCCTTTGACGTAGACACGGCCATCGTCGAGATTCGGGGACTGAATCCGGATGTGGTCCTCGTAGATGTCCACATGCCGGACGGCGGCGGAATCGCCGTCGTCGAGGGTGTCACCGAGTCGAATCCCGACGTCAAGTTTCTGGCTCTGTCGGTGTCAGACCAGGCCGAGGATGTCATAGCAATGATCAGGGCGGGAGCCAGGGGCTATGTGACCAAGACGATCGAGCCTCCGGACCTTGCTGATGCCGTGAGGCGAATCAGCACCGGTGACGCAGTGTTCTCCCCACGACTGGCTGGCTTCGTTTTGGATGCATTCGCCGGTGCGATTCCCCCGGAGGAGGACCCCGAACTCGATCAACTCACATTGAGAGAGAAGGATGTGCTCCGTCTGATAGCTCGTGGGTTCGCCTACAAGCAGGTGGCTCGCAAACTCGAAATCTCGATCAAGACCGTGGAGACCCACGTTTCCTCGGTACTGCGCAAGCTTCAGCTCTCCAACCGCCACGAACTCGCCCGATGGGCGAGCAAGCGTCACATCGTCTGACGGCGGCCTTTCTCTGCGGCCAAATGATCAAATACGACGCGCCATGAATCAGGAACGTGTTGTTAGCCCTTGTAGCGGGTCCCGCCTTTGAAGACGTGGGTGACATTGTCGGGAGTGCCGAGGAGGGAGATGTCGGTTGAGGGGTCGCCGCTGACGCAGATCACGTCGGCGTCCATGCCTGCCACGAGTTGGCCGGTGTTGGGAGCCTGTGGCCCCAGAGTGTCAGGCCCGTTGGCTGTGGCCATCTCGATGGCCTGGAGCGGGGTCATCCCACAATCCACCATGAGTGCAAGCTCCTCACCGTTGCGACCCCAGAGCCCAACACCAAAGATGTCGGTTCCGAGAGCCATCTTGACCCCCTTGTCGACTGCGAGTGCTATTCCCTCGGCGTGTTGCCCGGCTGCCGCGGCTGCCTTCTTCTTGGCGTACTCGGGCATGCCCCTCTTCTCGCCTTCGGCCATGAGAAACTCGATAACCCAACGAGTGGGAACCAACATCACATCGTTTTCGATCATGGCGTCAGCCACTTCCTCATCGATGTAGGTGCCGTGCTCCAGAGTCTTGATGCCGGCCTCGACGGCAGCCATCATTCCTCGCTTACCGTGGGTGTGGGCGGCCACGATGCGTTCCATGCGTGTTGCCTCGTCGACAATCGCCTCCAGCTCTTCCTTGGAGAATTGGGGCAGATGTGGGTCGTCCAGCTGACTGAGCACTCCACCAGAGGCGTGGATCTTGATGACCCTGGCTCCGAGACGAAGCATGCGACGGACTCCGGCGCGAGCCTCATCGGGGCCATCGACGACGTTGTCCTCACCCCAAGCTCGAATCATCGCCCGGCGGGCGTCTGCCAGATCCATGCTGTGGACGTCACCGTGACCGCCGGTCATCGAGAGCGCCGACCCGCTCGCATAGACATTGGGACCTTCGACCTGGCCCTCTTAGACTGCGAACGAGAGGAAACTGCCCAGACCACCGAGCTCACGAACGGAGGTGAACCCGGCGTGGAGCGCTCGACGAGCGTCAGCGGTGACCCGCATCGCAGCCAGTTGCGGCCTGGTTGTCCACACCTCGTCGATGTTCGCGGTGTAGATGCCCATGAAGTGCCCGTGGCATTCCCACATGCCTGGCATGACCGTGTCGGTGGAGACGACGTCGGCGTCGGGCGTTTCCGGCGCGCCATTAGCCACACCGGCGTAGGAGATTGCCGAGTCGGCAAAGATGACGACCCCGTTGTCCACCACGTTGCCGCGGCCGGGGATCAGACGAGTTGCTTCGATTCGTGTCGTCATCAGAGGACTACTTCCACAGATGCCTTCGTTGTTGCCTGGAGGCCGCCCATCGCCACGAAGCCAGTGATGGTGACGGTTGGCACATCCTCTTCAGCGGTGGTCCTGGTGTTGTCCGACCAGCCCCCCATGAACATTTTCCCGTCGAATCTGACACGCCAGCCCTCGGGAACGACCAGGCTTACTCCGCCCATCATGACGGCGAGATCAATCCGGATTCCGGTTGGCGCCGGTTGGGTCTTCCTCAAATCGAGAAGAACTCCACCACAGATGGCCAGGATCTTGCCGCCATAGAACGGGTCGGCGGAGGAAACGAGCTCCTTACCCTCGAAGATTGCGACCAGGTCGATTTCCTCGGTGTGGGTGTCAGCGTTCGACTCGAGCAGGAATTTCGCCGCTATCGCAGCTCCGAGTGCGCCGACGAAGGCGAATCGGATGAGTTTGAAGATGAAACTGACCACGATCGGGACAATACGTGCTTTACCGGAACAAGGAAGACCGAGCGGGGCACCAAGGTTCTGATAGCTGTGGGTCAGCCGAGCGCGATCAAAGTGGTCTGGAGCATCCTCCGGGTGCTGGTGGGAACGACCAGCCCACGACCGGCCGGGATGGGGACGGTCGATCATTCCTCGCTGTTGCCCGTTCTCCAGGCGCTGAGCGAGGGTGGCCTCCCCGCGGCCGCCGGGCGAGGCCCGGACGTTTCCACCTACCTGGCCAAGATGTCCGGTGTCGAGCCAGACGGGCTCTCCCGGGACGAAGCCCTTGCCTACTGGCTGAACCTCTACAACGCCGGAGCTGTCGGACTCGCCATCGAGGCATTTCAATCAGGGGCGGCTTCGGTGTTTCGGGTGCCCGACGGGTTCACTCGCCACCTCATCACAGTTGCAGGGGAAGAACTCTCCTTGGACGCCATCGAGCACGGCAAGGTCAGACGTTTCGGCGATCCTCGGATTCACGGGGCGTTGGTATGTGGGTCGCTTTCGTGCCCGACCTTGCGTCCCACCCCGTACGCAGGGGAGGACCTCGATCGTCAATTGAACGAACAGATGAAGGACTTCTTCGCAGGAGGTGGGGCGGTCGAAGCCACCCCCGACAGTGTTTCGCTCAGCCGGATCTTGCTTTGGTTCGGGTCAGACTTCGTTCGTCCTCACCGGATGCCGACTTTCATGCCGGCTTCCAAGAGACGCACACTTCAAGCCGTGCGGCATTGGCTTCCCGAGCATCTCCAGACGAGGAGCAACGTCGAATTCCAGAACTACGACTGGGGATTGGGTTGCGCCGTTCGCCCCTCCGAGCGATGAGAGGCCTCTGTCCGGGGCGAATCCAACCGAGCTCAGGTAAACGACGATCGACCAGACACACATGACGGTCAGATGGATGAGGGTGTATCGGAAGAGTCCGTCCCCTTCGGCGGCTGATAGCAACAGCGCGGCGAGCGACAGGGGAAAGGGAAGGTGAAGAAGCCGTCATGTGTTCCCAATCATCGTGGATGTGATTCTGGATCTGCTGCTTCCCGCCACTGACGCTGGCGTCTTTGTCCAATTCGCTGTGGTGGGTCTGATCTTGGCCGCCGCCCTGTGGAGATTCTGGTCGAACCCTGAGGTAAGACTTCTTGTGATCGGTTCTGGTCTGGTGATCCTCGGCCTGATGGGTTTCCGGGCTCTCCATTGAGTTTTAATTTTCGTCATCGTCGAATGGAGAACTAGTTCGAATGGAGCACGGCTAATTCCGTTGACGGCCTGGGCACGGGTCGACGATGATGACTCCGCCGAAGAACGGAGCGCCGTTGATGAGGATGCACAAGCAAGCACCAATCACCGCAGCAGAGGGATTCTGCACGTGCGCCCCTATCACCCGGGCGGTCGTGCCCAATCCTCCTGAATGGCGGACCTATGTGATGTAGATGAGACGCAGAAGTCCTTCTTCACGACCAGGCCGCCATTAGACCGGCGGCTTTTGTTTGCCGCATCCATCCACGACGAGGTTTCAAAATGAACCAACAACTGAGACGACTACAACAAGAAGGACGATGTAGCAAGGAGGGGAGCCACGAGCTCTTCTTCTCCGAGCAACCGGCCGAACTGGCCAAGGCGCAGCGAATATGCGCCCGGTGCGAAGTCAGAGTGCGATGTCTGGATGTCGCTCTTCAGGAAAACCTGGAGTGGGGTGTCTGGGGCGGAGTCATTTTCTGGGACGGCCAGCCTTATCACCGGCGGCGTGGACGGGGCAGACCGAGACATGCCGAGCGAAATCTTCCTGTCGAAGCGAACCGGAGTGAGCTCCTGGAGTTGGTGAAGTCGGCCTGAGACAGAGTCTCTGGGGTGGGTCTTTAAGAAACTGCCAGCTCTCGGAGTCCTCCGGGAGTGGAGGGGTGACGCATCTTGGCGAGAGCCTTTGCCTCGATCTGGCGGATGCGCTCCCTGGTCACATTGAAGTGTCGTCCTACCTCGTCGAGTGTTGCCGGATCACGATCGCCGAGGCCGTATCGCATCTCGATGATCGTACGTTCACGCTCGTTGAGTCGTTCCAGGACGAATCGGAGGTTCTCGATGTTGAGTTTGGAGGCGATGAGCTCAAAGGGGGCAGCGGCTTCGACGTCCTCGATGAAGTCACCGATAGTGGCGTTGTCCTCACCGACCGGCTCGAATATCGAGATTGGTTCTGGTGCGACCTTGCGGGCTTCCCGAATCTTCTGAACTGTCAGACCTGACTCCTGAGCCATTTCCTCGTCGGTGGGTTTGCGTCCGAGCCGTTTGGTGAGGTTGGTCTCCGCTGAGTGCATTTGGTTGATGGTGTCCATCATGTGAACAGGAACCCTGATGGTCCGACTCTTGTCAGCGATCGCCCGGGTGATTGCCTGACGGATCCACCAGGTGGCGTAGGTGGAGAATTTGAATCCCTTGCGATACTCGAACTTTTCGACGGCTCTGATCAGGCCGAGATTGCCCTCCTGAACTAGGTCGAGGAAGGGAAGTTTGGCGTGTCCGTAGCGTTTGGCGATGGAGACGACCAGACGAAGATTGGAGCGGATGAAGTTCTGACGGGCGTCCTCACCGAGCCGGACCATCTGACCAAGCTTTCGACACTTGGCTGGTTCCTTCTCGGTTTCGAGGGCAATCTCAGCCTTGTGACCGGTTTCGATCGCCTTTGCCAGTCGGACCTCGTCTTCCGCTGTGAGCAGGTCATATAGACCAATGCCGTCCAGATACTGACGGATCGCTTCGTCACTGACTTCTCGCTCGATAGACCGGTTATTCATACCCTCACACGATTGGCGGCCAGCGTAGGAATAACGCCGACCAGTCTTTGGCATTTGTCGATATCTCTATCGACATTTATCCACAGCGAGTTGAGTAGGGACTCAGACCCGATTAGTGGGCTATTCGGATCGTCGAGTGAGGCTGGCCGTCAGATGAAGACTCATCTGGTTGGTGGCTGTGGTTTCCATGTGCATCGTGTAGTCCAGGGTTCTTCCGTCGAATCTCAGGTTTCGCAAGGATCTCACGACACGTTCGTCGCCGGCGTATCCGATGCCTTCAAGAAGAATGATCCATGCGTGGTCCTTCCGTTCCCAGGTCCCTTCCATGACCTCCGACCTCCCGCCCTGGGCATTGGATAGTCGCACATCACCGTTGCTGGAGAGTTTGAGAAGACCGGTTTCCCAGTGGGATACTGTCTCTCCGTCGGGTGTTTTGCGCCAGGTACGCTGTTCGTAGTGAAGGGCAGGATGGTCGGATCTTTCCGTGAACTCGAGGCTCTCTCGGTAACCGAAGGGCTCAATAGTGGGGTATTGGCCTTCACCTTCGCCGGTCCAGTGGCCCACGAGGGCGGAAACCATTGCACTTATCTCGGGTTTGCGGCTCACACGATCTAGCTTCGTATCGGGCCAACGATCGTAGGCGTTCTCTGACCGGGCGGGCAGGAGACACGCGTGGTCTGAATGTGTCAGGCGACAGGTTGACCGTAGAATCTGGTCTCGATCCGGGCGTTTAGCTCAGTTGGTTAGAGCACTGCCCTTACAAGGTCGTATTCGGGTTTGTCGGGAAGCCCGTCACGACGGGCTTCTTTGGTGTTCGAGGGAGTTCTTGGGGCGCGACGGGGGCGCGAGAAGAACCTGTCAAACTCTCCAGACCACCCACGGACAGAGCAAACGAGCGTATGGCCGGGCAGAGCTAGTCAGGGTGTACGAGAAGGTTCGGTCGGGTGTCTGGGTCGATAACGGGGCCTTCCAGATAGTCGACGCCTGGCAGGTCTCCGATGGAACTCGAATCGTCTGTAAACATCGGCTCAAAGCATTTGACCGCGAAGTCGAAGAGATCGGCTCAGCGGACCACGAACCAGAACGGACTCGGGTCATTCCTTCTGACGCGGAACAGAGTTTTGGAAACGCGACGGCGGTTGATGCGTTGAATGCGGATCTACTGAGAACCTCCACTTTGACCACATCATCCCCTACTCGCGTGGAGGCTCCTCACTTAGATCCCAGAACATCCAATTGCTCTGCGCCAAGCGCATCATTGGTTAGCACAACAGAATCCAGTAGGCCAGCGGACGGGTCGCCCAACGGACTATTCGGGCGACCAGTTCTCACTGGGCCGCCCAACACCGGCATTATTTGTGGCCCTCGCGGCTCTCGGGTCGTCTGTGGTAGAGGTGTCTCGAAGCTCTCATCGAGGGTCATCTCGAAACGAAGTCATCGTCTCGACAATGGCGTCGAATGACGCGTTCGGTGGCATCAGAAGAGCAACGTCGGTTGCTCCGGCTTCGTACCACGTGCCGAGCTGGGCCTGGGCGTCATCGGGCGCTCCGTAGATGCAGTAGGCGGCCAGCAGCTCCTCGGCCTCTTCCGGCACGATGCCGTCGGAAGGGCTTTTGTTGGCGGTAAGGATCAGCTCAAGCTCCTTCCCGTAGCCTTGTTCTCGTACTAGGCGTGGGTAGATGTCCCCCATCACCGTCATGTAGAGAACAAAGTTGGCAGCAACGTGAGCCCGCGCCTTCTCGGCGTTCGAGCCGACGGCTGCTAACACTGGAGGGCAGACACGCAGCGGAGCCAAATCCGGCGGCCGCACGTCGGCGAGCTGCCCCATCACCGCACCGAGGCTCGAACTGGCAATGAAAAACGGCAGCCAGCCGTCTCCAAGGCGTGCCGTCAGATCCAGCGTCGCCGGAGACATCGCGGCAACCAGGACTTCGAGATCCGGAGCCGGGTCTGAGCCGAGACGGAGCGCCCTGACCTCGCCCACCACCGGATCGGGCAGCCGCTCACCATTCAGCAGCGCCGTCACCTGGCTCACGTATCGCTCTAGCCGAGCTGCCGGTCGCACGAATTGCTGGTCATGGAAGCCTTCGACCAATGCCGCCGTGCTGACGCCCAGGCCCAGGGTGAAGCGTCCACCGGTCAGCCGTTGGAGTGTGGCTGCCGTCATCGCGATCGTTCCTGCCGACCGCCCGTAGACGGACAGCACGGAGGCAATGAGTTCGATCCGCTCGGTTCGCCGGGCGATCTCTGCCAGCAGATGGGTCGAGTCGTAGCTCCAGCCTTCCGCAATGCTGAAGTGGTGGAAGCCGAACTCCTCGGCGAGAACTCCAGCTTCGACGATCATCTCTGCCCTCGTTTCCAGGGGTGTGAAGGCAACACCAAGGCGGCGGGTCTCCGGCACCGTCACTCCACCCCAGCGGTCACCACGTCACACGCACTCGGCCAATCCAGGGCCTCGACGCGAACTCAAGCTGCCCATGGACAGACACCGCAACTATCCCAACCAACACCATGCTTCAAACCTACTTGCCGCCCTAAACCGCTGCCTGCCCTACGCGCCCATAAGGCCCTTATGTGCTATTGGATCATCAGTGGGAGAGGGTTCTGTGTGTCTGGGGTACATCTCCTACCTCAGGGCTGTTTGACCGCCATGGCGAACCTCGTGAGGTCTGGAATCAGCGGTTCGATGCGGACGTCGGCGAAGCCGGCCGCCTCGATGCGCTGTTCGATCCGTTGTGGCGTGAGGACGACCCCGTCGGGGGCGTTGAACATGCAGGTTAGGAACCAGAGCGCAGCGTCCGGCGGTCCGGTCTGGTCGTCATCGACCATGAAATCGTGCACTACGAGCATCCCCCCGGCCGGCAACGATTCGTGAGCGAGACCGAGC
>Ga0114949_10000647_pt1 | contig 19480 bp, 14 predicted proteins | sample N074metaG_FD_83505 | JGI IMG/M metagenome (GOLD analysis project Ga0114949, IMG submission 83505) | Deep subsurface microbial communities from Kermadec Trench to uncover new lineages of life (NeLLi) - N074 metaG | ecosystem: Environmental > Aquatic > Marine > Ocean trench > Sediment | place...
GCCCCGTGACCCGGGTGATTTCGGTGGCGCTCATAATCCCAGTTCCCGGCGCCAGGCCATGGCAACTTCGGCGAGCCGCGCGGGTGGCTCGGCGAGCAGGGCGCGGGCCACACTGCGCACCCGTGCCTTGTCGGCTGCCTGGGTGACATATTCGACCGGCGACTTGCCGTCCACCCGGCCCAGGAACAGGCCGGGCAGGAGTCGCGCCGCCCGGCGTTCCAGGTCTTCGGGCGGTTCCCAGTCCACGCCCGCCAGGTAGCGCGAGGTCAGGGCCTCGAAGCAGGCGAGGAATCCGGCCGCGGCCGCCGGGGTCCAGAGGCACTTGAGCAGCAGGTGATTGGCGCAGAACGCCAGGTCGAAGGCCGGATCGCCGTACCAGGCGCACTCGGCGTCGAGGAACAGGGGGCCCTTGGGGCCGATCAGGATATTCTTGGGGCTCACGTCGCCGTGGACCAAGGCGCACTTGGTGCGGGCGGTCTCGGTGGCGAGCGCTTCCAGCGCGACGGCCCGGTCCGGATGGACCTTGGCGGTCGCCAACAGGTAGGGCTCCAGGCGGATCGAGTGAAAGATCCGGTCGCTCGGGAAGTCCGCAGCCACCCGGGAGTCAAATGCTGTGTCGGAGTGGATCCGCGCCAGGCGGCCGGCCACCTCGGCCGCCACGTTCGGTTCCGCCTGGCCGTCGCGCAGCCGCGCCTTCCAGAGCCCGTGGTCCTCCGGCGCCAGATAGGCCATGACCAGGACTCCGCTGGCCTCGTCCTGGCCAAGTAGTTCCGGCACGGCCTCGGGCACCACGGCGCCGGCTCGGCGCATCCAACGGGCCTCGTAGAGATTGCGCTCGACCGGCGCCTGCCAGTGGGCGGCGACCCGGAGCTCGGCGAGCGCCCGCTTGACGCAGACCGGTCCGCCCGGCAACTCGACCCGCCAGATGTCGGAAGACACCCCGCCCGTCAACGCCGTGAAAGCAGGCGCGTCACCGGGTTCCGCGAGGCCCAGGCGGACCAGCGCGGCAACCACCTCGGCCGGCCCCTGGTCCGCGATCGCGCCGGCGGGCCTCACGAGGGTGCTGGGTTGGCCACCTACTCGGCGGCCGGCGTCAGGGCATTGACCTTGGCGGCGCAGAACTTGAACTCCGGGATCTTGCCGATGGGGTCGAGTTGGGGGTTGGTCAAGAGATTGGCGGCGGCTTCCGAGAAGCAGAATGGGATGAAGACCATGCCGGCCGGCACGTCCGGATCGGCCCGGGCCGTCAGTTGAATCGTGCCGCGCCGAGTCGCCACTTCGATCGGCGCGCCGGGCGCGGCTCCCAGGCGCGCCAGCTCGGCCGGCGCTAGACAGGCGATCGCCTCGGGCTCCAGCGCGTCGAGAGCTTGGGCACGCCGGCTCATCGCGCCGGTGTGCCAGTGCTCCAGCAGGCGGCCGGTGGTCAGCACGAAGGGATAGTCGTCGTCCGGCAACTCGTCGGGCGGCACCAGGTCCACCGGCACCAGCCGCGCGCGCCCCGAGGCTGTCGGGTAGCCGTCTCCGAACATGATCTCGTTGCCCGGTACGTCTGGGCCGTCCACCGGGTAGGTCACCGAGTCCTCCCGTTCCAGCCGTTCCCAGGTGATGTTATTCAACGACGGCATCACCTGCGTCATCTCGGCGAAGACATCTTTCGGATGGCCGTAGTTCCAATCCAGGCCGATCCGGCGGGCGAGTTCCTGGATCAGCTCCCAGTCCTGGCGGGCCTCGCCGGGCGGATCCAGGACCGGCCGGCCGATCTGCACCTGCCGGTTTGTGTTGGTGTAGGTGCCCCATTTTTCCGCGTGGGCCGAGGCCGGCAGCACCACGTCGGCTTGCCAGGCGGTCTCGGTCAGGAAGATGTCCTGGACCACCAGGTGCTCCAGGCTGGCCAAGGCCTTTCGGGCATGGGCCTGGTCCGGGTCGGACATGGCCGGGTTCTCGCCCATGATGTACATGGCCTTGATTTGGCCGGCCAGGATCGCGTTGATGATCTCCACCACGGTGAGCCCGCGGTTGGGATCCAGGCTCTTGCCCCAGAACTCCTCGTACTCCTGGCGAATCGCCGGGTCTTCCACCGAGCGGTAGTCCGGGTAGAACATGGGGATCAGCCCGGCGTCGGAAGCGCCCTGCACGTTGTTCTGGCCGCGCAGCGGGTGCAGGCCGGTGCCGGGACGACCCACCTGGCCGGTGATCATGGAAAGCGCGATCAGGCAGCGCGCGTTGTCGGTGCCGTGCACGCTCTGGGAGATGCCCATGCCCCAGAAGATGATCGAAGTGCGGGATGAGGCATAGACCCGGGCCACGGTCCGCAGGGTCTCGGCGTCGATGCCGCAGACCGGCGCCATGGCCTCCGGCGAGAAGCTCGCGACCTTCTCCTTCAAGGCCTCGAAGCCTTCGACGTGAGCCTGCACGTACTGCCGGTCGACCAGACCCTCTTCGATGATCGTGTGCAGGAGCGCGTTCAAGAGCGCAACATCCTGGCCCGGCTTGAATTGCAGGGCGTGGGTCGCGTAGCGCATCAACGCTTGGTGCCGGGGGTCGATTACGATGAGGGTCTTGCCGTCCTTGGCCGCGTTCTTGAGGAAGGTGGCGGCCACCGGGTGGTTCTGGGCGGGTCGGGCCCCGATCACCACGATGCAGTCCGCATCGGCGGCGGCCGTGAAGGGCGCGGTCACGGCGGCTGAGCCGATGCCCTCAATCAAGGCGGCGACCGAAGAGGCGTGGCACAGCCGGGTGCAGTGGTCCACGTTGTTGGTGGCGAAGCCTTGGCGCAGCAGCTTTTGGAACAGATAGGCCTCTTCGTTGGAGCCCTTGGCCGAGCCGAAGCCGGCCAGGGCGGCGCCGCCGTCGCGCTCCAGCACCCGCTTGAAACCCGCGGCGGCCACGTCCAGGGCCTCGTCCCAGCTGGCCTCCCGGAAATGGCTCGAGGGGTCCCGGGGATCGAGCTTCAAGTCCGCGCCCTTGGCCGCCCCAACCTTACGAATCAGCGGCTTGGTCAAGCGTTCCGGGTTGTGTATGTAGTCGAAGCCGAAGCGACCCTTGACGCAGAGCCGGTTGCGGTTGGCCGGCCCGTCGCGGCCGTCCACATAGAGGATCTTGTCGTCCTTCACGTGCACCCGGGTCTGACAGCCGACCCCGCAATAGGGGCAGAGGGTGTCCACCGAGCGGTCCTCGAAATGGCTGCGCACGCCGCGCGCATCGAGCAGGGTCGATTCCATGAGCGCCCCCGTGGGGCAGGCCTGCACGCACTCTCCGCAGGCCACGCAGGTGCTCGCCCCCATGGGCTGGTCGAAGTCGAAGATCACCTGGGTCTCTTGGCCCCGGTAGGCCATGCCGATCACGTCGTTGACTTGGACCTCCCGGCAGGCCCGGACGCAGAGGGTGCAGTGGATGCAGGCATCCAGGTTGACCGCGATCGAGGGGTGGCTGACGTCTGCTGCCGGCGTGTGCCTAGCGGGAAAGCGGCTAACGGAGAGTTCCAGGCTGTCCATCCATCCCCAGAACTTGGATTGGGGGTCGTGGGCCACGGCCTTGTCCGGCTGGTCGGCGAGCAGGAGTTCGACGACCAGGCGCCGGGCTTCCTTTGCCTTATCCGAGGCGCTTTGCACCACCATGCCCGGCGTCGGCGTGCGCAGGCAGGATGCCGCCAGGACCCGCTCGCCCTCGATCTCCACCATGCAGGCCCGGCAGTTGCCGTCGGGCCGGTAGTCCGGCTCTGGCTGGTAGCAGAGATGGGGGATCTCGGTGCCCTGACGATGGGCCACCTGCCAGATCGTCTCGCCGGGACTGGCCTCGACGTCTTGGCCGTCCAGGGTGAAGCGCACGGCTTCGCTCATCTTTCAAGCTCCTCCGGGAAATGCCGCAGGATCGACAGCAGCGGGTTGGGGGCCGCCTGGCCCAGGCCGCAGATCGAGGCCCCGGCCATGACCCGGCTAAGGTCGCCCAGCAGGCTCTCGTCCCACTTTGCCCGGCTCATCAGCTGCACCGCCTTCTCCGTGCCGACCCGGCACGGCGTGCATTGGCCGCAGCTCTCCTCGGCGAAAAATTCCATCAGGTTCAAGGCCGCGGCCTTCAGATCGTCCTGGTCCGATAGGATCACCACCGCGTGGGAGCCCACGAAGGAGCCGTGCTCCTCCAGGCGCCCGAAATCGAGCGGCAGATCGGCCAAGGAGGCCGGCAGGATCCCGCCCGAAGCGCCGCCCGGCAGATAGGCCCGGAACTCGTGGCCCTCGGCCATGCCGCCGCAGTAATCCTCGATCAACTGGCTTACGGTCACGCCCGCCGGCGTCAACTTGACCCCCGGCGACCTGACCCGCCCCGAGACCGAATAGCTGCGCAGGCCCTTGGCGCCGTTGACCCCTTGCTGGGCGAACCAGGCCGCGCCCTTGTCCAGGATCTCGGGCACCCAGTACAGAGTTTCCACGTTGTTGACCAGGGTCGGCCGACCAAAGAGGCCCACCTGGGCCACGTAGGGCGGCCGGTGCCGGGGCAGGCCGCGCTTGCCCTCGATCGACTCGATCATGGCCGATTCCTCGCCACAGATGTAGGCGCCCGCGCCGCGGCGCAGATGCAGGGCGACCCCTTTGGACACATCGGCGGCCTCCAAGGCCGCGATCTCCTGCAAGAGGATCTCCCGCACGCCCGGGTACTCGTCGCGCAGGTAGATGTAGGCGGCCTCCGCCCCGACCGCCCAGGCCGCGATCAACATGCCTTCCAGGAACATATGGGGCCGGCTTTCCAGATAGTAGCGGTCCTTGAAGGTGCCGGGCTCGCCCTCGTCGGCGTTGACCGTCACATAGCGCGGCGCAGGCTCCTGGCGCACCAAGCCCCACTTGCGCCCGGTGGGAAAGCCGGCGCCGCCGAGGCCCCTGAGCCCCGCTTCGTTCAGCGTGTCGATCACGGACTCGACCGAGCGTTCACCCGAGAGACAGGCGTTCAGGACACCATAGCCGCCGGCGGAGCGATAGGCCGCCAGATCCTCGTAGTCGACTGCGATCGGATCGGTGGCACCCGCGGTGACCGCGGCCTGCACCACCTCGGCCGAGGCCGGTGCCAGGTGATTGTGCCCCACGGCGACGACCGGCGCCTGGTCGCAGCGGCCCATGCAGGGAGCCGGCAGAACCCGAACGCCGGGACCCAAGGCCGCCGGCAGCTCGGCCAGAAGACGCTCGGCTCCGGCCAGCGCACAGCTCAGGGAATCGCAGACACGGACGGTCACCGCCGGCGGCGGGTCCGCGCCGTCGGCAATCAGGTCGAAGTGGGCGTAGAAGCTTGCCACCTCATAGACCTCCGCCATGGCCAGTCCCATGAACTGGGCCAAGGCTTGCAGGTGTCCGGCCCGCAGGCCGCCGAAATGGTCCTGCACCAGGTGCAGGTGCTCGATCAGCAGGTCCCGGTCCCGCGGCCGCCCGGCCAAGAGCGCCTCGACCTCCGCGAGGGACTCGGCCTCCAAGACCCGGCCCTTGGGCACGCCGATGCCGCCCCGTCCCTTACGCTCGCTCATGACCTCAGCATGCTCCTCAAACTCTTCGCAGCCGTGCGGTTCTGGCCGGCTTCGCTCTGGCACACAAGCTGCCGATTTTCACGGGCGGGTCAAGGCCTGTCGCAGGGCTTGACGCATGGTCGCGCCGATGTCCGCCGCCGAGGCCGCGATCAGCGCGCCCGCATCCCGCAGAGCATCGATCTTCTGCTGGGCGCTGCCCTTGCCGAAGACGTCGACTGTGCCGGCATGACCCATGCGCCGCTCCGTGGGCGCGTGGCGGCCGGCCACGAAAGCGACCACCGGTTTCTCGGACTTCGCCGCTTTCAAGAATTCCGCGGCTTCTTCCTCAGCGGTGCCGCCGATTTCGCCCACCAGGATCACGCCGGCGGTCTCGGGATCGTCGAAGAACAGCTTCAGGCAGTCGATGAAACTCATGCCGTAGACCGGGTCGCCACCAATGCCGATCGAGGTGGACTGACCCAAGTTGAGGGTCGTGGTCTGCTCGACCGCTTCGTAGGTGAGAGTGGCCGACCGGGACGCGATGCCGATTCGGCCCGCTTCGTGCAAGTGGGCCGGCATGATGCCGATCTTGCAGTGGCCCGGCGTGATGATGCCTTGGGAGTTGGGGCCGATGAGCCGCGTCTTTGAGCCCTTCAAGGCGTGCTTGACGCGCACCATGTCGAGCACCGGGATCCGCTCCGTGACGCAGATCACTAGCGGCATTTCCGCCTCGATCGCCTCGATCATGGCCGCCGCCGCGTGCTCGGGCGGCACGAAGACGGCGCTGGCCTCGGCACCCGTGGCCGCGACCGCTTCGGCGACCGTGTCGAAGATTGGCAGCCGCAGGTGCTGACTTCCGCCCTTGCCGGGCCGCACGCCGCCCACCAGCTTGGTGCCATAGGCGATCGCCTGTTCGCAGTGATAGCTCGCGGTGGCGCCGGTCAGGCCCTGGCAGATCACGCGGGTCTCTGCGTTCACCAGTATGGCCATCAGATCGCCTCCCCCTTGGCGGCCGCCACGACCTTTTGGGCGGCCTCGCCCAGATCGCGCGCCAGGATGACCCGCACGCCCCGGTCGGCGAGCAGCTTACAGGCGATCTCCGAGTTGGTGCCGGCGGCCCGGAACACCACGGGCACCGTCAAGCCCACATCCTTGGCCGCCGTCGCCAGTCCCTCCGCGATGGTATCGCAGCGCAGGATTCCACCGCCGTAAACGTTGATCAGTATGGCCTTTACCTTGGGATTGGCGAGCAGCATCTTGATGCCGGTGGCCACCTGATCGCGGGTCGCCACCGGACGCACGTCCATGAAGTCGGCCGTTTCGCCGCCGCTGTCCTTGATCAGGTCGAGGGTGGCCAGCGCCAGCCCGGCACCGTTGATCATGCAGCCGATATCGCCGTCGAGCCGAACGTAGTTCAGCTCGTGACGCTGGGCTTCCACCTCCCAGGGGTCGACGTCGGCCTCGTCGCGCAACGCCTCCAGGTCTGGATGGCGGAACAGGGCGTTGTCGTCGAGGATCATCTTCACGTCCAGGGCCAGCACCTGGCCGTCGCGCGTCACCACCAGGGGATTGATCTCGATCAGGCTGGCGTCTTGGTCCATGAAGGCCTTGTAGAGCGTGGCGGCCAGTTCGGCGACGGCCTCGGCCGCCGTGCCGTCCAATCCCAGGTCGGCCGCCAGTCGGGCCGCCTCGGCCGCGCCCAGGCCCAGGACCGGATCGATCACGATCTTGAGCAGGGCGCCGGGTGTCCGGGCCGCCTCCTCGATGGCCTCGCCGCCGGCCTGGGAGGCGAGCAACGCGACTTGGCCGAGCGACCGGTCTACGAGGGCCGCCAGATAGAGCTCCCGGTCGAATTCGCAGCCTTGCTCCACGTAGACCTGGTGGACCGTCTTGCCGGCGGCGCCGGTCTGTTCGGTGACCAGGCGCGACCCCAGCAGGCCTTCGGCCGCCGCGCGGACCTCCTCGAGTGTGCGCACCAGGCGCACGCCGCCGGCCTTGCCGCGGGCGCCCGCGTGGATCTGGGCCTTGACCACCCAAAATTCGCCGCCGATCTCCCGTGCTGCCTCCTCCGCGGCTTCGGCCGTATGAGCGAGGCGGCCGGCGGGCAGGGCGACACCATAGGGTTTCAGCAACGCCTTGGCCTGATACTCATGGAGATTCATCGGCAGGTCCTCCCACTTGGCGGCAAGGCCGCTTGCCGCCACTCCGGCATGGTATCCGGCATGGTATCCCATGGATGCTTGGAACGCACGTCTTCTTGGTATACCGTATACCAGAGGGTACGTCCCGGCAATGTAATTCTGGCCTTCGGCACCTGGGCGAAGTGTGAAGGATCGCCGGTCGCCTTGGCGGTTTCGAGGCTGCGGATATCTGGTATATTGCATACCTGGTCGGACGCTGCCCGACCGGAAGCGCAACTTAGAAAACGGATTTGGATGGGGCCATGGTAGCGACGCGTTTAGACGTTCGGCCGATCGACGCCAACTTCAGCTTGAAGGATAAGATTTACGCGTCCCTCAAGGAGGCGATCACCTCCATGAACATCTATGCCGAAGATGCGCGCTTGCGCCTGGACGAACGCCAGCTCTCCGAGCAGTTGGAGATCAGCCGCACGCCGATCCGCGAAGCCCTGGCCCGTCTGGAGCAGGAGGGCCTGGTCAAGATCGTGCCGCGCAAGGGCGTCTATATCGTGCGCAAGACCAAGCATGAGATCCTGGAAATGATCACCGCCTGGGCCGCGCTGGAAAGCATGGCGGCCAGGCTCATCACCTTGCATGCCAGCGACCAGGAGATCGCCGACTTGCGCCGGCTCTTCGCCACCTTCCAGGGTGACGAGGTGGGCGCCCACATCGACGAGTATTCCGAGACCAACATCCGGTTCCACCAGTCGATCCTGGAGATGAGCCGCTGCGCCCTGCTCAAGGAGCTGGCCGATCAGCTGTTCATCCACATGCGCTCGATCCGGGCGCGGACCATATCGGAGGACGACCGGGCAACGCGCTCGATCATCGATCACATGCACATCATCGAGGCCCTGGAAGGCCGGGACACGGAACTGGCCGAGCGCCTGGTGCGCGAGCACACCCTCAACCTGGCCGCCCACGTGGAGCGCAACGTCGACTACCTGGACTGATCGCGGAACCGTGTGCCGGGTGGGGAAAAAATATTGTACAATCGTGCAATGACCCGATTACAGTGGGTCTGGTATACCAGAGACCAGCGTGCTACGGTGAACTGCGACGAAAGACGCCCAAACATGTGGGGTCTCAGTAAAAAACCCAGGGAGGAAAACATGCATAAGCTAACGCGAAGAGGTCTGACACTCGGTATCGCGGCGGGTGTCGCTTTGGGTTATATGGCGTTGCCGCAGGACGCGGCGGCCGAGTGGAAGCCCAAGAAACCTGTCGAGTTCGTGATCATGGCTGGTCAAGGTGGCGGCGCCGACCGTTTGGCGCGGCTGATCCAGAGCATCATCGAAAAGAACGACTACTCGAACCAGCCCTTCATCCCGATCAACAAGGGCGGCGGGTCCGGTGCCGAGGCTTTGCGCTACATGATGGACAAGAAGGGTGACCCCCATGTGATCATGGCCACCCTGAACAGCCTCTATACGACGCCCCTGCGCAATCCGAGCCTCGGGGTCGACATCATGGAGCTGACGCCGGTGGCGCGCCTGGCAGAGGATACCTTCATTCTCTGGGTCAACTCAGAGAAGGACATCAAAACAGTCGACGACTATGTCGCCGCCGTGAACGCTGCGGGCATGGATAATTGGAAGATGGGCGGTACCGGCACTGGCCAGGAAGATTCCCTGGTCACGGCCATGTTGGAAAAGGCTTACGGCATCAAGCACACCTACGTCCCCTTCAAGGGCGGCGGAACCGTGGCCAAGAACCTGATCGGCAACCACGTGGAGTCGACGGTCAACAACCCCTCGGAACAGCTGGGCTTCTACGAGGCCGGCAAGTCGCGGCCGCTGGCCGCCTTCACGCCAGAGCGCATTCCGGCGTTCCCCGACGTGCCGACTTTCCGCGAGCTGGGCCATGACCTGGTGTACTACATGCAGCGCAGTATCGTGGCGCCGCCCGGCATTCCCGCCGATGTCCAGGCCTTCTACGTGGAAGTCTTCAACAAGGTCAACGAGTCGGCCGAGTGGAAGGAGTACACCGCCAAGAAGGCCTTGAACCGTGCCTTCCTGACCGGCGACGCGCTGATGGCCTACTTCAAGGACGAGCGCGAGAAGCATCGTGCCTTGTTGAAGGACATGGGCGAGATCGACTGATCTCCATCTAAGACAAGACCTGGGAGAGGGAGGAAAGCAGGCTGTGCGGCGCGCCGAATATGTGATGACTGGCGTCATGGCGCTTTTCTCCCTCTACCTGATGTGGAAGTCGGCGGAACTGCCGATCGGCTGGGACCCGAGAAAGGGTCCGGGCGGTGGTGCCTTTCCATTCTGGCTTTCCCTGGGCATGTTGATCTCCTGCGGGTTCATCGCCTTTCGCAATTTTAGAGGCGTCACGCCGGAGTCCCGCTCGACCGAACCCTTCATGGATAGGGTCAGTTTCAGGCTGTTCCTGATCTCTGCCGGGTCCTTGACGGTGTTTCTGCTGGCGGTTCCCTATGTGGGGTTCTACATCGTTCTGCCGCTGTTCTTCATCTTCTACATTCGCTTCGTGGGGCGGCATTCCTGGTTTACGACCGGGGCCTTGGCGATTGGCGTGCCGGTGGTGACCTTCTTCTTATTCGAGATCGGGCTGAAGATCCTTCTGCCCAAGGGCATAACCGAGCCGCTGTTCTATCCGATGTATGAGTACTTTTTCTGATCGGCCGCTGCCATGGGATTGGGCGCTGTTGGATGGGGCCGCACGGCCTCATGAGCGACCGGATCCGGGCGGTTATGTAGAGGTGTAGGAACCCTTCGATGGAACTTCTGGGACACTTGGCGGACGGTTTCGGGATCGCCTTCGAACCGCTCAACTTCATGTTGATCGTGCTCGGCTGCACCGTCGGCCTCTTCGTCGGGGCCATGCCGGGCCTCGGGTCGGTCAACGGCGTGGCGATCCTGTTGCCGATCACCTTCTTCGTGCCGCCGACCGGTGCCGTCATCTTTCTGGCCGCAATCTACTACGGCGCCATGTACGGTGGGGCCATCAGCTCGATCATGCTGGGCATTCCGGGCGCGTCCACCGCTGTCGCGACCACCTTCGACGGCCGGCCCATGGCGCTCAAGGGCCTGGCCGACCGGGCCCTGGTGGCCGCCGCGGTGGCGTCCTTCGTCGGCGGCACCATTTCCGTGGTGCTCTTCACCCTCTTCGCGCCGCCGCTGGCCGATTTCGCCCTGCGCTTCGGGCCGCCGGAAGAGTTCGCCCTGATGCTGCTCGCCTTCGCGACCTTCATCGGCCTGGGTGGCGACGACATTCCCAAGACCTTCTTTTCGATCCTCATCGGTCTGGTGTTCAGCGCCGTTGGGCTGGACATCATCAGCGGCCATCCCCGCCTGATCTTCTTCGATATCTCGGGCTTCTATCACGGCATTTCGTTTCTTGTGCTGGCGATCGGCATCTACGGCATCGGCGAGATGCTGTGGACCATCGACAGCAATAAAGGCAAGGTCGAGATCGCCCAGCACAACGTCACCTTCGCGCGGATCCTGGACTCGATCCGGTCGTTGAAGGGCAGCATCAAGACCATGATCTTCAGCTCCGGGCTCGGCTACTTCGTCGGCATCCTGCCGGCCGCCGGCGCCACCCCCGCCTCGCTCATGGCCTATGGCATGGCCAAGTCTCTGTCCAAGAACCCCGACGCCTACGGTAAGGGTGAGATCAACGGCGTGGTGGCGCCGGAATGCGCCAACAACGCGGCCAGCACCGGCTCCATGCTGCCGATGCTGACCCTGGGCATCCCCGGTTCGCCGACCACGGCGATCCTGCTGGGCGGCATGATCATCTGGGGCCTGGAGCCTGGTCCCATGCTTTTCGTCAATCACCCGGATTTCGTCTGGGGCCTGATCTCCAGCCTCTACGCCGCCAATCTCTTCACCTTGCTGATCAATCTGGCCTTTATCCCGGTGTTCATCTGGGTCCTGAAGATGCCCTTCACGATCCTGGCTCCGATCATATTCGTGCTGTGCATCATCGGCGGCTACGCGCCCACCGCCTCCCTGCACGATGTTTGGTTGATGCTGATGTTCGGCGTGGTCGGCTACTTCATGCGCAAGCTGAACTACCCCATGGCGCCGGCGGTGCTGGCGATCGTGCTGGGACCGCTGGCCGAAAAGGCCTTTCGCCAGACCATGATCTCCTATCAGGGCGATCCCTTCGTCTTCATCCAGCGCCCTTTGTCCGGGATTTTCGTGTTTTTTGCGGTGGTGCTTTTCGTCTACCCGATTTATCTCAACGCCAAGCGCAAGCGCCAAGCCGCCGATTCCGGCGCCGGAAGTGGCTAAGCACCTGGCCTATCTATGCTCTGTGACCGGGAGCCGGAGAGTGCCAAGACCCTTGCGGAATATATGGTATGTGGAGTATGGTATACCACAGTGAATGAGTTGAGTGCCGCGCCACCGCAAAGCGGATCGGGCGCCGGATTGGTTATGTGCGATCCAGGCTGGCGATCGGCGATGAGATCGCCCGCCGGCATCGTTTAAGAGGGAGAAACGTCATGGCGAAAGCCGCAACCGATACTCTGGCGGCCAAGACCCGCTCCGACGACGTCCTGTCGGGCGGTCAACTGGTGGCCAAGGCGCTCAAAGCCGAGGGCGTGGACACCATCTTCACCCTCTGCGGCGGCCATATCATCGATATCTATGACGGCTGTCTCGACGAGGGCATTCGCATTGTCGACGTCCGTCACGAGCAGGTCGCCGCCCATGCCGCCGACGGCTACGCCCGCCAGACCGGCAAGCTGGGCTGCGTGGTCACCACCGCCGGGCCCGGTTGCACCAATGCCATGACCGGCATTGCCACGGCATTCCGGTCCGAGAGCCCGGTCCTCCACATCGGCGGCCAGGGGGCCCTCAGCCAGCACAAGATGGGCTCGCTCCAAGACTTGTCCCATGTGGACATGATGGCCCCGATCACCAAGTTCGCCGCCTCGGTCCTCAGCACGGACCGAGTGGCGGACATGATCTCCATGGCCGCCCGGGAATGCTTCGCCGGCGCGCCGGGGCCGTCTTATCTGGAGATTCCCCGGGACGTGCTGGACGATGAAATCCCCGTGGCGCGCGCACGGATCCCAAAGGCTGGTCACTACCGAGCCTCGACCAAGTCGATCGGCGATCCCCGGGACGTGGAGCGGTTGGCCGAGATTTTGGTCAAGTCCAAGACGCCCTGCATCCTGCTCGGGACCCAAGTGTGGTCGTCGCGCGGCCATGAAGAAGCCATCGAGCTGGTGCGCAAGCTCAACATCCCGGCCTACTTCAACGGTTCGGGCCGCGGCCTATTGCCGCCGGGCGATCCGCACCACTTCCACCGGACCCGCCGGATGGCCTTCAACGAGGCCGACGTCATCGTGATCGTGGGAACGCCGTTCGACTTCCGCATGGGGTATGGCAAGCGGCTGCGTCAGGACGCCACGGTGGTGCAGATCGATCTGGACTACCGCACCGTCGGCAAGAACCGGGATGTGTCGCTGGGCCTGGTGGGCGATCCCGGGGCGATCCTGGGGGCAGTGCTCGCGGCCACGACTGCCAGCGCCGACAACGGCGCCGCCGGGCGCGAGGACTGGTTGCAGCAGCTGCGCCAGGCCGAAGTCAAGGCGACCGACAAGTTGATGCCCATGTTCCTGTCGGACTCCAAGCCGATCCACCCCTATCGGGTGGCGTGGGAGATCAACGAGTTTCTGACCGACGATACCATCTACATCGGCGACGGGGGCGACGTGGTGACGATCTCCGCCCAGGCGGTGCAGCCGCGCCGGCCGGGCAATTGGATGGATCCGGGCGCGCTCGGCAGCCTGGGGGTCGGTACCGGGTTTGCCTTGGCGAGCAAGTTGGCCCATCCGAACAAGGAGGTGCTGTGCTACTACGGCGATGGCTCCTTCGGCATGACTGCCTTCGACATGGAGTCGGCGAACCGCTTTGGTGCGCCCTACATCGCGCTCATTGGCAATAATTCCGCCATGAATCAGATCCGCTACGGCCAGATCTCCAAGTACGGCGAGCAGCGCGGCAACGTCGGCAATAAGCTGGGCGACGTGCCCTTCAGCAAGTTCGGCGAAATGCTCGGCGGCTATGGCGAGGAAGTGCACGAACCCAACGAGATCGGCCCGGCGCTATTGCGCGCACGGGAAGCGGTCCAACGGGATGGCCGCTCGGCCGTGATCAACGTCTGGGTCAACCCGGATGAATTCGCGCCGGGCACCAAAGCCCAGACCATGTACAAGTGACGATCCAAGACGAGACGGAATCGGGTTCGGTGATACAGTCCAACATTATTTGGGGGCGAAGATGAGTAAGGCGCTTGAAGGAGTTCGGGTGCTCGACATGACCCACGTGCAGTCGGGGCCGACCTGCACCCAGCTCTTGGCGTGGTTCGGCGCCGACGTGCTCAAGGTCGAGCGGCCGGGGGTGGGCGATCCAACCCGCGGTCAGCTGCGCGATATCCCCGACGTGGATAGTCTCTACTTCACCATGTTGAACAGCAACAAGCGCAGCATCACGCTCAACCCCAAAACCAAGACCGGCAAGAAGATCTTCGAGAAGCTGATCGAGTCCTGCGATGTCATGGTTGAGAACTTCGCACCCGGCGCAATCGACCGCATGGGTTTCAGCTGGGAGCGCATCCAGGAAATCAACCCGCGCATGATCTACGCCTCGGTCAAGGGTTTCGGGCCGGGACCCTATGAGGACTGCAAGGTGTACGAAAACGTAGCCCAGTGCACCGGCGGTTCGGCCAGCACCACCGGCTTCGGCGACGGTCCGCCGGTGGTTACCGGCTCCCAGATCGGCGATTCCGGGACCGGCGTGAATTTGGCGTTCGGAATCCTCACGGCCCTATACCATCGTGAAAAGAGCGGCCGGGGCCAAAGGGTGCACTGCGCCATGCAGGACGGCGTGCTGAACCTCTGCCGGGTCAAGCTGCGTGACCAGCAGCGTTTGGCCCATGGGCCGCTGACGGAATATCCGCAGTATCCCAATGGCACCTTCGGCGAGGCCGTGCCCCGGGCCGGCAATGCCTCGGGCGGCGGACAGCCCGGCTGGATCGTTAAGTGCAAGGGCTGGGAGACCGATCCCGACGCTTATATCTACGTCATCACCCAGGCCGCCGCCTTTCCGGGCCTGGCCAAGGTGATCGGCCATGAGGACTGGCTCGAGGATCCGGAGTGGGCGACCCCGAGCGCGCGTCTGCCCAAGCTCGACAAGGTCTTCGATGAAATCGAAAAATGGACCATGACCAAGACCAAGTTCGAGGTCATGGACATCCTCAATCCGCTCAACGTGCCCTGCGGACCGATCCTCAGCATGAAGGAACTGGCCGAGGAGCCGTCCCTGCGCGCGACCGGCACCATCGTCGAGGTCGACCATCCGACCCGCGGCAAGTACCTGACCGTCGGCAACCCGGTAAAGCTTTCCGATTCGCCCAGCGACGTCGAGAGATCGCCGCTTTTGGGCGAGCACACGGACGAGATCCTGAAGGAAGTTGTCGGCTTTGACGACGAGGCCATCAAGGCGGCGCGCGAAGAAGGCGCGATATAGGCGCCTTTTGGGCGCCGGGTGGGACGAAATAGGCGCCCTTGAGCGCCGGGTGGGACGAAATAGGCGCCCTTGAGCGCCGGGGGAGGACGAAGCGATGCGGATTATCGTGAACGGCCAGCAGGCTTTCGGCAAAGCGGTGCTGGAGGCCATGCTGGAGCGGGGCGACGACGTGGTCGCGGTGTTCTGCGCACCGGACAAGGAAGGCCGGCGGGCCGACCCGATCAAGGACTTCGCCCTGGAAAAGGGTCTGCCGCTTTATCAGCCGAAATCCTACAAGGATCCGGAAACCCTGGCCCAGCTCCGGGCGCTGAAGGCGGACCTCTGCGTCATGGCCTACGTGATCCAGTTCGTGCCCGAAGAGGCGCGCGAAATTCCGACCCACGGATCGATCTGCTTTCACCCCTCGCTTCTGCCCAAGCACCGGGGACCTAGCTCGATCAACTGGCCGATCATCTGGGGCGCCAAGACCACCGGATTGACGATCTTCTATCCGAACGACGGTCTCGACGAAGGGGCGATCCTGCTCCAGAAGGAAGTAGAGATCGCCGACGACGACACCCTGGGCACGGTCTACTTCGACAAGATCTTTCCCTTGGGCGTCCAGAGTGTGCTGGAGGCGGCCGACCTCATCAAGGCCGGCACCGCGCCCCGGATCGAGCAGGACCACTCCCAGGCCACCTACGAAAGTTGGTGCCGCAAGGACAACGCCGGCATCGATTGGCAGAAGCCCTTCGACGAGGTCTACAACCTGATTCGGGGCACCGATCCCCAACCCGGGGCCTGGACGGTGCACAAGGGCAAAACTCTGCAGATTTACGATGCCGCCAAGCTTGAAGGCGATGGTGGGGTGCCGGGCGAGGTGGTCGAGATAAGCGACCAGGGCTTAGTGGTGGCCGCTTCCGGCGGCCAGATCCTGGTCGGACGGGTGCGGCCCGACGGCGGCAAGAAAATGACGGCGGCCGACTACGCGGCGGAATCCGGCCTTGCCAAGGGCGAGCGTCTCGGATAATCGGGCCACCCGCCGGTTCACTCACCCAACCCACGCGGATTTTTCCAAACTAAGGGGACCAAGATGGTCAAGAGCGACATTGAAATAGCACGCGCCGCCACGCTCCAACCGATCGGCGCCATCGCCGACAAGCTTGGCGTGCCCGAAGACGCCTTGCACCAATACGGCCGCCACAAGGCGAAGATATCGCTCGATTTCGTCAAGGGCCTGGCCGACCGGCCGGACGGCAAGCTGATCCTGGTGACGGCGATCACGCCGACCCCCGCGGGCGAGGGCAAGACCACGACGACCGTCGGCTTGGGCGACGCCCTAAACCGCATCGGCAAGCGGGCGACGATCTGTCTGCGCGAGCCGTCCCTCGGTCCGTGCTTTGGAATGAAGGGTGGGGCCGCCGGCGGCGGCTATGCCCAGGTGGTGCCCATGGAGGACATCAACCTCCACTTCACCGGCGACTTCCATGCCATCGGCACGGCCCACAATCTGCTCTCCGCCCTGCTGGACAACCACATCTATTGGGGCAACGCGGCGGGCCTGGACGGCCGGCGCGTGGCCTGGCGCCGGGTGGTCGACATGAACGACCGCTCGCTCAGGCACATCACCTCGTCCCTGGGCGGCGTGGCCAACGGCTTCCCCCGAGAGGACGGCTTCGACATCACCGTGGCCTCCGAGGTCATGGCGATCTTCTGCCTGGCCAGCGACCTGGCCGACCTGGAGGCCCGCCTGGGCCGCATCGTGGTCGGCTACACTCGGGATCGCCAGCCGGTCACCGCCGCCGAACTCAAGGCGCCGGGTCCCATGAGCGTGCTCTTGAAGGACGCGCTGGCGCCCAACTTGGTGCAGACCTTGGAGAACAACCCGGCCTTCATCCATGGCGGCCCCTTCGCCAACATCGCCCACGGCTGCAACTCCGTGATGGCCACCAAGACCGCTTTGAAACTGGCCGACTACGTGGTGACGGAAGCCGGTTTCGGCGCCGACCTGGGGGCCGAGAAGTTCTTCAACATCAAGTGCCGCAAGGCCGGGCTCACCCCCTCGGCCGCGGTGATCGTGGCCACCGTGCGGGCGCTCAAGATGCACGGCGGGGTCGCCAAGGCCGATCTGGGCAAGGAGAACGTCCAGGCGGTGACCGATGGCTGCGCGAACATGGCGCGGCACATCGACAACGTAAAGTCCTTCGGCGTGCCGCCGGTGATCGCCATCAACCGCTTCATCACCGACAGCGACGAGGAAATCGAGGCGATTCGCCAGGCGTCGGAGGCCGCCGGCGCCGAAGCCGTCCTCTGCACCCACTGGGCCGACGGCGGTGCGGGGACCGAGGAGCTGGCGCGCCGGGTGGTGGATTTGGTCGACGGTGGCACCGCCGATTTCTCGCTGCTTTACGACGACGACATGAGCCTGTGGGACAAGGTGGAGACCATCGCGGTCAAGCTTTACGGGGCCGACGGCCTGGCCGCCGACCAGAAGGTCCGCGCTCAGTTCGACGAGCTGGAAAAGGCTGGCCACGGACACCTGCCTGTCTGTATGGCCAAGACCCAGTACAGCTTTTCCACCGATCCCAACCTGAAGGGCGCGCCCAGCGGCTTTTCCGTGCCGGTCCGCGAGCTCAGGCTGTCGGCCGGCGCCGGCTTCCTGGTGGTGGTGACGGGCGAGATCATGACCATGCCGGGCCTGCCCCGGGTCCCCGCCGCCAACTCGATCCACCTGAACGAAGCGGGCCAGATCGAGGGACTGTTCTAGAGGCGTCCAGCGCAAATGGAACCCTACCGTTTCACGGCCGGCCGGGTGCCGCTGCTGGTCTCCATGCCCCACGTGGGGACCTATATGCCGCCGGAGGTCGAGGCGCGGCTTGACGATGGGCCCCGGGGCCTGCCGGACACCGACTGGCACGTGGACCGGCTCTACGACTTCCTGGAGGACCTGGGCGCCTCGGTGCTCCGGGCCACCCACTCACGTTATTTCATCGACTTGAACCGGGCCGGCGACGGCAAGCCGCTTTATCCCGGGGCCAGCGAGACCGGGCTCTGTCCGGTCACCACCTTCGCCGACCAGCCGATCTACCGGCCGGGCCAGGCGCCGGAGCCCGACGAGATCGCGGCGCGGCGCGAGACGGTCTGGCGGCCCTATCACGACTGCCTGGCGCGGGAGCTCGATGGGCTCAAGGCGCGCCACGGCATCGCGCTCCTCTGGGACGCCCATTCGATTCGCAGCGAGGTGCCGCGGTTTTTCGACGGCCGCCTGCCGGACCTCAACTTCGGGACCGGAGGTGGGGTTTCCGCCGCGCCGCCCTTGATCGAGCGGCTCATGGCCATTGCCCAGGACAGCACGACCTACAGCCACGTGCTCGACGGCCGCTTCAAGGGCGGTTATATCACCCGCGCCAATGGCGCTCCCTCGGCCGGCATCCACGCCGTCCAGCTCGAGCTGTCTCAGATCACCTACATGGACGAGGACCCGCCCTTCGGGTTCCGCGAGGACCTGGCCACGGGCATCCGCCCGCTGCTCCGCCAACTCCTCGAAGCCGCACTCGCCTGGGCCGAAACTAGTTCTGGACCGCCTGACCGGGCCGCCAGTTCCTCGTCTTGAGCGTTTCCAGCAGCTCCAGGACCGTGTCCCGCTCGGCGTGGAGCAGCAGGACCAGGAGGTCGCCGGGCTTAGCCCAGTCGAAGGCTTGATGCACGGCCTCCAGCTCCGAGGCGGCGTGGCCGATCCGGTTCCCGGGTGCGCCCAGGCGCTCCAGCTCGTCGGAGATCAAGGCCGTCACCTCGCCGGCCGCGCGGCCGCGCAGGAGTTCGGTCATTTCCTTGACCACGATGCGTTCCGGCTGGCCGGCCCAGACCTTGCGGGTGAGGTCCCGGATGTCCTCGTCGCTGCGGTCGCCGGCCTGGCCCAGGAGGATCAGGCGGCGCTCGGCGGGCAGCGCGGGCAGCATCTCAACGAGCGCGGCGACGGCGTGCGGGTTGTGGGCGAAATCCACCAGGACCGACACCCCGCCGATCTCGAAAATGTTGCCCCGGCCCGGATTCTCCTTCGCTCCGCCGGTGAAGCTCGCGAGCCCGGCAGCCATGGCCACCGGCGGTAGGCCGAGCGCGGAGGTGAGTGCGATGGCTGCCAAGGCATTGGCCAAATTGTGCTTGGCCGCGCCGCCGAGCGCGAGCGGGACGTCGTCGAGCGCCACGATCGGCGTGATCTCTGCGCCCCGCGCCCGCACAAGGTGTCCGCCCTGCCGGTAGCAGGCCTCACCGCCGTCTTCGGTCCAGGCGCGGATGACCTCGTTGTCGGGTGATAGGCCGAACCA
>Ga0114949_10000648_pt1 | contig 19464 bp, 14 predicted proteins | sample N074metaG_FD_83505 | JGI IMG/M metagenome (GOLD analysis project Ga0114949, IMG submission 83505) | Deep subsurface microbial communities from Kermadec Trench to uncover new lineages of life (NeLLi) - N074 metaG | ecosystem: Environmental > Aquatic > Marine > Ocean trench > Sediment | place...
GAGAAAGATCCGGCGTTATTTCTAACCGCAATGTTGACACAGTTGACGTCCCTGTTTGCCCGAATGCGCCTGTGGCCACCCGTCAGGTGGGTGGCCCGCTGGCGCCAGCGGTTGCTAAATCACTGGTTCACCTGGGAGAAGGAGAACTTCGTTTTCTTTGCCGTGTTTGGACTGGTCATGATCCTGATCGGTTCCATGGTTTACTTCGTTTATGCCGACCACCTCCGATTGAGATGGCAACAGCAACGTCAGGCCGATCTTGTGTGCCTCGCCCGCAATGTCTATCACGAGGCGAGAGGGGAACCAACCGCAGGTCAGTATGCCGTCGCCGAGGTCACTCTTAATCGCGTCGCCTCGCGCCATTTCCCCGATAGCGTGTGTGACGTCGTCTACGAAAAAAGATTCGATGCCGGGCGCAATCGGCTTGTGGGTGCATTTTCATGGACAGAGCTGGCATCAGTGTCGAAGCCGGCCGGGAGTGCATGGCGACGGGCGATAAAGGCCGCGGAGGCAATCTATGACAAGCAGCAAGAGCCAACAGTACAGGGCGCGTTGTTTTATCACGCAGATCGCATAGAGCCAAGGTGGGCGAGGGAGAAAAATAAGGTAGTAAAGATCGGCAGCCACATATTCTACGAATGAATTAACAGCCTGGCCCCGGTCCTCATGATGGATAGCTGGGACGCCGGCTAAAAACTTGGCGGCGTGCAGGCTGATACGACCAGGCATTCTTCTTTGCCGGTGTTCCTGAATCTGTGCGGCAAACGGCTGTCGAATCGATAGGCGCCACCTGCAGTAAGTACCTGCACCTTTTCTCCGACGGTAACCTCGAGGCGGCCTTGCAAGACGATGCCACCTTCTTCCGCGTCATGGCTAAGCATCGATTGACCGGTGTCTGCCCCCGGCTGGTAGCGTTCGTAAAGAATCTGCAACTGACCATCGCTCAGGTCGCTACCCACCTGCAAATAGGAAATCGGGCCGCTGCCGATCTCACTGAGTTCATCGCGCGCATAGAAATATTTTTCGGCGGTACGCGTATCCGCAGCAAAGAATTCGGCGAATGACACACCGAGTGAATCCAGGATCTTTCTTAACAGGCCCATCGACGGGTCGGTCTTGCCGTGCTCGATCAGGGATACGGTCGCGTTTGATACCCCGGCCAGGTGTGCCAGCCTGCGCTGCGACAGGCCGCGTCTCTGGCGCAGGGTCTGCAATTGCTGGCCGACATTGTCCATGGGGCTGTCCTCGTGTTGAATTGTTAAAAATAATGAACGTTTAGGTGTTGTATTTTAATAAATTCAATGAGTTATTTTCAACTGTTTAAATATTGTTAACTTCTGTGGGCTCTAGTACCCTGAATGGTTATGCAGGAACCCAGCGAACACACCCAATCCTATTGCGCGGCGACGGCGAACTGGCAGACCGATTACCCGGTTCTGGCCGGCGAGCTCAGAGCCCTTTTTTGCACGGAACTGAGCTTATAGCCCACTTCCGAAAAAGGCCTCTGACCCCTTAATGCACATTGAAAACAGTGCGGAGAATCAACATGGCTGACAACACTGCACGACAGTTGCAACACGATCTACCCGATTTAGAGGCTTACTGGATGCCGTTCACGGGCAACCGGTATTTCAAACAACATCCACGCATGATTTCGCGCGCGAAGGGCATGTACTGCTATACACACGATGGCAAACAGTTGCTCGACGCTGTCGCCGGACTGTGGTGCTGCAACGCCGGCCACTGTCATCCGAAGATCGTTGAAGCGATCAAGGAACAGGCGGAAACGCTCGATTATGCGATGGCGTTTCAGCTCGGACACCCGCGGGTTTTCGAGCTTGCGACCCGCCTCGTCGAGATCGCACCAGAGGGCATCGACTACGCGTTTTTTGTTAATTCCGGCTCGGAAGCCGTGGACACGGCGTTGAAAATGGCGCTGGCCTATCACCGCATTCGTGGCGATGGCGCACGGACTCGATTAATCGGGCGTGAGAAGGGTTATCACGGTGTCGGATTCGGCGGCATCTCGGTAGGTGGCCTGTCCCCGAATCGTAAGATGTTTGGTGCCATGCTGCCTGGCGTCGATCACCTGCCACACACGCACAACATTGAACAGAACGCCTATTCCAGGGGACAGCCGGAATGGGGCGCGCACCTGGCTGACGAACTCGAAAACATTGTGGCATTGCATGATCCGTCGACGATTGCCGCGGTCATCATCGAGCCTATCGCTGGCTCAGCCGGTGTATTGATTCCGCCACAGGGATACCTGGAACGCGTGCGCCAAATCTGCGACAAATACGGCATCCTGTTGATATTCGACGAGGTCATCTGTGGATTTGGCCGAACGGGTGACGCATTCGGCGCCAATCGATTCGGCGTCACGCCCGACCTGATGACGGCAGCGAAGGGACTGACGAGTGGCACGGTGCCCATGGGCGCGGTGCTGGCGAAGAAGGAAATCTACGATACATTCATGACCGGACCGGAAGGCGCCATCGAGTTCTTCCACGGCTACACCTACTCCGGCCATCCGCTGGCGGCCGCGGCAGCGTGTGCGACGCTGGATGTATACCTCGGGGAAGGCTTGTTTGATCGCGCACGCGATCTCGAAAGCAAGTTCGAAGATGCACTCCACAGCCTCAAAGGCGAGCCAAACGTGATCGATGTCAGAAACTTCGGGCTCATTGGCGCGGTAGAGTTGGAACCGATTGATGGCCAACCCACTGCTCGAGCGATGAAGGTATTCCGCGATTGCTTCGATGAAGGCGTCATCATCCGAACGACCGGCGACACGGTGGCATTTTCACCGCCACTCATTATCGAAGAGTCACAGATAGACATGGTTATCGAGTCGGTACGTTCGGCTATACGATCACAATAAAATCAGAAACGCAGGTAAACAGACATGGCGCAGAAAGCGGCGGCAATAAATGCAATCAGAAAGGTCCCTAACTGGATCAATGGTCAGATACAGGAATCCGGTTCCGATCGATACGGCGATGTATTCGATTCGGCGACCGGAGAACGCTGTGCGGAAGTCGTGATGTCTAACGAGGCCGATGTAGACGCGGCGGTAGCTGCAGCGCATGCCGCGTTCGCTGGCTGGTCCAAAACGCCGGTTCTGCGGCGTGCGAAGGTCATGTTCAAACTCAAAGAGTTGATCGAACGCGACCGCGCGGAGATCGCGGCGTTGATTACGCAGGAGCACGGCAAGGTATTGCACGACGCCGCTGGTTCGATACAACGCGGACTCGAAGTCGTCGAGTTTGCCTGCGGTATCCCCCATCTGATCAAGGGTGAATATAACGACCAGGTCGGAACCGGTGTTGACTGCTACTCGATGCGCCAGCCGGTCGGCGTTTGCATCGGAATTACGCCATTCAATTTCCCGGCGATGGTGCCGCTATGGATGTTTCCGCTGGCCATCGCCTGCGGTAATACGTTCATACTAAAGCCGTCGGAGAAGGACCCGGGGTGTTCGCTCAAGTGGGCCGAGCTCCTGCACGAGGCCGGTTTGCCGCCGGGCGTGTTCAACGTCTTGCAGGGTGATCATGTGGCCGTGAATTCACTGCTTGCCGACAAACGTGTCGCAGCTGTCAGTTTCGTCGGTTCTACGCCGGTGGCGGAGCACGTTTACCAGACCGCGTCCGCGAACGGCAAACGGGTACAAGCGCTTGGCGGCGCCAAGAATCACCTGGTCGTAATGCCGGATGCGGATATGGAACAGGCAGCCGACGCGCTCGTTGGTGCAGGATACGGCTCTGCCGGCGAGCGTTGCATGGCGATATCGGCAATCGTTGCCGTCGGTGACTCAGCGGAGCCTTTGCTCGAAAAGTTATTGCCGAAGATCGCAGCACTGAAGGTCGGGCCAGGCACGGACAACAGCAATGACATGGGTCCGCTGATCACAAAGGAACATTGCGAGAAGGTGCGTTCATACATCGATATTGGTGAAGAAGAGGGCGCCAGGGTCGTGGTTGATGGCAGAAAGCACGACATTACAAAATCGCCCGGCTATTTCCTCGGACCCACATTGTTTGACCATGCAACCCGTGACATGCGCGTGTACCAGGAAGAGATATTCGGTCCCGTACTGACTATGATCCGCGTCGCTACATTCGACGAGGCGATCAATCTCGTTAACGATCACGAATATGGTAACGGCACGTCGATCTACACGCGCGACGGAGACGCAGCGCGCGAGTTTGCCAACGGCATCGAAGTCGGCATGGTTGGCGTCAACGTACCCATTCCGGTTCCTCTGGCGTTCCACAGCTTCGGCGGCTGGAAGCGGTCACTCTTTGGAGACATGTCAATCTACGGCATGGAAGGCGTGCGTTTCTATACGCGGCTTAAGACCATCACGTCGCGCTGGCCGACCGGGATCAGGGCCGGTGCGGATTTCTCCATGCCGACAATGTGAGCTCCTTCGATTTCTCGTAGGAGCCCGCCCTTTTGGACAGGGATGTCGGTATATCGCGGAGCACATGGATGTGCAAGAGCGATGAGCGGGCGACAAACATTTGCGTGTATGTTGGGAAACATGCCCGCAAATGTTTGCAAAGGATGAATCCACCAACGATGATGAACGAAGTTCGCCCGCCAGGGCGGGCTCCTACATATTACGTGAGCGATCCAATATGGAAATTAAGGGCGAATACCAGATTGCCAGCAGTCGTGAAGATGTGTGGGCGGCATTAAACGATCCCGAGATGCTGAAAAAATGCATCCCCGGATGCGAATCGCTGGAAAGAATCAGTGATACCGAACTGACCGCCACGGTCATGGCGTCGATCGGCCCCGTCCGCGCAAGGTTCAACACCAAACTTTCGCTCGAAAATCTCAATCCACCGGAAAGCTATACGCTGGCTGGTGAGAGCAAGGCAGGCGTGGCGGGCTTCGGCCGCGGCAGCGCCGATGTGACCCTCATTGAGAATGACGGCGGCACCTTGCTGACTTACACCGCCGACTTCAAGGTTGGAGGCAAACTTGCCCAGGTAGGATCCCGCCTCGTTCTTGGCGCGACTAAAAAGACCGCCGACGATTTTTTTGGCACGTTTTCCAGGGAGATGGATCCCGGTGCAGAGCGTGTCGACGTGGACGAAAAAAGCGGCGGGGCGGTCGCCCCGAAGGCCTGGCTGGCAGTCGCCGGTGCCGTCGTGGTCTTGCTGATCTGGTGGTTTCTGCTACGCTGAGCAATGCCGTCTAATTAGCAATGTAGGAGCGGCTTTTTGTACAGGACGTACTTATGTCGCAGAGCACATGGACGTGCGGGAGCGACAAGCCGCGAATTGGCGCTGCTCGCACGATGCCCGGGCAAGAACAAAAATAAAAGGATTGCCTCATGTCTATTAATGTTTCATTTACGCTGAACGGCGAAGCCGTGAGCGCCCATGTCGCTTCCCGAACATTGCTGGTTGACATGATTCGCGAGCGTCTTGGCAAAACCGGTACCCACGTCGGCTGCGATACCAGCCAGTGTGGTGCGTGTGTCATTCATGTCGACGGCCGATCGGTCAAGAGTTGCACGATGCTTGCCGCCCAGGCCAATGGTTCGGATATCGTCACGATCGAAGGCGTCGCGAAAAACGGCCAGCTGCATCCCATGCAGGAGGCGTTTCGTGAGCATCATGGTTTGCAGTGCGGTTTTTGTACGCCGGGCATGATCATGAGCGCGCTGGATCTGGTCAAGCAAAATCCCGAACCCAGCGAAAAAGAAATTCGCGAGTGGCTGGAGGGAAATTTGTGTCGCTGTACGGGTTACCAGAACATTGTTCGCGCCGTCGCGGCCGGTGCCGAAGCCATGCAAGCAGGTTGAAACCGATGTTAGCGGAAACGAGGTGAAGTATGACTGAGAATGGTATTGGCGCCGCGGTTCGACGCAAAGAAGACCATCGTTTTATCACCGGACGCGGACAGTATGTCGATGACATCAATCGTCCGCAGCAGCTTTACGCTCACATGGTGCGATCCCCTATAGCACACGGGAAAATCAACAAGGTGGACATTGACGCCGCCAAAGCGGTTTCGGGCGTTGTTGCCGTTATGACGGGCGCCGATATGGTGGCTGACGGCGTTGGCGGCTTGCCGTGTGGCTGGGGCATCACGAGTAAAGACGGTTCGCCGATGGTCGAACCAGGGCATCCGCCGCTGGCGGCAGAATATGTGCGTTATGTAGGTGACCAGGTCGCCGTAGTGCTGGCCGAGACGCGGGCCATTGCGCGTGATGCGGCAGAACTGGTCGATGTGGATTACGAAGAACTGCCGTCAGTGGCGAGTATTGAGTCTGCCAGTGCAGACGGCGCACCGCTGGTCTGGGACGATGCCAAAGGAAACATCTGTTTCGACTGGGAAATTGGTGACGAAGCGGCCACTGACGAGGCCTTTGCGGGCGCCGACCAGGTCATCAGTATCGATATCGTCAACAATCGACTGATTGCGAACGCGATAGAGCCGCGTGCGGCGATCGGCGACTACGATAGCGGCAGGGATGAATATACGCTTTACACCACCAGCCAGAATCCGCATGTCATCCGCATGTTGATGGGCGCATTCGTGCTCAGCATCCCGGAACACAAACTCAGGGTGATTGCACCGGACGTCGGTGGTGGGTTTGGTTCCAAGATTTGCCACTATGCGGAAGAAGCGATCGTCACCTGGGCATCCAGAAAAGTGAATCGTCCAGTGAAGTGGACTGCGGACCGCAGCGAATCCTTCATGAGCGACTCGCACGGCAGGGATCACGTGAGCCACGCGGAACTGGCGATGAGTAAGGACGGCGATTTCCTGGGCCTGCGTGTTTCGACGCGTGCCAATCTCGGCGCTTACCTGTCGACGTTCGGTCCAGTGGTGCCTACCATTATGTATGCAACCCTGCTGGCCGGCAGTTACAAGATCCCGGCAATCCATGCAGAAGTGAAAGCCATGTTCACACACACGGTGCCGGTCGACGCTTACCGGGGTGCGGGTCGACCGGAGGCCAGTTACCTGCTGGAGCGGCTGGTTGACAAGGCTGCAAAACAGACCGGCATCGATCCGATCGAACTCAGGCGGCGCAATTTCATCCAGCCGGAGGATTTTCCGTACCAGACGCCGGTCGCGCTCGAGTATGACACCGGTGACTATGACGCCACGATGGACAAGGCCATCGAGCTTGCCGATTATGCAAATTTCGAGAAGCGGCGTAAGGAGTCGGAAGCTCGCGGCAAGCTGAGAGGGGTTGGCATCTCCACTTACATCGAGGCCTGCGGTATAGCGCCATCGAACGTGGCCGGGGCACTCGGCGCAAGGGCCGGCCTGTACGAAGTGGGCACGGTGCGCGTCAATCCAACCGGGTCGATCACGGTCCTGACCGGCTCGCACAGCCATGGCCAGGGACACGAGACTACTTTCGCGCAGCTCGTGGTTGAGGCACTCGGCGTTGATTTCGACAATGTCGATATCGTCCACGGTGATACCGGCAAGGTGCCGTTCGGCATGGGTACCTATGGTTCGCGATCGGCTGCCGTCGGTGGCGTGGCATTGATGAACGCCTTGGAGAAGATCAAAACCAAGGCGAAAAAGATCGCCGCACATCTGCTCGAGGCGTCGGAGGAAGATATCGAGTTCAAGGATGGTCAGCTCACCGTGACCGGAACGGATCGGTCCGTTGCCTTTGGCGAAGTCGCAATGGCCGCATACGTCCCGCACAACTATCCGCTGGAGACGCTGGAACCAGGGCTCGAGGAAACCGCGTTTTACGATCCGAAAAATTTCACGTTTCCGGCCGGTTGCCACATTTGTGAAGTCGAAGTCGATCCCGACACCGGTGTTGTGGAGGTGGTGAGATTCACCGCTGGCGATGATTTCGGGCGCATTATCAATCCCATGATCGTGGACGGGCAGGTTCACGGTGGTGTCACCCAGGGAATCGGCCAGGCACTTTACGAACAGTGTGTGTATGACGATTCGGGACAATTACTGACGGGTTCGATGATGGACTACTGTTTGCCGAAAGCAGATAACGTGCCGAATTTTGCCGTAACCACAAACGTTACGCCGTGCACGCACAACGTGCTTGGCGTAAAAGGCTGTGGTGAGGCGGGCGCCATCGGATCTCCGCCTGCAGTCATCAATGCCGTTCTCAATGCCTTGTCGGACTACAACGTTGACGATCTGCAAATGCCGGCAACACCGGAGCGAGTGTGGCAGGCGATGCAGGCAGGCAGTCAGCAAACATAAGGACTCGACATGTACGAATTCAATTACCATCGCCCGTCATCACTCGACGAAGCCAGGAAAATTCTCGGCGACAACGATGAGGCAAAGCTACTTGCCGGCGGCATGACGCTACTGCCGACGATGAAGATGCGCCTCGCAAATCCGTCCGACCTTATTGACCTTTCGAGCATCGACGGGCTCACCGAAATCAAGGCCAGCGGCGATGCAATTGAAGTCGGTGCGATGGTTTGTCACGCTGAGGTTGCGGCAAGCGACGACGTGCGAGCGGCAATTCCTGCATTGGCTGATCTTGCAGAGAGCATCGGCGATGCACAGGTACGCAACCGGGGCACCATCGGTGGTTCGGTTGCCAACAGCGACCCGGCTGCGGACTACCCGGCAGCCGTGTTAGGGCTTAACGCCATTGTGAAAACGGATCGCCGGGAAATTGCAGCAGATGATTATTTTAAAGGAATGTTCGAGACGGCACTCGACGCAGTCGAAATTGTGATTTCGGTGCGTTTTCCGAAACCCGTGCGTGCCGCGTATTCGAAGTTTCCGAACCCGGCATCCCGCTACGCAGTTGTCGGCGTCATGGTCGCCGAAACGAGTGATGGCATTCGTGTGGCCGTGACCGGCGCTGCAGCTTGCGCGTTTCGTGCAACCGCGATGGAAGACGCGTTGAGCAAGGATTTCTCTGCCGCAGCACTGGCGGGCATTGCTGTCGATGCAACCGACCTGAACAGCGATTTGCATGCCAGCTCCGAATACCGGGCGCATTTGGTCGGGGTTATGGCCCAGCGGGCCGTAATCGCCCTAGGTGGCTGAAAAACAATCAAAAAGTGCGCTCCCGAGCGACGTATCAGCAGCGGAAAAGCTGCTGGCTGGTGGCGACTACGTCGCCGGACGCGATCTCGCGACCGTGGTTTTCCTGGCGCTCAGTATGGGCCGCCCCCTGTTGCTCGAGGGCGAAGCGGGCGTTGGCAAGACCGAGATAGCCAAAGTCCTCGCTGCGACACTGGGTCGCGACCTGATACGCCTGCAGTGTTTCGAGGGGCTGGATCTCGCCAGTGCTGCCTACGAGTGGAATTATCCGCGCCAGATGGTCGCCATTCGTATGGCGGAGGCCGAGGGCACGGCTGCCGACATTGGCAGCAGCCTTTATACACGGGACTACCTGATTGAGCGGCCGTTGCTGAACGCACTCAGTGAACACGATGGTGGACCGCCAGTGTTGCTGATTGACGAAATCGATCGGGCCGATGAACCCTTCGAGGCTTTCCTGCTGGAATTGCTGTCGGATTTTCAAATAAGTATTCCCGAATTAGGAGTGATCAGCGCCAAAGCGCCACCCATCGTTGTCATTACCTCTAACCGAACGCGCGAGGTGCACGACGCGTTGCGTCGACGTTGCCTGTACCATTGGGTCGGCTATCCGACACATGAAGCCGAGTCCAGAATCCTGGCCCTGAAGGCACCGACCCTGGCGGCCGATCTGCGCGAACAACTGATTACATTCATACACAAACTCAGAGATGAGGATCTGTTCAAGTGTCCCGGTGTGGCAGAGACTATTGACTGGGCCAACGCGCTGACCCAACTTGACGTGGTAACGCTGACTGCCGAGGTCGTTAACGACACACTGGGTTCGCTGCTCAAATATCAGGACGACATCGCGAAAGTGCGCGGCAGCGAAGCCGCACGTTTGCTCTCGGAAATCCAGGCGCAGGCCTGAGTATGAAAAAATCCGTGGTCAGTAAACACGAAGGCCGGCTCGCAGATAATATCCTGCTGTTTTGCAGAACATTGCGGCACGCGGGCTTAGCCGTAGGCCCGGGTCGGGTTATCGAAGCGGGCAACGCGGTGCTCCGATCAGGAATCGAACGACGAGATGATTTCTATTACGCCTTGCGCGCGGTCCTGATCAGCGATCCCGTGCAATTTCGACTTTTCGACCAGGCGTTTCACATTTACTTTCGCAATCCGCGCTTGCTCGAGCGCTTGCTGCGTCTTCTGTTGCCCACGATAGAACGCGTGGCCGAGGGCGGCAATGCTGAGCTTGCGGTCAGGCGCCTGATGGAATCCCTGGCGACCAATGAAACCAGTGCCGATAATGAAACCGTCATCGAAATCGACCGGTCGGCATCATACTCCCGACGCGAGCTGCTGCGGCACAAGGACTTCGATCAAATGAGTTTGCAGGAACAAAGCGAGGCAAAGCAGTTATTGCGTGACGACATAGATGTCATAAAGGACGTTCCTACGCGTCGATTTCGACCTCATTCCTTTGGTCATCGCTACGATTTACGGCGTTCCATGCAACTGATGTTACGCAACAACGGACAGCTGATCGAACTTGCGAAAAAGAAAAGGCGCCTGCGTCCACCGGCGTTGGTTTTGATCTGCGACATTTCCGGATCGATGAGCAGCTATTCGCGAATTTTTCTGCACTTTGCGCACGCGCTCAGCTCCCGCAGACTGCCAGTGCACAGCTTTGTGTTTGGTACCCGATTAACGAACATCAGTCACCGGCTTTTGGACAAGGATGTCGATCGTGCCCTGGCCCAGGTGTCGGATGATGTGCTGGATTGGGATGGTGGCACCCGCATTGCCGATTGTCTCGAGCGGTTCAACGTCGATTGGGGTCGGCGAGTGCTCTCGGGCCGCTCGGTCGTGATTTTGCTGAGCGACGGTCTGGAAAGGGATTCGGACTCCGATCTCGAGTTTCAGATGCAAAGACTGCAACGGACCTGCAACCAGTTGATCTGGATGAACCCGATGTTGCGCTACAAGCACTTCGAGGCGAAGGCGATGGGCATCAAGACGATGTTGCCACACGTGGATTTGTTTCTTCCGGCGCACAACCTTGAGAGCCTGGCGCAGCTTGGGCAGATACTTCGGCAGGATACAGTGCCGTCGAGGCGGGCATCGATATGACGACGAAACAACTGCAAAAATCTTTCGTACGCTGGTCCGGGCAGGGCAAGGCACTGGTGTTGGCCAGTGTTTACGAAACAGAAGGTTCCACCTACAGCAAGGCTGGTGCGCAAATGTTGATCACCGGCGAGGGTGATTTCCAGGGCATGTTATCCGGCGGTTGCCTGGAGGGAGATCTCGCCGAACGCGCACGTGCGGTGCTGGAGTCTGGCGCGCCCCAGTCCGTTACCTACGATCTTGGTCAGAATGACGAAGAACTCTGGGGACTTGGAGTCGGTTGTGACGGCTTGATGCGGATATTCCTGCAGCCAGTTACGCCCGACAATCAATACGAACCGTTTGCCACGATGTGCAAGGCCTATGACTGTCTGACCGATCAGGTGGCGGCTACCGTGCTGGAGCCGGGTATTGATGGACTGGCAGCAGGATCGGCGCTGGTGACGGTCGAGGGCGATGTTGCTTTCAGCGACATCGGCGAAAAGTATGCACAACAAATTCAGGCGGAGGCTGGCGCGGCGTTGCTCCAGCGGCAGTCGCGTGTCAGCACCATTGCCACCGATGCCGCTGAAATCAACATCCTGTTGTCAATTCTGCAGCCGCCGCCGCGGATCCTGGTGCTCGGCGCAGGGCTCGATGCGGAGCCTGTCGTGCGGCTGGCAAATGAACTTGGCTGGGGGGTTACCGTGCAGGATCACCGCCCAGCCTACCTTGAATCCGGAGACTTTGCGGCCGCAGAGCTTGTGCATTGCGTACCGGTCGCCGAGGCAGCAACTGCGATCGATTTGCATCAGTTTGCTGCAGCCATCGTGATGAGTCACCACCTTGCGAGTGACCGCCAATATTTGCGGCAGCTGGCGGCCACCGATATTCGATACATCGGTTTGCTCGGCCCGCAAGATCGGCGTAAACGCTTGTTGGAGGATCTTGGGGGAACTGCCGAGCGTTTGCTGCCGCGCTTGCACGGTCCGGCAGGTCTCGATATCGGCGGGCGCGGACCTGCAGCGATCGCCTTATCGATCGTCGCGGAAATTCACCAGGAGTTGATGCGGGCAGACGCCGACTAACAAGCTGTTAAGCCGTCCTTATTCTTCTTTTATCTCACCGGGCAAAAATACTCTGATAATCATGTCGGCCAATGCGTCGATTTGTCCGGGCTGATAGAGATCGATACCGCTGGTGCCCTTGAGTTCCAGCGACAGCGCGAGCAGGGCGCCGGACGACACCCGGATCATGCTGAACAGCAAATTCGGGTCGCCGGGAGGTGAAACCCCGCGTTCCTGCAATACCTTGATTTCTTCAACCGCCGCGGTAAACAGGGGACGAATGTGGGTGCTGATCAGCCAGTCCAGCCGGCGGCTCGGGCGGCTTGCTTCCTGCACCATGATTTTGTGTAGTGCAGGCTGGGCGGCCGCATAGTGTACGTAAGCACGGATTAACGCCGACATACGGGCCTTGGGGCATTCGCCTGCTTGTGCCGCCGCCGCTGCCGCCAGTGCCGCATTGAATTCGGTGAATATACGATCAGCAGCCGCTCGCCAGAGTTCTTCCTTGTTCTTGAAGTGGTAGGTAATGAGGGGGTGGTGCACGCCAGCCCGTGCGGCGATGTTGCGCGTTGAGGTGCCGCTGAAGCCGTTTTCGGAAAAGGCTTGCAGCGCCGCATCCAGCAGTTTCTGCTTGGTCCGGATGCTGCGTTGCTGTTGTTTTCGCGGTGGTTTTTCGGGATTGGCGCTCAAGGCCGACTCTCTATATGCGTTATTTTTCACAGCAGAGTACGCGGATTGAACCAATTGGTCCAATCCGGAGTGTTTTTTAAATTACTGCAGATCGAAGCCCAGGCGGATAGCGGTTCGTTTTTCCACGGCCAAGCCATTCTCGATGACCGGCTGAAAACGCCATTGCGCCACAGCATCCATGGCGGCCTCGTTGAAGGTTTTCTCAGGCTCGGCGCGTACTACGGATATGTCTGTAACGGTACCGTCGGTGCTTACCGTAAACATGACATCGACCGAGCCAGTGACATTTCTGCGCTGTGCCGCCCGCGGATATTTCGGTGCAATGTAATTCGTGCGGATGAGCGTGCTGATCGGCACTGTGTTATCCGCGGCGACGTCTGTCTTGTTCCAGTTGCTAAAGGAATCGACCACGGCACTGGATGTCGAATCACTTTGCGGCGGGCTTGCTTGTACCGTCGACCGTGGTGATGCAGCTGGCGGTGTCTCGATCGGCGGTGCAGGTACGTTGTTGCTTTGCACCGCTTGCCTGTTGCTGCTTACCGCCGCGGAATTGCTGCTGGCTTCTTTAACCTTCGATCCGGCAACACCTAATACAGATTTGGTGGCGGCAGCGGCGGCATCGTTTTCTGAGGCTTGCCGCTGCGCTTCCATGGCTATCTCTTGCCTTCGCTCTTCCGCTGTTCTTTCGATCTCTGCCAGACTTGCCGCTTCGGCTTGTCTGTCCAGTTCCGCCAGCCTTTCTAATTCGGCTTGCTGTTCGAGTTCTGCCTGTTTGCGTAGTTCTTCCCGGCGGGCGGCTTCGGCCTGGCGCTCAAGTTCGGCTTGCCGTTCCAGTTCGGCCAATCGGGCGGCCTCGGCCTGGCGCTCAGCCTCGCGCTGATGTTCGGCTTGCCGTTCCAGTTCGGCCAGTCGGGCGGCTTCAGCTTGTCGCTCGGCCTCGGCTATTGCCTCAAACTCCGCATCCAGCGCTTTCGTCGAAGCAGCCAGTTCGGCACTGGATAGATCCAGTGCGCGCGCATCGCGGAGGAGCACTGCCGCGTCAGCAAGGCGTCCGTTATCGATTGCTTCATGTGCCTGCAGGACCAGCTTACTTGCAACGATCATCAGGCCTTGTTGTGCGGTCTGATTGCCGGTGTCTTCAGAAAGTACGAGTTCGTAGTAATAGCGGGCATTGTCGTTCTCCGGCGCAAGCAGGTTGCCGGACTCCAGCCGTTCGGTCGCTGTTGTCAGCACTTTCTCGATGCGCTGCTGATTGCGCGCCGCGGACAATTCCTCCGATAGCAGATTGACTTCCGCGGATTGAAGGCCGGCCACTGACCTGGCTTCGGAAATCAGTCTGCCAGCATCTTCGAAGAAGCCATCCCGAATGGCGATACGTGTCTCTTCAATAGTCATGCGCAATTGCAATTGCGTCAGTTGTGCGTCAAGAAAAGTAAGGCGGGGATTGTCAGGATCTGCCAAGCGCACCATTGAAAGCGCATTATTTGCGTCACCGGCACTTTGCTCGAGAATCGCGGTCTCAGCCAGGCCAAGTACCTGGCCGACGACATCGTTAAGTTCTGCGCTGATGAGCGGATCTTCCTGCGTTTCCCCGAGTACCATCAGGTAGAGCTCGACGGCGTTGTCACCAGCGGGTTCGATGAGATTGCCTGCATCGCGTGCGGCTCGTGCATCGTCGAGCAACGCCTGGTAGGCGGGAATCTCGGGTAGTGGTTGTGGCACAGGTTCGACTTCAGCTTCCGGTACCGGTGGCGCAAAAGTGCCGCGTGAATCGGCTACCGTTGGTACGGCATCTGCTGGCGCAGGCGCGATATCGGCAGGCATTGATTCCCAGCTCGAGATCACCCACCCAACAACGGCAATTACTGCGATCGAGCCGCCGGCGATGCGCAGCGTCTGCGGATTGCGAATTGTGGCAAGCGCGCTGCCAATGGCATCTGCAGCCGTCTTGCTCGATGCCTGCACAGCACTCTGCGCGCCTCCCGCGAGAGATCCGGCGCTCGCCAGGGTCTTACCGACTGATTCGGCGATACCCGTCACCGTGTCGGTCAAACTGGTCTTGTCGTCGAATGCCTCGTCAAGAATGTCATCGATTGATGATGCGGAAATCGTCGGTTCAATCCTGTCCGGGGCCTTTTCGTTCTTCTTCGACATTGGCCGTGGCGCAGGTCTTGGTTTTGCTTTCGCCTTGATTTCGGGCATCAGTGCCGGGATCGGCTCCGGCAGCGGCGCGAGTTTCGGTTCCTTCTTCGCGACCGTCTGTTCCTTCGCGGCTGGTTTTGACTTCGCGACCGTCTGTTCCTTCGCGGCTGGTTTTGACTTCGCGACCGTCTTTTCCTTCGCGGCTGGTTTTGACTTCGCGGCTGGTTTTGACTTCGCGACCGTCTTTTCCTTCGCGGCTGGTTTTGACTTCGCGACCGTCTTTTCCTTCGCGGCTGGTTTTGACTTCGCGACCGGCTTCGGCTTTTCGATCGGTTTTTTCTTTGCAACGGGCTTCGGCTTGGCGATCGGTTTTGGTTTTGCCATCGGCTTTGATTTCGCTGCCGGCCTGGGTCGTGTGGATGCAGGCGGAGATTTGGGCTTGAATGCCGAGTCCGGTGCCTCGAGGTGATGTCTGACCGAGGCCTCGATGGCCAGTCTCGCGCGACCGGGCGATACCGGTTTGAGCAGAAACCGGTAAATATGGCCACGATTAATTAAGTCCATCAGCATTTTACCGTCATCGCGGCGCCCTGCAATGATGGCGACTATTCGTGATTTTTCGCTGCGCAGCTTTTGTGTCAGCGCTTCGACAGTCGACCCGACCATCGCAGCGTCTGTCACCAGGACGCCAACCTTTTTGTCGCGTACAAAATCTTCCGCCTGTTTCGGCGTCACCGCATGATGCACATTGTGCAATCCGCGAGCTGATTCTTTGATCGTCGTGAGGAACTCTTCGTCCCTGGTCATCACAAGTATGTCGATGTTGCGACTGTCTTCATCCGGCGCTATTTCGATCTTGTGTGGCTGCAATGCCGGTCGTCTGCCCGTGCCGTCACTAATGATTGCGGAGCCATGTTCCGACGTCTCCATAACGATGTGTTCGGTAACCGGTTCGTCGGGATGTGCAGTCTGATCGTTCGCCGACTCTGCGAGCGCCAGCATGCGCACTCGTTGGGTTGCTGATTCGATGAGCTTCAGAAGCGCTTCTGCAGTAATTGAACCGCGAACGATCTGGAAAACCTCCTGGTCACCGACGAGCGCTTCAAGGCCATCTTCCTTGTCACTACCAGCAAGTAAAATTCCAATTGTGTCGGGCGATCTTTTTCTGGCTTCGCGAATGGCATCGAGTCCACTCATGCCCGGTAAATCCTGTGCGGATACGATGACGTGTATCGGGGTATCACCGAGTGTGTTTAATGCTTCGGTACCACTCATTGCACAATGGACGGAATATTTATCGCTAAATCCGGCGCTGAATTTGTCCAGAGTGCTCTGCTCGCTGTGTAACAGCAAAACTTGAGTTTTGAAGTGCTCGAACGCCAAACCCGTCCTCCTTGGCTTTATGTCTAATTGTCAATACAACCCTTGCAGTCAACGAGTATATCCTCGACTGAATTGAGTTTTGTGGCGGATGGAAGGCGAGATTCGGAATCTGTGACAAGGTGCACATTTGGAGCGCAAGCGTCGTCACTTTTGCTGGTCAGGTGACCTCGGAAATCCGGACTTTTGACGGGCTGAGGTCCCACTGTGCGCACGCCCGGACAGCGCAGCTGGCGACGCCAATCCCTTGACAGAGTACTAGGCTGCCTTGCCGCGGTCGCGGATTTCCGCGCTCAGTTCCGAGATGGCGTCGTTCAGGGCGAGTACTTTCTGATGTTTCGAACCGAGTCGGCGCAGGGCGACGGTCTGTTCGTCAACTTCACGTTGCCCGACTGCCATTAGCACGGGCACTTTTGCGACGCTGTGCTCTCTGACTTTGTATGAAATCTTTTCGTTGCGTAAATCCGCATCGGCGTTGATGCCAGCGCTACGCAATTTTTTGACAACGTCCCGTGCATAGTCATCGGCAGCGGATGTAATCGTCAATACTTTCGTCTGGACAGGCGCGAGCCACAGCGGTAGATTCCCTGCATGATGCTCAAGTAGAATTGCAATGAATCTTTCGAGAGAGCCGAACATCGCACGGTGTAACAGGACCGGCGTGTGCTTCTGGCCGTCTTCACCAATGTAGGTTGCCCCCAGTCGCTTGGGCAGATTCAGGTCGACCTGGTGTGTGCCACATTGCCAATCACGGCCGATCGCATCACGCAAAACAAATTCCAGTTTCGGTCCATAGAATGCGCCTTCACCCGGGTTGTGGGTATATTCGAGACCGGACGAATCCAGCGCTGTTTTGAGCGCTGCTTCGGCCTGGTCCCACACCGCATCATCGCCAACGCGGACTTGCGGACGATCGGCAAACTTGATCAGCACATCTTCGAATCCGAAGTCGCGATAGATTCCGAGGATGAGTTCGCACACGGCGATCGTCTCATCGGTGATTTGCTCCGGCGTGCAGAATATATGTGCATCGTCCTGAGTGAACGCGCGTACGCGCAGCATGCCGTGCAGCGCGCCCGATGGTTCGTAACGATGCACCTTGCCGAATTCGGCAAGCCGATACGGCAGGTCGCGATAACTCGTGATGCCTTGTTTGAACAACTGCACATGGCCGGGACAATTCATCGGTTTGATCGCGTAAATGCGACCGTCCTCGGTCTCAGTCGTATAAATATTCTCGCCGAATGTCTCCAGGTGACCGGATGCCTCCCACAGTGACAAATCCATCAATTCCGGCGTATTGACTTCCTGGTAGCCGGCCTCGTTCTGGCGCCGGCGCATATAGTCGACCAGATTCTGAAACAGTGACCAGCCTTTCGGATGCCAGAAAACCGCGCCCGGCGCCTCTTCCTGAAAATGAAACAGGTCCATGGTTCTGCCGAGTAGCCGATGGTCGCGTTTTTCCGCTTCCTCCAAACGGTGAAGGTAAGCCTTGAGTTGTTTCGGATTGGCCCACGCCGTGCCATAAATGCGCTGCAGCATCGCGTTTTTAGCGTCACCGCGCCAGTACGCGCCCGAGACTCGCATTAGCTTAAATGCGCGGCCAAGCTTGCCAGTCGAGGGCAGATGCGGACCGCGACACAGATCGATGAATTCGCCTTGCCGATAGAGCGTCAAAGTTTCATCCGCAGGAATATCTTCGATGATCTGCGCTTTGTATTCCTCTCCCAGATCGCGAAAAAATTTGATCGCGTCATCACGTGCCCAGACCTCGCGTATGATTTCTTCGTCACGCTCCACGATCTCGAGCATGCGCTTCGTGATGATCTCGAGGTCCTCCTCGGTAAAAGGTTCCTCGCGGGCGAAGTCGTAATAAAAGCCGTCCTCGATGGCCGGCCCGATCGTTACCTGGGTATCCGGCCAGAGTTCCTTTACGGCTTCAGCCAAAATATGCGCGGCATCGTGGCGCAACAGCTCCAGGCCGTCCTCGGAATCCCGGGTAACGATCTCGATGGCCACATCGTCTTCGATGCGGCGGCCAAGATCCCACATTTCGCCACCAACCCTGATTGCGACGGCATCCCGCGCTAGGCTTTTCGAGATATCGCTGGCGATTTCGGCGCCCGTAACGGCATCGTCGAATTGACGTTCGGATCCATCTGGTAGCTGTATTACTGGCATCTTGGTCGGTGAATTGCTGAGTATGAGTTGACGGCGCAGATTGTACAGAATACGTGCCCGGATTATTCATGAATGCCGGTCACTCACAAATAGCCCGGGCGCCGGTTCCAAACGGAGTTCCGGATCGAAAATCGCTGTACAATCTGCGCCGTCATCGATAAGAGCCAAGGAAATGGTCGAGACGTATTCCAGCAAACCCTTCCCTCGTGAAGAACACGATCACGAGCACTGCGTGGCAGAGGCCATAGCGACGGCCGTACAGATCTGCCGTGAGCGCGGGCTTCGCTTCACGGAACAGCGCCGGCGGGTACTGGAGCTGGTCTGGAACGGTCACAAGCCGGTCGGTGCGTACGATATCCTCAATAGCCTGAATCGTGCTGGCCACAAAGTGGCGCCACCGACAGTCTATCGGGCGCTGGATTTCCTGATCGAGGCCGACCTGGTCCATCGCCTGGATTCCCTCAACGCATTTATTGGCTGCCCTGACCCGAGCAGCCCACATGCCGGACAGTTCTTAATTTGCCGGGAATGCCGGTCGGTCGCGGAACTGGATGATGGCGACATCGACGAATTGGTCCGGCAGAGCGCATCGAAACTTGGCTTCACGGCCCTGCATCAGACGCTCGAAATTGAAGGCATCTGCTGCAATTGTGCGAGCGACTGACGTGGGTGGCAATCCCTTCAATGAATAAACCCGAACCCAAGGATTTTATTCGTCAGATTATCAGTGACGACATCGAGAGCGGCAAACACGACGGCAAAGTGGTGACACGATTTCCGCCGGAACCGAATGGTTTTCTGCACGTCGGACACGCGAAGTCGATTTGTCTCAATTTCGGCGTTGCCGAGGAGAATGGCGGCAGGACGTTTCTGCGCTTCGATGACACCA
>Ga0114949_10000649_pt1 | contig 19450 bp, 15 predicted proteins | sample N074metaG_FD_83505 | JGI IMG/M metagenome (GOLD analysis project Ga0114949, IMG submission 83505) | Deep subsurface microbial communities from Kermadec Trench to uncover new lineages of life (NeLLi) - N074 metaG | ecosystem: Environmental > Aquatic > Marine > Ocean trench > Sediment | place...
ACCGAGTGGCGCGCGCGCCTCGCCACCCACGCCCATCCCGATTGCGATCGGCAGGATACCCGCGATCGTCGAGAGCGCGGTCATCATCACGGGGCGAAATCTCGTTCGCGCGGCGCCCTTAATCGCCTCAAGGGGGTCCGCTCCGCGTTCGCGCAGCTGGTTCGCGAATTCCACGATCAAGATCGAGTTCTTGGTCACCAACCCCACTAACATCACGAGCCCAATCTGGCTGAAGAGGTTGAGGGTGTGGCCCGTCACCTTAAGCGCCAACAGCGCCCCAGTAAACGAAAGCGCGACCGCGACGAGGATCGTCGCGGGATCGATGAAGCTCTCGAACTGGGCCGCGAGCACGAGATAGACCAGCAGTACGGCGAGCAGATACGCGAAACCCAGCGCACTACTCGACTGGTAGAAGCGCTCAGACAAACCAGAGAACTTAAACCCGTAGCCGGAATCCTTCGGAATCACCTCATTCGCGATCTCACTCACTCGATCGAGCGTTTCGCCAAGCGGAACACCCCTCAGCAGATTGCCCGTAATCCCGGAGGAGCGCTGTCTGTCGTAGTGGGGAAGACCGGACGAAGTCACGGTTTCATCAATGGTGACGACCGAAGCGAGCGGCACCATGATGCCCGACTCCGATCTCACGAAGAGGCCGTAAAGATCCGCGGGGTTCGCTCGATCGGCGCGATCGATCTGCGCAATCACCTCATAGGTTTCGCCGTGCATCTTGAAGGTCGAAAGTTCGGCGCCCCCAAGCAACACCTGCAGGGTCGAGGCCACATCGCGAATCGATACACCCAGATCACTCGCCTGCTCGCGATCCACGTGAACCACCAACTGCGGCTTGTTGAGCTTGAGACCACTCTGGAGGCCGATGAGCCCTGGGATCGCGCGCGCGCGTCGAACGATTTCATCCGAGTAGGCGGCCACCTTCGCGATCTCTGGCCCGGTGACCACGATGGAAACCTGCGCCGAATCCCAATCGATACTCAATGTCGGCTCGTTCATTGGAATTACTTCGATGCCGGGATTCGACGAAAATTGGAACCAGAGTTGGTCGACGATTTCCTGCTGGCTCCGATCGCGTTCGTCGTGGGGTACGAGGTCCGAAAAGACGATCGCCTCATTGACGACCCCCGGTCCCGCCCAGGACGGCGCAACGAGCGCCACCGAGGTGTGAATCTCGGGGATTTCGAGCAGCTGCCTTTCGACCTCTCGGTGATAGCGATCCATGTATTCGAGCGTGCTGCCCTGTGGCGCGGTCGAGGAAATCATGATGCTGCCGCGATCGGAAACCGGTACGAACTCGCGATCGATATTGGAAAAGAGCCACCATCCGAGCGCGATCCACACCACGCTGACTGCCGCCACGACCCACGGCCTCGCCAACGAAACACCCAGCCCCCGCGCATAGACATCTCGCATCCGATCGACCGCCCGCCCGAGCCGCAGCGTGACACCAGAATCTCGGGCATCCGTTCGGAGTACACGCGCGCAGAGCGCGGGCGCGAGCGTAAGTGCGACGAATCCCGATATCGCCACAGCCGTGGCCACTGTGACGCCGAACTCCCGGAACAACCGACCCGTCGTACCCGTCATGAACGCCAGCGGTAAGAAGACCGCGATCACTGAAACGCTCGCGGCCACCACCGCGAAAGAAATCTCGGCCATTCCGCGACGGGTCGCCTCGAGGCGTGGAGTTCCCTCCTCGATCCATCGGCTCACGTTTTCGAGCACCACGATCGCATCGTCGACCACGAGTCCAATCGCGAGCGTGAGCCCCATCAGCGTGAGGATGTTGATCGAGTAACCGAGGAAGTGAAGCACCGTGAAGGTTCCGATCACCGAAATTGGAATTGCTACAGCGGGAATGATCGTCGCCCGCAGGGAGCGAAGAAAAACGAAGATCACGATCAACACGAGAGCGATCGCATGGAAGATGGTCATTGTCACATCGTGGATGGAGTTTTCGATGTAGACGCTCTGGTCCCAAACCACCCCGAAGTCCACTCCCGCGGGAAGATCCTTCTTGATGAGCTCGACCTCTTTCTTGACTGCACGGGCGACGTCAAGCGCATTGGCCTTCGATTGCTTGACGACGCCCATCGCGAGGCCGATATCGCCATTGACCCTGACGAGCGAGCGCTCGTTTTCGGCGCCGATGACCGCTTTCCCGACATCGCGAATTCGCACGGGATTGCCGTCAAAATTCGCGATGATGAGCGCGTTGTAATCTTCGGCGTTGCGCAGTTCGCCAGGAGTACGCACGCTGAACTCCTGATCGACGCTCTCCACACGACCAGACGGAATATCGACGTTGCTCTCCCGCAACGCGTCGGCGATATCCGAGACGACGAGGCCACGCGCCGTAAGCCGGTGGTGATCGATCCAGATTCGGACCGCGAGACGGCGCTCCCCTTCGACATTCAGCATCGCGACACCGGGTAGCTTCGTGAGCCGATCTTCGATCCGCGTTTCGAGCAGAGTCGTCAACTCGATCTGATCGAGCCCACCACCGCTCAGATTCATCCAGATCATTCCGCCGCCATTCGAATCCGCCTTTGAGACGATTGGCGTCTTTACCTCATCGGGCAGACGGCTCCTTGCGCGAGCGACCCGGTCGCGCACGTCCGATGCGGCCACGTTGAGGTCGCGCGAGAGCTCGAACTCGAGGCTGATGAACGACATTTCTTCACGGCTCACCGACGTGATGTGACGAATCCCCTCCGTGCTGACGAGTTCGTCTTCGATCACCTGGGTGATCGACGTTTCGATCACCTCCGGCGCGGCACCGGGCAAGATGGTGACTACGGTAACGACCGGATTGTCGATGTCCGGAAGCTCGCGGTAGGGAAGTCGCCCGAGCGAGATGATTCCGAACACGAGAATCACGACCGACATCACGATCGACAGCACGGGGCGATCGATGCAGATCTGGGACAGGCGCATCAGGGTGCTCCGGAGGCTACCGGGATATCGTCGGGCGATTGAACGCGGCGGCCTTCGTAAACCTTGTGGGTTCCGCTCGTCACGATCGTATCGCCGGTGCGGAGTCCCGAGACGATCACGACCTGACCGTCGCGCCGCGTACCCAGTTCGACGGCGGTCCGCTGGGCGACGCTATCGGCACCGGCCTTCCACACGTAGGGGCCGACCGCGTCTCTTGCGATTGCCGACTCCGGAATGACCACGGCCTGTTCGATTCGCTCCACTTCCAATTCGACGCGCGAAAACATTCCGGGGCGGAGCCTGCCCTCCGAATTGGGCACCCAGGCCTTCAACGCGAGCCGGCGGCTGTCGTTGTCGAGCGCTGGAGAGATGAAATAGACAACGCCCGAAAATTTCTCATCCGGATACGCCGCCACTCGCGCGGTCACAGCGAGGCCCTGCTTGGCCAATGCGATTGCGTTTTCGGGCAGCGAAAACTGCAGCTGCAGTCGATCAACGGCGTCAATCTGCACGAGTGCAACGTCGGAGTCGACCCAATCTCCGGGTGAGACCGAGCGCGCGCCCACGGCACCGTCGAAGGGCGCGCGAATGCGCGTGCGCTCGAGGTTCACGCGGGCCAGGTCGACCACTGCATCGGCGGCTGCTACGCCGGCACGCGCCTGCGTCAATTCAGAAGCCGCGGATATCCTTACCTTCGAGAGCTTCTCGGTGCGCTCGAAGATATCGGCCGCTAGCACGCGGTTCGCTTCGGCCTCACGCAGTGCCGCTCGCTGCTCTGCCGAGCGGAGCACGAAGAGCGTATCGCCCTTGGCAACCCGCTGTCCTTCCTGAAACTCGATCGACTCGATAATGGCCGACAGTTCAGGTCGAATGATCACGGATTCGGCGGCCGCGAGCTGGCCGACGACCTCGACGCGTTCGGAGAAGAGACGCGACTCGACCCGCGCAAGTTCGACGATGCTCGGCGGCATCTCTTCCAGAGACTCCAGCGCATCCGAACTGCAGCCCGCAGAAACGAGTGCAACAAGAGCAATCACAGAGGCTTGCCTTCGCCCATCGCGAAATTCGAGCATCCACCCATTCTATCACGTGTCAAAAAGAGAGCAGTGCCGGGCGCTCCGGTCATGCACCCCCGAGAATCGGACCATCTGGGTATACTGCTGAAGGTCGATTTTGGACGGAAAACCATGAACCCCAGCCTCGCCTTCTGGACTGCCGCCCTCATCGACCTGCTCGCCATCGCCGTTCTGGTTGCAATTGGAATTCGAAACATCCGACGGGGAAATTTATCCCGCCACCGCCGCTGCATGAAGGGCGCAGCGACACTCGTCGCGTGCTTTCTGGGCATCTACCCCCTCAAGGTGTTCTTCTTCGGTCGCGAGCAGCTTCCCGAATGGAGCGACCAGGCTGTCACAATCTTGCGGATCCACGAACTCTGCGTGTTGGCGATGATCGTCGGCGGATCAGCCGCACTCCTTCTCGCCCGCAAGATGAACCGCGACCGCAATCAGCTGACCCAGCTTCCCGACATTCCACTCGCTCCGGCCCCCACGCTCCGGAAACACCGCATGGCGGGCTGGACTGCCGCAATCGGCGCAGGGCTGGCGTTTTTAACAGCGGCTATCGTGCTCGCGGGTATGTACGAGCGAACGATCTGGCACTAAACGTCGCACTTCGAGGTTGAAAATTGCGCACCTACGACTTCGCGGTCATCGGCGCTGGCATTGCGGGCGCTTCGGTCGCCTACGAGCTGCAATCGCGGGGGCGAACGCTGCTGCTCGAAAAGGAGACCCTTCCAGGCCAGCACACCACCGGGCGCTCGGCCGCGTTCAGCGTCGAGAGCTACGGCAACCGCGTGGTCCAGTTGTTGACGCGAGCCGGGCGCGCACTGCTGGAAGACCCGCCCGAGGGTTTCGCAAAGAGCCCGCTCGTAAATCGCTGTGCGGTGCTCTGGATTGCGCGCCCCGAACAAGTGCAACGACTCGCGGATCGCGCGCGGCGCGCCGTCGCCAATGGGGTCGAACTCTCAGAAGTGAACTCCGCCGAAGCGCGTTCGATGTGCCCCGTGCTCCGCGAGGATCAAATTGCGATGGGTATCGTGGAAGAGCGGTCACTCCACGTCGACGTGGCCGCCTTGCTCGAATCCTATCTGGCCGGCTTTCGCGCGCGCGGAGGCAGCCTGGTCACGCGCGCAGAGGTGACGGATCTGCGCTCGACCCGTGGCGCCTGGGAGATCAGCGCTGGCAACGAAAGACATCGCGCAGGCGTGATCGTAAACGCGGCTGGCGCCTGGGCGGAGGAAATCGGAGCGCTGGCCGGCGCCCGGCCCATCGGACTCGTTCCGCTTCGGAGAACCGCGATCACCTTCGATCCTCCGGAGGGCATCGACATCCGAGGCTGGCCGTGTCTGATCGATGCAGATGAAGCGTTCTACCTGAAACCTGAAGGCGCACGGCTACTGGCATCGCCCTGTGACGAGACCCCCTTCCCACCTTGCGACGTCTCACCGGATGATCTCGGCGTCGCGCAGGCGGCCGAGCGCGTGATGGGCGCGACGACACTCAAAATTCGGCACGTCCAACACCGCTGGGCGGGCCTTCGCAGCTTCGTCGCGGACCGCGCGCCGGTCATTGGAATGGACCCCCGAGTTGCCGGCTTCTGCTGGCTGGCGGGTCAGGGGGGATTCGGAATCATGACCTCCCCTTCTGCTGCGCGAGCTGCGGCATCGTTGATCGTAGAAGGCGTCCTTCCATCAGACATGAAGACCCTGGGGATCACACCCGAGATGCTCGCACCTTCGCGGCCAGCGCTGCATTCCGAAACCCCCGAAGGCTGAACCGTCAGCTGCAGTCGTTCGAATCGCCCACGCGGTATGATGCCCGCATGCCTCGAATCCACCGGAACCGATCCACCGTTCAGTCCACCTTCGCGTGCTTCGCGCTGCTCTCGCTCGGCGCTTGCGCGGCGACCCCGCTGCCGGCTGCGCCAGCCGCCTCGATCGATCCCGACCAGCTACCCCAACGCGTCGTCCTGATCACGATCGACACGCTGCGCGCAGACTACGTGGGAAGCTATGGCTCGAAATCGTCGCGCACCCCCACCCTAGATCGACTGGCCGCCGATGGAGTCCGCTTCGCGACCACCATATCGCCCACGCCAATGACGATGCCCTCACACACCTCGCTCATGACTGGACTCGACCCAACCCACCATGGCGTCCACGGCAACGCGAAATTTCGTCTCGGCGATGAAATTCCAACACTCGCCGAGCAATTCAAAGCAGACGGTTTTTCGACTGCGGCCTTCCTATCTTCGGTCGTGCTCGACCGGCGCTATGGACTGGCCCGCGGCTTCGACGTCTACGACGACCGAATGGGGTTTCGCCACAACATTCGCGGCGCAACGGGCGGCTATGCGGAGCGAACCGCCGACCAGGTCGTGGACGCCACCCTCCAGTGGCTGGATTCCGCGCCGAATCGCTTCTTCCTATGGGTGCACTTCTACGACCCCCACGGAAGCTACAACCCGCCACGGGGCTTTCGGAGCAAGCAACCAGCCACGACCGCCACACCCGAAGAAGTCGGGGTGCTCGAATACGCGAAGCAGGCCTTCCCCCCGCTCTATGCGGGTGAAATCTACTTCGTGGATACCGAGCTCGGCCGGCTCTTCCGTATCTTGAACAGAAAGTTCTCCGATGGGCGCACCCTTTTCGTCGTTACCAGCGACCACGGCGAAAGCCTCGGCGAGCACGGCGAACTCACCCACACCCTCACGGTCTACGACGCCACTCAAAAGATTCCGCTCCTGATGAAGGGCCCAGGCGTTCCGGGTGGACGCGTCGTCGACGCACAGGTTCGATTGGTCGACGTGGCGCCGACCATCCTGGCTTTGTCCGGACTGCCCGCCATCGAGCACACGACTGGCGAGGACCTGGGACCTTGGATGAGGGGCGAACGCGAGGATGGACTCGAAGCCTACGTGGAAACGCTCGAGACCAATCTCGCCTACGGCTGGAGTCCGGTACTCGGCGTGCGAACGGAGGAGTACAAATACCTGCGGACCGTCCGCCCCGAACTCTACGCGCTGGACACGGACCCGCACGAATTGAATGACCTCGCAGCGAGCCAGCCGGCGAAGTTGAAAGCGATGGACGCAGCGCTGGAAGCTCACCTGACGGGTGCACTGCCCGTCGTTCCGAACGCGGTTGCGCCTCCCGAAGAGATCGCGTTACTCGAAAGCCTCGGGTATCTGGTTCGCGAGTCGAACGGCGACGAATATCCGCTGGGATGGGTCGGCGGCACGGACCCAAAAGACGCGCTCGACACCTTCATCAAGCTTCTCGAGGCGCGCTCGAGATTGACGGACGGTGATCTCGCGGGTGCCCGCAAAATTCTCGATTCGGTTCCCGAAGCAGGCGGCTGGGTCGCTCACGCCCAGGCTGAAATCGAACTCCAACTTGGTGACACCGAACAGGCCGAGCGATTGGCCCGCAAAGTCATCGCCGCCCAACCCCACCACGCAGAGGGCTATCTGGTCCTCGGCGAAGCCCTCGCGTTACAGGGGCGCACCCCGGAAGCAATCGCAGCCTACGAGGAGGCGGCTCGCATCAACCCCAACGAGACCGCCTCGCTCGTCGCACTTGCGCAGATCTCTGAAGCCGCGGGCCAATTGGAGGCCGCGGAGCGCCGCTATCAAGAGGCGCTCGACTCCAATGCCCCGAGTGCCGATGCAGTCCTTCGACTGGCCGCGCTCTATTACGATCGCGGACTCGCATCGGACGCGCGCGCCACGCTCTCGAATGCCGACCTCCGAGACACGGCTGGGCTCGATGCGTTGATCCGCCTCGCTCGTGCAGAAGCAAAAGCGGGCTTTCGGGACGACGCGCTCGACCGTCTCGAGCGCGCCCTCGAACGCGAAGAGAACGAACAACTCGCAGCCGCCTACACGGAGCTCGGCGGGAAAAGCGAGAACTAAGCAGCCGGGCCAAGCCCAGGGTCGGCGGCGGGGAGGACGAGCGTGATCGCTGAAAGCATCGGCCTGCTCGTGGCAGGATTCGTCTTCTGGGGACTGCTCGAATATACGATTCACGGCTTGCTCTCCCACCACTGGAAGACTTTCGTCTCACCGCTACACCTGAACCACCACCGCAACCCTCGAAACGTCTTCACGTCCCCAATCGCGGTCGTGCCGGTCACGCTGCTCTTGTTCGGTGCGACAATGCTCGTCATGAGCCCACTTCAAGCGAGTTTTTTCGTCAGCGGAGCATTCGCCGGATTTTGCCGCTACGAATGGATGCATTGGCGCTTTCACTTCCGCGCACCCCGCAGCAGACACGAACGCCTACTCCGCAGCCACCACCTCGCGCACCACTTCTGCAACTCGCGGATCTACCACGGGGTATCGAGCCGCGTTTGGGACCAGATATTCGGCACTCTCCCGGCAGGGTGGGAAGAAGATTACGCGCGGGCAGGAGACCGCGCTCCACTCACGGGCAAGAGCAACTTCGTTCAAATCTGGAATCCCAGAACGAGTTTTGCGCATCTGCGGCGGTCGATGAAATGAAGGCGGTAAACGATCTACGGTAGGCTTCCCGCCGGCGTCAGCGCGTGCGGGAGTGATCTCGGGTCAGGGTGTTCTTCCCTGGAGCAACATCTTCTGTCCGTCGGAAAAGTACACCTGAACCTTCGACGGGCTCATGATGCGCTCGATGATACCGGTTCCAAACGATTGGTGATCGATGCGATCTCCTACTGCGTAGACTTCACTGATCTGATACGGACGGATCGGGCGCGTCAGATCGGGTTCCACCAGGGGGCCCAGGGGTTCCGCGGGTGCGCTCTTTCGCGATGCGCGCTTTGCGGGTTTCATCTTTTTTTCTTCATCGGTCAGGCGATGCCGATGCTGCGAACTGCACTGCTTGCACTCGACCTTGCCAATTCGCCCATTGGTGATCGATACGATCACATGCGCGCAATCACCGCACTTCCCGCATTTATTTTGAATATCGGCGCCGACTTCTCTTTTGACTGTCATTCCGGTAGTCCCCACGAGCGGTAGACGTTGACACGAACATTTCGATTGATGGTTCTAAGCCTAACCCTCTCGGAAACGTACAGCCAGTCGATTTCCGAAACACGCCGACAATCGCCCTCGAAAACGCGTGGGCGGTTTGTTGCGAGCAACGCAGCGAGTCACCAACCCGATCACGCGTACGTCGCCGAGGCGCAAGAAACCACATCTCCGCACAGAATTGGCCCCGGGGGGCCTCCTCCTCCCGGCCAGCAGAATCGCCTGACGAAAGCACGCTGCCGCCGGTCGCAGTCGGGGCCGTAACCGGAACTTTCAGCGGAAACAGCGCGATGTCATTCGCGTTAGACTCCCTCGCTCCAACTACGGGAAAACACCTAATGCGCGGCCGCTCACCCCTCTCCACCATTATCGCGATCCTCGCTGCCGGGCTGTCGGCCTGCGCGGGCACATCAGACGACGGGCCTACGATTCTCGCGGGAGCGAATCGAAGCACAGGTGTGGCACAGAGCGAATCTTCGGAGCCGCGGCTCGGGGCGATCTACGACGAAGCTTCGCTCCTCCTACCGTATCGCGCCCCCCCCAGCGGTGGCATTGCGTACCGCCTCACACTCGAGATCGAGGGTGAAAGAGCAACCCGCACGCCATACAACACCAAGCAACTGCCGGTTCGCGAGGCGCACTCCCTGCTGGTGGAATTTCGCAAACTCCCCGTGGAAGCGTCAGATTCGAAAGACAACATGTTCCTGGTTGGCCTCGACGGACTCCTCTACACACAGCAGCAGCAGAACCCCCAGGCCGAACGCGTCGTCGAACTGGCAGACGACCGATTGCGGATCAAGGTCAACGGCGAGACAACGGTCGACAATCGAGGCAATCGAGTCGTTGGGCGGCTCGCGCCACGGGCGTTTTTAAATCGAATTTTCGGCGTATTCACCCACGACCCGAGTGGCAATCCGATCAAGCTGTCGAGTCGAGGGGCCCCGGCCGCACGCGAATTCATGGATTCGATCCCGATTCTTGGAGCCATCGCGTACACGATGGTGACTCTCCCCCAGGATCCGATCACACCAGGTGCCAGATGGATCGGCGTGCGCATTCCACCCAGTCGCTCCGGAGAGCTCGGCCTGAGCTTGACGATCGACTACACGTTGGAGGGCTTCGAGATCTTCGAGAACGTGCCTTGCGCGCTCATCCAACTCAACGCCCATGTCGAGGAATACGCGTTTACGGGCATCACGGGGCGAAAATTCGACAGAGTCAAGGCGACTCTCAACGGAACGGCCTGGGTGGAACTGGAAAACTCGCTCGTCCGTCGAGTCCTACTCAGCGACCAGATCCAAGCCAGCTGGACGAGCCCGGGGGATCCGAAAACGGCCTCGGAGCACCGGATCCAACACACGAGCAAATTGGAATTGACACTACGCGACCCGAAGCGGAGAACCAAAAAATGGTCGGACGGGACGCCGCGCTTCGAAAGTAACTGAGCGGGAAACGCTCAGCCGCGCTCGCCCTCCTCGCCAAAGGCCTCTCGTGACAGTTGCCCTTCGCTCGACGCCACGACGCAACTGACAGCAGCGTCGCCGCTCACATTGACGGCTGTGCGCACCATGTCGAGCAACCGATCAACACCGAGGATCAACCCGATTCCCTCGACGGGAAGATTCACCTGACGCAACACCATCGCGAGCATGATGAGTCCCACGCCCGGAACGCCAGCAGTTCCGATCGATGCGAGCGTGGCCGTAACGACGACCATCAAATAGTCCATCGGTGAGAGATCGATCCCATAGGCCTGGGCGATAAAACCCGTCGCAACTCCCTGCATGATCGCCGTCCCGTCCATGTTGACGGTTGCACCGAGCGGAATCGTGAAGGAGGCGATCGAATTCCGGACTCCCATTTTATGTTCGACGGTTTCGAGCGTGACGGGGAGCGTCGCGTTGCTGCTGGCCGTGCTGAAAGCCAATGCGATCGGATCGCGCATTTTGCGGAAGAACGTGATTGGGCTGAGACCCGCGAGGAGCCTCAGAAGGCTCGAGTACGTGACCAGGGCGTGCAGAACCAACACCCCAAGTACGAGCAGGAAATACTTGAGCAGCGGTGCCATCGCCGCGAAGCCCTGAAGTGCGAAAACCTTCGCGATCAGACAAAACACGCCGTATGGCGCCGCGATCATCAACAACATCACGAGCTGCATGATCACGGAGTTGAGATCGTCGAAAATTTTCAACAATCGCTTACCCGGCTCCCCGGAAAGGGTCAGCGCAAGGCCGAAGAGCCCCGCGAAGACGATGATCTGCAACATATTGCCATCGGCCATCGCCCGGACTGGGTTCGAAGGAAATAGATCGATGAACACATCTGCGAGCGATGGCGACTGCTGGGCTTCGAAAGAAGCATCGGAAGTGAGTTCGAATCCAGCGCCCGGCTGGACGATCGTGGCGGCAATCAGCGCGAGCGAGACTGCGACCGCGGTGGTCATCAGATAGAGACCCATTGTCTTCGCGCCCACCCGACCGAGCTTTGCAACGTCGTCTAGCGCTGCGGTGCCGCAGACGAGGGAAACGAAAACCAACGGAACGACCAAGAGCTTCAGACTCGCCAAGAAAATCGAGCCACCCACGTGGAGCAATCCATCCACAACGAAGGTCTCGATCCAACCGGAAACCCCGATCCAGTTGAGAAGCAGGCCGACACCGAGCCCCGCGCCCATTCCGGCCACGATCTTGAATGTCAAGCTGCGGCGCCCACCGCGATCGTCCTGCATTGAACCCCCCGCCAATTGAGTGGCGGGATCATACCCCGGCAAGAGAGTCCGTCCTCCGCCCGGCGAGAAGCGGCGCAGGAGCCTGGAAAGCGTTACCCCCTACGAGATGAAACTCCTGGCTGCCGACTTCACCGCGAGTCTGCGCCGCGGAGAACCGCGGATCGAAGCGCTCCGAACGGTGGGCGACCCCGATCCGAAGGCGGCAGCGGCGGCGTTCGCGCTGGCGCTCGCAGAACCCGCCCTCGCCCCACACGCGGAGACCTGGGTGCCAGCGCTCCTGCGCTCCGCGCGCCCCGGACGGGGGGCGGAGCGGTTGCTCGCGGTCGCCCACGAACACCGCAAGACGAGCGAGATGTTCGACCTGCATCTCGCGCCATCGCTGCCACTCGTACTCGGATCGAGCGACTTCCTCGCACGGCTGTTGGTTCGCCACCCGGATTGGGTCCAAGAACTCGAAAGCCCGCGGTTGGAATCGACTCACTTGGAGCCGATCGCGCCAGAGTGGAGCGCGATCCGCGATGCCAAATACCGGGGCCTGCTCCGCATCGCGGCTGGCGACCTGACGGACCGACCATTCCGAGAGAACCTGCGCGCACTGTCCGATCTCGCGGATGCTTGCCTCGTCGCTGCGATGCAATGCACGGCGAGCGAACTCGGCGCGTTGGAATCGCCCATGCTCTTCGCGCTCGGGAAACTCGGCGGGGAGGAACTCAACTTCTCATCCGATGTCGATCTTCTCTTTCTCTACGATGCATCGACCGGCGGCGACAACCTCGAGCGCAACCAGCGCGCCGCAAACTTCATCCGTCACCTGAAGAAACAGATGGAAGTGCCTACTGAGAAAGGATTCATCTACCGCGTCGATCTCGACCTGCGACCGGAGGGTGTCGCCGGCGCGCTCGCCAACTCGGTCAACGCCGCCCTCGATTACTACGAGAGATTCGGCGCCGAGTGGGAGCGCCAGATGCTGATCCGCCTGCGATTGGTGGTGGGGCCGCCCGCGACGGCAAACCGTTTCAGTGACGGGATTCGCCCGTTCGTCTATCGGCGCAGCATCGACCCCGCGGTGCTTCATGCGGTGCGAGACATGAAGCACCGGATCGAGGCGGAGCGGCGCGAAGCGCAGCGGGATCTCGAGGTCGATCTCAAAGAGGGTCCGGGCGGCATTCGCGATGTCGAATTCCTCGTACAGGCATTGCAGCTCTTCCTGGGAGGCCGCACGCCCGAGATTCGCACGGGCAACACATTGGACGGATTGGAGGCCTTGGGCCGACTCGAAATGCTTCCCGAAGAAACCTCGGCCGAACTCTCGACCGCCTATCTCTGGCTCCGTCGCGCCGAGCACGCGCAACAACTCGTCGAGGAGCAACAGACATCGACATTTCCGCGCGACTCCAGCGGGCGGCTGGGCCTCGCGCGTCGCATGGGGTACGACGAGGCGTCCGGAGACGAAGCGCGTGCGCACCTGGTCGAAGATTGGAATCGACACCGCGCTCATGTGCGCACCCATTTCGACGCGCTGATACTGAGCGGCGAGCTATGAGTTCGCTCAAAGATCGACTCATCGATGCGATCCAGGGCGGCGTACTCGAATCGCGCCTGGAAACCGCAGCGGCACCGTTTCTCGAACGGCGATCGGGAGACAGCTCCGTCGCGCGCCTCGATGGAAAATTGCTGAGTGGCCTTGCTCGCGTGCTCGCAAGCCAGCCCATGCTCGCCGGTTTCTTGAGTCACCGCCCGCAGCTTCTCGAACGGATCGCCAATTCCGACTCGACAACGCTCGAAGCTCGGGCAAGGGCACTCGAAGCCGCATCGGACGAGCGGGTGAACGATCTCGAATCTGCTCTCGACGCGCTTCGAATTTTCAAACGCGAGGAAACCTGCCTGGCCGCGTGCCTCGACCTCGGAGGAATCATCCCATTCGAAGAGGTTTCCCACTTCCTTTCCGTGCTCGCCGAGACGATCGCCCGTCGGGCGTTGAGACTCGCGCAAGACGAATTGGGCGGCGCCCCGGCAGTTACGGACTTTGCGGTTCTCGGAATGGGAACGATCGCGGGCCGCGAGTTCACCTATCACTCGGATCTCGATTTGATCTTTCTCTGCAGCCGCGTCTCCGATGACATCTCGGTGACATCTCGAGTAGGCCAGAGAATGATCTCGTACCTCGCCAACATGACGGGCGCCGGCATCGCCTACGCGGTGGACACCCGCCTGCGGCCCTCTGGGCGCCAGGGCGTGTTGGTCACTTCATTCGATCGCTTCCAGAGCTATCAGCTCGAGAACGCGGAAACTTGGGAACACATGGCGCTACTCAGGGCCCGCGCCATCGCGGGCCAGAAAGACGACGCACAGAATATGCTCGACGAGGTGCGCCAAAAAGTGTTGACGAGCTGTGCCAATCCCTGGAGTTACGTCAAAGACCTGCGAGCCAATGTCGAGCGAGAGAGAACGCGGTCATCGGAGCACACGCTTGCGCTGAAGACCGGACGCGGTGGTTTGATGGACGTCGATTTCTTGGCAGCCGGCGGCGTACTCGAAGTGCAGCCCAAGAGATTTCCGCTTGTGCCGAGTGCGCCCGCGATGCTCACCTCGGTCGCCCAGGGCTCGAAGGTCGGGCAACTCCTTGACGACTACGCGCTCTTGCGCCTCGTGGACTCCAGAGCCCGCTTCATTGCGGGCCGCCCTGTCGAAGAGACGAGAACCGATGGCGAAGAATTTTCCATGCTCAGCGAACTCGTCGATCCGACCAGCGAATCCCCGGCCCTATCCGAAGCGATCTCCCAGGCACAGGAACAAATCCGGGCGGCGTTCGAATCCGTCATCGAGCGCAACACGATATCCGCGCTGTCCAGCTGACTCGGAGAGCTCCAGGGCGATTCGAGGCGAGATTTCTCGAATGCGCAAGACCCCGATCTAACCACGCTTCGACTCGCTGTATTCCGGCTTCGCCCAGCGCCGACCTCCAATCAAGTCCAACCCGGGGCGTCCCGATATTCCTCGCACAGCGAGCCCTAATGGAAAGCTCGCCCGGAGGCTCCGTACTGCCGTGCGCCTGGTCGCCTGCCCGAATTGCCATACTCAATATGACGTCACGGACGTAGACACAAAGTCCATTCCGTGCCGCTGTGGCGAAGAAATCGAGAACGCTCCGATTCGCGCCAAGGATGCCCAGATTGCGCGCTGTGGCTCCTGTGGCGCCGGAGTTCGGAGCGACGCGCAGAGCTGTCAGTACTGCAAATCCGAGATCATCCGAGAGCCCGGCGAACACAGCCTGATCTGCCCCGAGTGCTATGCGCGCTGCGCGGACGGATCGCGCTTTTGCACCGCTTGCGGTGTCGGATTCCGGCCCGAGCAAGTCAAGATCGACGGACATGAACTCCCCTGTCCAGCCTGCTCAACGCTGATGCCACCACGCCAGATCGGCGGCGTTGGAGTCAACGAATGCCTCTCGTGTAACGGACTCTGGACACCCGGAGAGGGCTTCGACATCCTCGTGAGCCGTGCGATCGCGTCGCGGCAGCAGGCCAGCCCAGCGGAGCTGCACGCCCTCAAGCCGCGAGTCACGGGCTCGAACCCCGCCCGACAGGGCGTCCAGTATCGAAACTGCCCCGAGTGCGACGCACATATGGCGCGCCGCAACTACCGAAAGAAATCGGGAATCATCATCGACTCCTGCTCGCAGCACGGCATCTGGCTGGACGCCGATGAACTCGAGCAGATCGCGGGTTTCATTTTGAGTGGCGCGGCAGGTGAACGGATCGAGGCCGATTCCGCAGCGAGTCGTAAAAAACGAGCGGCCGCCGCGACTTCTCGCGGACGCCTCGAAGGCGAGGTGGCGAAGCGCGAGTACACCCCAGTGTCTCGCTTCACGAGCTCTTCGAGCGGCGGAAGCACGATCGAATCGATCGCAAGTCTGCTGTTCAAAATTCTGAATTAGGAGAAATCGCATGGGCCTGATGAAAAAGCTTCGAGCCGAACTAGTCGACATCATCGAGTGGATCGACGACAGCCGGCATACTCTCGTCTGGCGATTTCCGCGCTACCACAATCAGATCAAATATGGCGCTCAGCTGATCGTCCGCCCTGGACAGCTCGCGATCTTCGTCACTGAAGGAAAGATCGCGGATGTATTCGAGCCCGGGCAGTATCGACTCGAGACCAAGAACCTACCGGTGCTCGGCACCATTGCGGGTTGGAAGTACGGCTTCGACAGCCCCTTCAAATCGGAGGTCTACTTCGTTAGCACTCGCCAGATCACGGACCTGAAATGGGGAACCCCGAACCCGGTGATGATGCGAGATCCCGACTTCGGAAACATCCGCGTTCGCGCCTTCGGGACCTACACGCTGAAGGCGAAAGACCCCAAGATACTGCTCCGTGAATTGGTTGGAACCGACGGTATTTTCGAAACCGAAGAAATCAGTGAGCTACTGCGTTCGATCGTGAACACATCGTTCGCCGATGTCGTCGCTAAATCCGAAATTCCCGTGCTCGACTTCGCAGCCCACTACAGCGAACTCAGCGAAGAGATTCGCACCATGGTAATGGAGCGCGTCGATGGGGAATACGGACTCGAGATCCCACAGCTCTACATCGTCAACATTTCCGTCCCGGCTGAAGTCGAACAAGCCCTCGATGCGCGAACCAGCATGAACGCCATCGGCGATATGGTCGCCTACCAGGCCTACCAACTCGGGCAGGCCATGCCGGTCGCCGCCGCCAACCCCGCTGGCGGCCTCGCGGGAGCTGGCGTGGGCCTGGGTATGGGTTTGGGAATTGCGCAAACGATGAATCCTTCGCCGGCGCAAACTGGAGCTCCGACCACACCACAGAGTCCGCAACCGCCTCCGGCGCCACCCGCACCCAGCTGGCACATCGCGGTGAACGGACAAACACGAGGACCGTTCACACCGGAGCAAATTTCGGGCGGAATTGCCGCGGGGCAGATTCGCGGAGATACGCTGATGTGGACCGCGGGAATGGAGCAGTGGACTGCGGCCAGCCAGGTGCCCTTGCTCGCGGCGTTTTTTCAAACGCCCCCTCCCCCGCCACCCATGGCCACTCCGGAGAACGAATAACAGCGCCAACGTTCTTCCCGAACATCGCGATCCACGATTCGAATGCAGCCTGCAGCCGACATCGCTCACGTTCTGCGGGAGCCGAAGCCAAACGACGCACCCCCGCTAGCGGAAGGCCGGCAGCCCGGCTGAAAGCCGCGCACCACCCACGTTCCAGATTTCATTCTTGTGAATTTCCGCGCCGAGCCCCCTTATCCTCGTTCGAGGTCCCAAAGAGGGACGCAAATCTGTTATTTTGGTCCGCCGAGCCCATGACACCATCATGGGCTCGCTCATAGCGAGGGGTAGATGACTCACACGATCCGATCCGTCTCCAGATTACCGCGCGCAGTCGCCGCGCTCGCATTCGGACTTTCGTCCGTCGGCGCGATCACGGTGACAGGGTGCGGGGACGAACCCGCCCCAGCCCCGCCGGCCGCGCGACCCATCAAGATCATGACAATCGACACCAAGGGAACCGTCGAGATCCTCGAGTACTCTGGCACGATTTCCGCCGCGCAGCACTCCGAGATGGCCTTCGAGGTTCCGGGCAAGATCACCGACTTTCCGGTCATCGAGGGCCAGATCGTCAAGAAGGGCGACCTGCTCGTCCGCATCGACCCGCGCGACATGGCGGCGCTGGCCGGCGTAGACACCGCGAAGGTTCAGCTCGCAAGGGCCGAATACGAGCGGCAGAAGAAACTCTTCGAAGCCCACGTCTCCTCACAGCAGGAGCTCGACCGCGCTCAGCGCGCCTACGAGGTTGCCGTCGCGAGGGCTCAGGGTTCCACCAAAGGTCTCGAAGACACGGAGCTTTTCGCACTCTTCGACGGCATCGTCGCGAAGAAGCTCGTCAGGGACTTCGAAAATGTGACGGCAAAGCAGCCCGTGTTGATCCTCCAGGATACGACGAACCTCGAGATCGACGTCACGATCCCCGAAGCCGATGCGGTGAGGGGCGCCCCGAATTCCACCAACGAGGAGCGGACCGCGCGCGTCAATCCGATCGTGATCGTGACAGCCCTGCCCGATCGGTCCTTCCCGGCGCAGATCACGGAGTTCAACACGACGGCAGATCCCGTCACGCGAACCTTCCGCGTCACGCTCCGCTTCGACCCCCCGGACGACGTCAACATCAAGCCCGGAATGACCGCGACCGTGAGAATCCACGTCAAACCCGAACAGCAGCTCGTCGCCGGCCAATCAAGCGTATCGATCCCGGCCAGCGCAGCCATCACGGATGAGACCGGCGAGGCCTTCGTATGGTTGGTCGACCCGGGATCGATGACCGTAAAGCGCAATCCGGTCCAACTCGGACATCTCTCGGGGAGCCGGGTATTCGTATCGAGCGGCCTCCGCTCGGGTCAGCAGATTGCGATTTCGGGCGTCCACCAGCTTCGCGACGGCATGCTCGTGCGCCGTCAGGGCAGCTGAGCCGAGCCAACCCATGAATATTGCAGAGGCCTCGATCAACAACCGCGTCGTCACGCTCACCTTTGCCGTCGTGATGCTGTTCGGCGGCATCAAAGCCTTCAACGGACTCAGTCGGCTCGAAGATCCCGAGTTCACCATCAAGGACGCACTCGTAGTCACGCCGTACCCGGGCGCCTCCGCGGCGGAGGTCGAAGAAGAAGTCACCGATCACATCGAAATCGCCGTCCAGCAACTCGGGCAGCTCGATGAAATCGAGTCTCGGTCGACACGCGGGCTGTCGAACCTGACGGTCACGATCAAGCCCCAATACGACAGCAAAGCCCTCCCGCAGGTGTGGGACGAACTGCGCCGTAAGGTGGGCGACGCGCAGAGTGGCCTGCCGCCGGGAGCCGGGCCATCGCTCGTGATCGACGATTTCGGCGACGTATACGGGGTCTTCGTTGCGGTCTACGGAGACGAATACAGCTTCGCAGAACTCAAGGACGTCATCGACTTGCTGCGCCGGGAACTCCTGCTGGTTCAAGATGTAGCCAAGATCGACACCTTCGGAGAGTACGTCGAGGCCATCTACGTCGAACTCGAGCGCGATCGGATGGCGGAACTCGGCATCCCGACCCAGGCAATCATCCGCGAACTCAAGAACAAGAACATTGCGAGCGACGCCGGCCACGTGAAGGTCGGCCCGGAGTTCATCGCAATTGTACCGACGGGAGAGCTCAAGTCGGTCGAAGATTTCGAATCGCTACTAATCAGCCCCGGTGAATCGAGACAGATCTTCCTCAGAGATGTCGCGAAGGTCTGGCGGGGATACGTCGAACCACCCAAGAACTTGATGCGTTACGACGGGAAAGCCGCGATCGGCCTCGGCATCTCGACGATTTCCGGCGGAAACGTCGTGAGCATGGGCGAAGCACTTGCAAAACGCATGGACGAACTCCTGCCTCAGATTCCGTTGGGAATCGAACTCGGCCGGGTCTCTGTTCAATCCACTGCGGTTACCGAGTCCATTTCGGGATTCGTCGTCAGCCTCATGCAGGCTGTCGTGATCGTGATCATCGTTTTGCTCATCTTCATGGGCCTTCGAAGCGGCTTACTCATTGGTTTCGTACTCGTACTCACGATCTCGGGAACCTTCATCTTCATGGGCCCCTGGGGTGTGGCACTCGAGCGAATCTCTCTCGGCGCGCTCATCATTTCGCTCGGAATGCTC
>Ga0114949_10000651_pt1 | contig 19409 bp, 18 predicted proteins | sample N074metaG_FD_83505 | JGI IMG/M metagenome (GOLD analysis project Ga0114949, IMG submission 83505) | Deep subsurface microbial communities from Kermadec Trench to uncover new lineages of life (NeLLi) - N074 metaG | ecosystem: Environmental > Aquatic > Marine > Ocean trench > Sediment | place...
CTGAGCCGTCGGGTAAATCAACGGACAGGGTAGATCCGCTTCCGACTGGCGCGCGCACCGTATTTATGTCAGGCGAAAGCTTGAAGCTGATCGCAATAAGCAGGGCAAGAGAAGCAGCAATAGCGAATCCCCTGGTAGTAATGAGCCGGAGTCCTGAACGCACTGATGAAACGAGAGTAGGACGGACACTTTTGCGCTCGACAGATCGATCGGCGGACAGGAGAATGTGTCGACGCACGTCTGCCTTTCGCTCGAAATCGATTCCCAAATCAGGTCCCGCATCCTCGCAAGCATCCCATACTGCACTGAGCACGTCGCGCTCGGCGGCGTGTTCTTGCTCTAGATAGGCTGCGAACCTATCTGGAATACTGACGGTATGTCGGCGGGTGGTCACGGGTTTATTCTTCCCTTTCTTCTATTACGTGCATTTGCAATCGCAAGTGTTGCAGGGCAAGGACAATATGGTTATTCACTGTCTTAGGAGCCAGATCCATCAAAGCAGCAATTTCTTCATGAGTAAGGCCCTCATAGCGACTGAGTAAAAACGCTTCCCTTCGTCGAGCAGGCATTTCGTCAATCCAGTGGGTTAAATGCTTGCCCAACAAATCGGCGTCCAACCGTTCGTCTGTCATTGTGTCAAAGCCGACCGAGGGGTGATCTACTTCTAATTCTTCCGAAGCATGCCGTTTTCGCTGCCGCTCATGGTTTAACGCATAATTTCGCACCATTTGATACATGAGTGCTCTCAGCGACCGCTCCGGGTCGATATTGCTCCTGATCTGCCAGAGCTTCAGGAATACATCCTGAAGAATGTCCGATGCGGCATTTTGATCTTGCACGATATACATACCGTACCTGTGCAATGCATCATAAGTCGCATCAAACAACGCAGTGTAGGCGCGTCTATCAGAATTTCGAAGACCGAGACTCCAGGATCGAAACTGTTCCGCCGTTAAGGAGCGCATTTGCTACAACCCTCAGTCAATTATTTAATACACATAAGAATTTGCAATTACCTAATAATTTCAGCGAAGTATATGTGCAACGCATGTAATTATTTAACACAATCACGTAAACCATTAGGGGACAACACCCACTATTTTACGCTCAAAAATGATAATTCTCGCGAGTCGTCCCCGTATCATCACAAACCGTGTTACCAAATCGAAAAAAAACACTTAAAGTAATACTTCAAGAGCAACGCGGGCATCGGCCTCCGAAGGTCATCTCAGAATCACGCCTCAGGTCGGGTGACTTTCTGACAAAGATTCATCGTTCGGTATCCGTCAAAACTGTACACACCGAAAGCGGGTTCGCGGCGGAACACGATCGATGGATCCTTATTATAGGCACGCCCAAAATACGCCTTCTCCCGCCCAAGGCCTTGCTCCTTGCATGAAGTACGAACAAATACAGATCCGAAATTTTTGCATCATTGCCCATATTGATCACGGGAAAAGCACCCTCGCGGATCGCTTTCTCGAACTTACGGGAACGCTGAACGAACGGGAGCTAAAGGATCAGGTTCTCGACAGCATGGACCTCGAGCGTGAGCGCGGCATTACGATTAAGAGCCACGCGATCCGAATGACCTATGATGCGCCTGACGGAAAAGCCTATGTCTTGAATCTGATCGACACACCGGGCCATGTAGATTTCACGTACGAAGTTTCCCGTGCACTTACTGCATGTGAAGGGGCCATTCTGGTCGTGGATGCTGCCCAGGGGATTGAAGCACAGACGCTCTCGAATCTTTATCTGGCGGTCGAAAGCGGCCTGGAAATCATACCGGTTTTGAACAAGGTCGACCTTCCCGGCGCCAACGCCGATGGTGTTGCACAAAGTCTCGAAAATCTTTTGGGGGAACCGGCGGACGGCATCATCAGAATCAGTGCCAAAACAGGACAAGGAATTGAACAGCTTCTGGACAGCGTCATCGAACGCGTTCCTTCACCGACGGGCGACCCCGATGGGGCATTTAGAGCTCTGATCTTCGACTCGGTTTTTAATACCTATCGTGGCTCGGTGGTGTATGCCCGAGTGTTTGACGGCACGATCGAAAAAGGTCAGCGAATGTGCTTCATGTCGAATGGAAAAGAATACGATGCCGAAGAGATCGGAATTCTTAAACTTGATCTGGAGCCGGTCGAAAAGCTCCGGGCGGGCGAGGTTGGGTATTTCATCGGTTCGGTAAAGGATGTAAAGGACACACGTGTTGGAGATACGATTACCCTTGCGAACAATCCAGCAAAGGAACCCATCTCGGGGTTTCAGGACCCCAAGCCAATGGTTTACTCGGGCGTCTATCCCACCGATGCAGACGACTTCGAGGATCTCAGAAGTTCTTTGGACAAGCTTCAATTGAACGATGCGTCTCTGACGTACGAACCGGAAACTTCAGCCGCGCTTGGCTTCGGGTTCAGAGTGGGATTTCTTGGTCTTCTGCATATGGAGATTGTTCAAGAGCGCCTGGATCGAGAATTCGGGCTCGATATTATTACGACTGTCCCGAACGTTAAGTACCGGGTGATCAAAAAGGATGGGACCACGATCAGTGTGGAGAATCCAAGCAAAATGCCCTCAACGGAGCATATCGATCAAATTCAGGAGCCGTACGTCAAGACAGAAATCATCACGCCTACGGAATATATCGGCGGGCTCATGAAACTCTGCCAGGATCGTCGAGGCTTATACCTGAACACCCAGTATCTCGATTCAGAGAGGGTAAATCTCCAGTATCATCTGCCTCTGGCGGAGATTGTATTTGATTATTACGACCGGCTGAAAAGTATCAGCCGTGGCTACGCCTCGCTGGATTATGAATCCGAAGATTTTCGAAAGAGCGATCTGGTCAAATTGGATGTATTGGTAAACGGAGATCCGGTCGATGCACTCTCAACGATTGTGCACCGGGATAAAGCGTTTGAGATGGGGCGAAAGCTTATATCTAAATTGAAGGAACTCATTCCAAGACAAATGTTTGAGGTGGCACTGCAAGCGGCAATCGGAACGCGGGTTATCGCCCGGCAGACTGTAAAGGCCATTCGAAAGGATGTGACCGCAAAGTGTTACGGTGGAGACATATCCAGAAAACGAAAACTGCTCGAGAAGCAGAAAAAGGGCAAAAAGAGAATGAAGCAGGTGGGGAGTGTTGAGCTTCCCCAGGAAGCTTTTCTTGCCGTACTTTCCATTGATAACTGAGGAAGACGCTTTTTCTCCAGACGAATAGTTCACTTCACCCTTCGGACTCTGATGTCTTCCGTCCATCGCCGCTTTTTTCCTCTGGCGCTCGTACTCATTCTCCTGCAGACGGCACCGGCGTCCGGGCAATCGCTCCTTGCCAAATTTCAGTGGCGCCGCGTGATGGAGAACGCTAACAATTCCTTTGCCGAAAACGGATCTCGCCTGAAGCCGAAGGGCCTCGAGCCACTTGGTGTTTTTTCAGATTCCATTCGACAGGTTGTCTTCGATCAATTGCATCCACAGCTGCCTAACCCTCCTCAGGACCAAAATAGATTCGTGGTCTTGTCGTGGAGACTGATTGGAGAGACCGAACTCGACGCAGAGAGACCAACGTTCCGCAGCATCCAGTGGGCGTTTCTTGGCAATACGAGCCTCTCCAATATCGATACGCTGTTGACCCGGGATATCCGTGCACGACTAGAAAAGCACTTTGGCCCGCCAACCATTACCCTTGCCGAATCAACGGTATCAACTGACTCCACAAATCAGGATACCATCGAATTTGAGTACTGGTTTGTGCTCAACGATTCACTCCCGGTCGTACTGATTGACATCAATGGCCCGTGGGATCGAGGGGTTGTGATATCCGTTCCATCTGCCTATCGCGATATATTGCTGGACGTAAAAGAAGCGTTTCTAGGACAACTCATTGATTCAAATGAACGTATGCCGTTTTCAGACTATTACTATAACTCCGAACAGGCACAGTGGTACGTCACCGTGTATGATGGAGCTTCTTTTTACGATGTGCGTATTGACCCGCCTGATTTAGCATTAGGAAGACCTCGAATAGGGGCGTATATCTCATCTTCGAACGAGTCTCCGGAGTAAGACGGAGCCAAATCGATCCAATAATCAACTCTGTAAACCTTATCCGTGTCCAAATCAGACGAAAAAAGAGAAGAGCGGAGAAAACGACGCGAGGCCCGTTCAAAGAACCCGTCCAGAGGAGCTGAAAAGAGGGACAAGGGCAACCAGCCTACCAAGGGTGACAAACCTTCCAAAGGCAACAAGCGGACAAAGGGCGACCGGTCTCCCAAATCCGGCAAACCTCCGAAAGGCAAATTCCGCGAATGGCTGGACGCGCTTGTGTTCGCAGTCGTGGTCATGCTCATTGTAAGGACTCTGTTCTTTGATCTTTTCCGAATCCCGACTCCGTCCATGGAGAAAAGCCTGATGGTCGGTGATTATCTGTTTGTTTCGAAATTGCACTACGGGACGCGGCTGCCGATGAGTCTGGGTATTCCCTTCACTTCAGTTTATTTGAAGGGACTGCGATTTCCATTTTTCCGGTTTCCAGGGTTCTCTGAGGTGCATCGCGGCGATGCCGTAGTATTCAACTGGCCTGCGGATAACGTGGTTGCCATCGACCGGCGCATGCACTACATCAAAAGAATTATGGGTCTTCCGGGAGAAATGTTAGAGGTACGCGATAAAGTCGTTTTCATCGACGGTTCTCCACAGAATTTGAAACCTGGCATGCAGCAATCCTGGACGGTGCATAAGACCGATCCAAGAGCCCAGCTTTCGCCGTCCGCGCTTGAAGACCTGGGCGTTGGGGAAATTGTACAGAACCGGGGATCATCGGTTGTTCTAATTGTTGCAACAGAGTCCGCCGTGGATGTGATTCGTTCCTGGTCCTGGGTTGAGCGGGTCGAGCCGGCTATTGCGCCGCCGAACGATCGATATGATCAGCTAATGTATCCACCCGGCCGAGGCTACACGCCGGATAATTACGGACCGGTTGCCATTCCGGCGAAAGGAGATACGATTCAGATTTCGGACGAAAACTGGCCGCTAGTCCAGACAGTGATCACCCGGTATGAGGGTCATTCCGCCGAGCGAACCGGGCCCGACACGTTTACAATAGATGGAGTACCGGCCAACTCGTACACCTTCGAGCAGAACTACTACTTTGCGATGGGAGACAATCGGGACAATTCAGAAGACAGCAGGTTCTGGGGATTTGTGCCCATGGACCACGTGGTTGGTAAAGCCATTCTGGTCTACTTTTCATGGGATGCAGACGCCAGGCTCCCGCGCTTCGGTCGACTGTTCTCTTTTATTCGCTGATCGCCCGGTAACTACAGGACGCTTTCAGGAAATGTTAACAGGTCCTAGTCTGATCCAATAGCGCGCTGTCGATCAAAAAACCGTTGCTGTGAAGATCCAGCCGGTACGCTGTACGGATCGTCTGGAAGTTCCACTGTGACGAGAACTGGCCTTCTTTCTGGTCTGAAGAACGGAATAGGATTGGACGGTGGGTCATCGCCCACCACGAGAAGGGTCGTTCCTGGGGCTTTTATTTTGCCCTGACTCGAGCCGAAGCCAGTCCCAAGCGTCGTGTCCCACGGATCGGCCCATCGGTAGATCCATTCTGCATCTTCTTCTACCACTCGAACGCAGCCGTGGCTCGTGGGACCACCGGTCGGCATGGGATACTGGTGAATATGGATCCCTCTCTCGTCGTAGAAATTGAAGACCCAATACATCTCCCAACGTTCTCCGGGCGGGCTCAGCGACGAAACACGAAATTCTGTTTTCCAGTTGAAATTGAACCGTCCATTCGGCGTAGGCGATGCTTTCGCACCCGTATTGACGATACCCCAGCGAGCCAGACGTCCTCGCTCATACGCAGCCCAACCCTGAATGCTCTTCTCAATAATGAAGAGTTTTTCGAACGATTCAGCTCCTGGATATAGAAGGGGGAAGGGTGAGTAGGCACAAAAATCAGTTACATATTTCGAGGGTACGACCAGCGTATCTCCAATTTGCGCGCGCGACATGAGCGTTCGGTTAAGCAGGCCCACCACCTTCGCGCGCTCGTAACCAAGATCCACGTCACCGTCGCCTATGATTTTGTAAAACGTGTTGCGGGCGAGTACGCTGTTGTTGCGTCGATCGTAAAGTACCTGATCGCGGTACTCGATCGTGGGAAGCTGTTCTAGCTCGGCGGAGCACGGACCCAATATCTCCGCTAACTCACTCTGGTTGATGTAGTATTGAGCTGCTGACTCAGCGGCTGAAAATACTGCGATACCGGTGAGCAACAGAAAAACACGGCGTATAACAGAAACGGTTTTCATCGGCATAAGAATACTTGCAATTTAGGTCTGCGTGTGAGGCATCCGAATTCCGGGTCAGGACCCGCAACCGTCTTTACGCAAGTTCTGAATCATTTCTTGGCTTCCGAGAACGATAAGGGTGTCACCCGCATTTATTTTATCGGTTGCAACTGGATTGAACTTCATTTCAAGTGTTTTTCCGTCCATGATCGAAACGACGATGGCGTCGAAATGTTGTCTGAGGTTGCTCTCGGCAAGGGACTTTCCAGCAAGTGAGGCCCCTTCGTTCACCGTTACTTCGTCCATCATCAGATTCAGAGCGTCGGTGTGGAGGACATTTTCCATAAATCGATCCACCGCAGGCCTGAGGATTACTTGGGCCATCCGGTCGGCGCCAATCTCGTACGGAGAAACCACTTTGTCGGCACCGGCACGGATCAATTTCCGCCGATTCTGGTGCTTGTTTGTTCTGACGAGAATGAAAAGATCGGGATTGATCTCCCTGGCAACTAAAGTGACGAAGACGTTTACGCTGTCTTCTGGGAGGGTAAGAATCAGGCCCCGGGCCTTGGTGATTCCCGCCGCCTCAAGAAACTCTTCCTCTTCCGCATCACCGTCGATATAGAGCAGTTGCAGGTGTTTCAGCCTTTCGACCTTAGCCTCTGCATTTTCGATAATGACGAATGGAACACCGCTTCGGCGAAAGTCTTCTGCGATACGCATTCCGATCCGGCCGTAGCCGCAAAGGATATAATGGTCAGACAGTTTGCTTATCGTCTGCATGAGTTGTCTTTGTTTCATTCGCTGACCCATAACCAGAACCTGAGCCGACCGCGTGGCAATAAACGCGACGGTTCCGATTCCTGCGAGTCCGATAAAGATGGTGAAAATGCGTCCAAAAGACGAAAGTTCGTGTACTTCCTGAAAACCGATCGTCGTCATGGTGATGAACGTCATGTAGAGGCCTTCTACAAGCGTCCATTGCTCAATCGTGGAGTATCCGAACGTGCCGATTACGATCAACCCGAGTAGGAACAGGTTCGCGATGAGGAGTTCTCTCCCGACCGGACGTGCGTTTATACGTTTTGCTCCTCTGACCGACATGAAAAAGATGCTGTTGACGAATCAGGCGTTAACCGGCGCACCCAGGTTGAACGTGCTGGCATGCCAGGATTTTCCCGCTCTCCGCTCCAGTCCGATTTTCCGAAGCTCCCCGAGCGTATGAAGGCTGGTATCGTAGACCATCGTCTCGCTAGTTACGATGGTCTCGGCGACCAACGTGCGAAATGCACTTCTGCCAATAGAGAGGATTTGTCCATCATCCGATTTGAAAACAATCTGGAGTCCATCCAGCCACCCGAACCCGAAATCTGATGATAAATTCGTTACGGCATGAACGAGCTTATCTATACCGCATCCGGAAACATCTCCATCCGGAATATGGGCCGATACGACGAGGAATCGATCCAGTAGAATTTCCACCTCGGCAGTTACGGACCGTTCATGTGACGTCCAAGAGACGATGAAATTTCGAATCGACTCCAAAAACCGATCCTGATCCGCTCCACCGATTGTCCTATCAGACGTATAGATCCAGAGCAAAGCATCGTCGGGCTGATTCTGAAATAGGTTGTTCCGGCCGGTCATTTCGTTTCCACGTTGCTTGAGAATTGCTGATCTTCATCCGCTACCCGCAGAGTACGCATATTGGGTCTGAAAGATCGCTATACTTCGTACCTGTTTCCAGACGAAGTATGAGTAAAAACAGCGCAATGAATCTCGAGCTTGAAAATAAAATAGCCATTGTTACCGGCGCCAGTCGCGGGATAGGACGGGGAATTGCCGGCAGCCTTGCCGAAGAAGGTTGCAAGCTTGTGATTTGCGCACGGGGAGGAGACGCGCTCGAAGAAGCCGCCGACGAACTTAAATCCCTCGCGGCCGACGTGACTTCGATCACTCTGGACATGACAGATCCCACCTCCGGGCAAACGTTAGCCGATGTAGCCGTCAACACGTACGGCGGAATAGACATTTTCGTCGGAAACGTGGGCGGGAATCGAAGGAAACCATTCGAAGAAACGACGGACGAAGATTGGGCTGCGGTGCTCGACCTCAATTTGAACACGCACGCACGTTGCGCGCGCGCTGTCATTCCTGAGATGAGAAAAAGAGGGCAGGGGTCCATTCTTTTCATTTCGAGCATCTTTGGACGCGAGGCTGGTGGACCCGGGCTTTCGATATATAACGCCACGAAATCGGCGCTGATCAGCATGGCGAAAATCATGGCGCTTGAACTGGGATCCGACGGCATTCGAGTGAATACGGTTGCTCCCGGTTCCATTCGTTTTCCGGGAGGAAGCTGGGACAAGAGATGTCTCGAAGACCCGGACGAGATGGCTGTTTTTATAAAAGATAACCTGCCAATGGGCCGATTCGGAACGGTAAAGGAAGTGGCCGACGTGGTTGCGTTCCTGTCCTCTCCTCGAGCAAGTTGGATATCCGGAGCATGCCTCAACGTGGATGGCGTCCAGTCGAAATCGCTGATCTAGGTCCCTAATCCAGGCCTACTCGAATCGCGTGAATGTGATGTTCAAAGACCTCGTTCCTTCTACTGCTTTCTGCCACTGAACCAGGATAGGGCTCTGATACGTGCCCGTGATGATGCGACTTTTGCCAGAATCCACGCAATCAGACACGACCAGACTCACTGACCGTTTCATTCTGAGGAATCGCGCCGCCGGTACGGCTAGGAATTTGTCTATGATTCGCTCGATCAATGATTCACTCAGTCCCATCGCCTCGATGAATTCATTGACGACATGTACGAGGTCATATTTTGCATAATCCTTGGCCTTTTCCTTTATGGCTCGAGGGTCTCGGAGCATATTCCGTCCCTTTTGCGCCATAAAACGGATGGGATTGTGGAGTACGTCGACCAAGTCGTGCTGCATCAAGAGCGTCTCATACTCGTTCACCGTTAGCCCGGTATTGCGCTCCGAGACATCCAGTGTCAATTCGATCCGACCTTTCCGGATTCCCAACTGACGAACGCGATCCTCGAGCATCTGCACGACACCCAGCTTCGGGTCCCAAAGATTTACCGAGTCGATCGGATGGGAAGACATTCGAACGTCCAATTTTTCGCGCGCCGCCACGATTTCGGAATTGTAACCAACGACGGTTGTTTTACGCCGGCGTCTGACGTTACCGTTTAATCCATCCAGGTCGACGAAATAGACCGGCGAAGTGGCGTCATTGTTATAGGTCACGCAATTCTCCAAGCCCGACCCGATATAGGTCAGGTGAGAATCTGCGTTTCGAGGTTCGACCTGTTTCTGCGCGTCAGAAAGTTCCTCCCGCAACTCCATCTGGTCGTGCTGATAAATTGCCTCGGGAGGAAAGAGTCGCCTGAACGTACCTACATACGCCTGCAACGCATCCGGATTGTTCTTCAGTCTGTTGCAGAACGCCTGTTCGAAATATCCAGCAGTCGTGTGGTACGAACAGAAGAGACTTTTCTTGAACGTGTTGAAAAAATCTTCGTTTTCCTGTTCGATCCCCTCGGAAACATTGATGATGTCGATCCGGGATTCCGGATTGAGGGTGAGCGTAATTTCGGCCGGAGATGCTGTCATAAACCGAGTGCTGAATTAGGAACAACCTAACGGGATCGAATGGAGATTGTCAACTGAATCCGATTGGATAAATTGAATGTTGATCTCAGAGGTAAACCCGGCCGTATACACACCACTGCGGCTAGCGTTTCCGGATTTCTATTATCCTGTTCCATAATTCTCAGACCGACAGGAATTCGCCATTAACCGTTGTTTGTGCTACCAGTCCTGTATCTTACTCTCTACACAAACATTGAGCCAAAGCAAACGAGACTAATTACATGGGAAAAGGAGACAAGCGCACGCGAAAAGGCAAGATTATAGCAGGTTCTTATGGCAAAGTGCGTCCCAAAAAGAACAAAAAGAACAAAAAGAAAGCTTGAGTCGATTCGGCTCGGCTGGGGATCCGCCTTCCGGAAGGCGGATTGTTCATTTGGATCCATTCGAACGAGGTCAGGAATTTGAGAATTATCGTCTCCACTACCAGGCACTTTTTACTGGTTGTGTGCGCGCTCCTGGTCGGGTCATCCACAGTTCTGGTTCGGGCTCAGGAAACAGATTTGTCGTTCCTGACGACTCGGGCTGAGCGAACGGGTTTTCTGGAAACGACGCGATACGATGAACTGATTGGATTTCTTGAAGTAGCCACGGCACAGAATCCACGACTCCACCTGACGAGTTTTGGTTATTCATCTGAGGGTAGATCGTTACCACTCGTAATTTTCGGAGATGTGTCGGACACGTCACCTTCGGCGATTCGAGCAACCGGCAGAGTTCGCGTTTACATACAGGGAAATATTCACGCCGGAGAAGTTTGTGGAAAGGAAGCCCTGCTCATGATGATTCGCGACCTCGCCTCCGGTCGCTACGCCGCATGGGCAGATTCGCTGGTCTTGATGCTGGCCCCGATCTACAACGTCGATGGCAACGAACGAATAAGCCTGATGAACCGCCGCCGGCAGAACGGACCGTACGGCGGAATGGGTCAGCGCCCTAATGCGCAGGGATTGGATCTGAATCGAGATCACATGAAAGTGAAAAGCCCAGAGGCACGATCTCTAATTCGGCTGATGAACGAGTACGATCCACATGTGCTCGTTGATCTTCATACGACGAATGGAACTCAGCACGCTTACCACATCACCTATTCGCCTCCTCTGAATCCGAATACGGCCCCTGAAATATCCTCTTTCCTGCGCGGAAATATGTTGCCTGAGATCACCCGGATTATCCAGGAGAAGCACGGGTGGGACTATTATTACTATGGGAATCTTCCGTTTCGCCAGGGAGCCGAGCCTGGCTGGTACACGTTTGATCATCGCCCGCGGTTCAACAACAACTATGTCGGACTCAGAAACAGAATTGCCATATTGAGTGAGGCCTACGCCTATGCCTCCTTCGAAGATCGGATAAGGGCTTCGCTTTACTTCGTTGAGGAAATTCTGAACTATTCCCATGCCCATGCGATGGACGTTCGAAGAGTCGTTGAAGAGGCCAGCGCCAAATCTGTGGTTGGCGAGCAACTTGCCGTTCGCTCGGATTATGAAAGGAGCCCTGAGGAAGTTGATATTCTAATGGGGGAGACGCATACCATAGCCCATCCATTTTCGGGGGAAATGGTTCGTGTTCGAGGAGAGGCACAGCGCACCGAACGCATGTTCGAATACGGTACTTTTACCGCCACAGAGTCGGAGCGTGTTCCTGCTAGATACTATGTGCCTCCACGAGCGGAGATCGTTCGCGAGTATCTGGACATTCATGGTATTGAGTATCGAGAGTCCAGTGCAGATGAACCACTGATTGTCCAGTCGTTTACGATTGATTCCACCAGCGTGTCGCTACGGATTTTTCAGGATATTCGGGAGAGAACGGTCTACGGGTCGTATGTCTCGACGGAGAAGGAATTGGAATCGGGAACGCTCGTGGTGCCCGTGGATCAACAGCTCGGCCGGTTGATATTCTACCTTCTCGAACCTCGATCGGACGATGGCCTGGTTAACTGGGCGCAGATGGACGCATTCATTGAGACGGGAGGAGAATACCCGATTTATCGTTCGATCGATTGAGTCGTCAAGAAATGCTTCGAGAGATGCTTCGAGCCGGAACACCTATTGACACTTAAAGCAGACATCAGTACCGTCGAAGCCCATTTCACAGATCTGGAAGTCGAGGACGAAGAATCATTCGACCGATTTGCCAGCTGCGTGATTGACTACCAACGCGAGAACAATCCCGTTTATCGCCGCTTCGCCGAATTTCAATTTTTGCCCGTTGAGGCGTTCAAGAGAGCTGAAGTGGCCTGCTTTCCACCCGGCGAGGCCGAGGCGGTTTTCAGGAGCAGCGGAACGGGTGCCAGCGCGGATCGAAGTGCACACTATGTAAAAAGCCTGGACGTGTATCGTCGCTCCGTCCTTTCGCACTTTCAGGCCGTGTACGGTACTGGACCCTTTTCCGTACTCGCTTGCATTCCCGTTCGCACAGAGTCCCGGGCGAGTTCTTCTCTTGTCGTTATGGCTCGCATACTGATTGAGGACTTGGGTACGCCCGCCAGTTCTTTTATCGAGGCAGATCTGGAGTCTCTCCGCCGTGCGCTTCAGTCTGCTCGGGACTTCGAGGCGCCTGTTATCGTCTTCGGGTTGGCGTTTGGACTCTTGAATATGGTAGAAGCAGGAGGGTTGGCGCTTCCGCAGAATTCAATGGTACTCGAAACCGGAGGCATGAAAACTCACCGGCGAGAAATCAGCAGGAGAGAACTGCATCGAAAACTGAGCGAGGGCTTCGGGATTTCGCCAGATCGAATTAGCAGCGAGTATGGAATGAGCGAACTTCTGAGTCAATTCTACATGAGAGGCGATGGCCTCTTTTATCCTCCGCCGTGGGTTCAATTCCGAGTCTTTGATTTATATACACCCGAAAAGGAATTGGCCGAAGGGGAGTCGGGCGCACTGGCTGTCGTCGACCTCGCGAACATGTACTCGGTGTCGAGCATTCTTACACAGGATTCCGCAATTCGCATAGGGAAGGGATTTGATCTGGTCGGTAGATTAACGGGCGCGGAGCTCAGGGGCTGCAATTTCCTGCTGGAAAAAATCGAATGATCATACTCGAAAAATCAGAACGGGCTGACATTGTCACATTGACACTCAAGCGGCCGGAGAAGCGGAACGCGCTCAATCAGCAACTGGTTGGCGAGCTGACGAGTCTCATTGAAAGCCTTTCTTCGGACGAAACTGTACGGGTCATCGTGCTTACCGGTTCGGGCAATACGTTTTCATCAGGCGCCGATTTGGAGGCGCTGGAGAAGATGCAAACCGCCTCGTATGAGGACAACTTGGCGGATTCGCAAAAGCTCGCCCACTTGTACACCAGTATCAGATCCTGCTCACAACCCGTCATCGCGAGGGTGAATGGCCATGCCATCGCAGGCGGTTTTGGCCTTTTGACTGCTTGCGATTTTGCCGTCGTAGACGACCGTGCCCGACTCGGGTTTACCGAAGTTCGGATCGGTTTTGTGCCGGCTATCGTGATGACCTTTCTCCGTACGCGCGTTCCTGATCTGGCTCTACGGGACCTGTTGCTTACCGGAAGATTGATTTCAGCCCAGGAAGCTCTGGAGCTCGGCCTGGTGAACCGAGTAGTAGACGGAGCCCGGATCGATGATGCGGTTCGGGAGTTGGCCGATGAGATTCTACGAGAGACGAGTCGGGAAGCCGTAGCAGCCACCAAACGAATGCTCTTCGAGACCGAATTCATGGGGCAACGGGAAGCACTCGCAATTGCGGTGGAACGAAACGCAACAATTCGCACGTCTAAGGACTGCCAGGATGGAATCAGGGCTTTTTTGAAACGCGAGGACCCACCCTGGAAGAGGAAATTCGAATCGGAATAGGTAATTCGGCATTGGTAATTCGGAGTTGGTCATAACGAACGCATCCAGATCATGACGACGTATCGAGAGGCGGGAGTGGATATTGAGGTAGGCGAACGAGTCATCGACGAAATCAAACCGCTCGTTCGCAAAACATTTACGCCCGGTGTGCTTTCGGATATTGGCTCGTTTGGCGCTCTCTACCGGCCGGATTTTGCCTCCTATTCGGACCCCGTGCTGGTCTCATCCGTGGACGGCGTAGGCACGAAATTGAAAGTAGCTTTTCAGGTCGATCGCCACGATACGGTGGGGCAGGACCTGGTGAATCACTGTGTGAATGATATTGCCGTCTGCGGTGCGACTCCCCTATATTTTCTCGACTATTTCGCGACGGGGAAATTGATCCCAACCGTGGCACGCGACATCATCGCGGGCTTTTCCAAAGCGTGCATTGAAAATGGATGTGCCTTGATCGGTGGCGAAACCGCGGAGATGCCGGACCTGTATCAACAAGGCGAGTACGATCTGGCCGGAACCATCGTGGGTATGGTCGATCGCGGTGCCATCATTGACGGCCAGAAGATCGAATCGGGGGATGTTCTTATCGGAATTCCGTCCTCGGGGCTCCATACCAACGGGTATTCATTAGCTCGTAGCGTTCTCTTTTCGAAATATGATATAACCGATACCCCCGAGGAATTGTCGGGACGGACGATCGGAGATGTGCTTCTCGAAGTACACCGTTCTTATTTGCACCTTATCCGGGGGCTCGTCGAAGGACCAGCCAATATTCGAGGACTGGTTCACGTAACAGGCGGTGGGATTCCCGGGAACACGGCTCGAATCGTTCCAAAAAGGCTCAGGGCAGACATCAATTATGAATCCTGGGATAGACCTCCGATCTTCAAACTGATTCAGCGTTCTGGAAATGTGCCTGAAAGCGACATGAGGAGAACGTTTAATCTGGGAATTGGCCTAATTATCATCGTACATCCTGACGATACACGCCATATCACTGCGTATTGTGAGGAGAATGGCGAACATTCTGCCGTTTTGGGTTCAATAGGGGTCGAATGAATTACCTATTGAACCTTTTCTACCATTAAGACAGTTCAACGACATTCAGTAACTTAGACCCGTAGGTTCAGCACGAAGCAGTAATCTTACCGCATGTTATCTGTCGCCGTCATAATCATCATAAGCTATTTTATCGGCTCCATACCCGGGAGTGTTTGGGTTGGTAAGCAGATATACGGCACCGATATTCGTCAGCACGGAAGTGGGAACGCAGGCGCTACAAACGTATTTCGTGTACTTGGTTGGAAGGCTGGCATTCTTGCTACCATCGTGGATCTTGGAAAAGGATTGTTCGCAGCAGGCATTGTCGCAACGATCCGGATTGATGCACTGCCCCCCGGACTGGGATTTTGGGAAGCTTCGTCTGTCATCATGTTGGTCGCCGGCGTTGCCGCGATCGTTGGACACATGTTTCCGATTTGGGCAGGGTTTAAAGGTGGAAAGGGAGTAAATACGGCCGCGGGCGTTCTGTTTGCAATTCAGCCTGTGACGATGGTCATTGCAATCGGAATCTTTGCTCTCGTGCTGTTGTCTTCCAGGTACGTTTCGCTAGCGTCTCTCGCTGCGGTCGCTGCTTTTCCTTCGACCGTGGCGATAAGGAAGTATCTCTTTCATGTCGACTCGATTGACGCCAGCATTTTGTTCTTCAGTCTTTTTATGGCGTTTACCATTTTTATGGCGCATCGAGCCAATATTCATCGGCTATTGAACGGCAGCGAGAAAAGAGTTCGAATCTTTCGTCCGGGATGGGGAATGAGGGGCGGACAAGGTCCGAGTTAATCGACGTCTTCACAGCCGAGGCCATTTATTCAGAAGTAGTTCATGAGCACCGACGGCTCCCCAGAAAAATCAATTACAATCGTTGGTGCGGGTAGCTGGGGAACTGCGCTCGCAGTCAGCCTTGCTTCGAAGGGAGTCCCGGTCAGGTTGTGGGCTCGGCGAGAAGAAGCAGCCAGGCAGATCCGTGACGACCGGCACAATCCCACGTACCTCCCCGACGTTGTAATTCCCGAATCCATTGTCGTAACCTCCAATCTGGAGGAAGCTGTTGAAGGTACCGACTTCTGGGTTTTTGCGACTCCGTCGCAGGCCGTCCGTTCCGTAGCTGAAAAGCTGGCCGAATTCGCATCGGAAAAACATCTGATTGTCTCCGTGGCGAAGGGAATTGAAAATGAGACGTTGTTGACCACAACGGGAGTTCTCCACGAGGCGCTGCCTGTCGTTCCTCTGGGAAATCTTGGCGTTCTGTACGGACCCAGCCATGCGGAAGAAGTCGCGGTCGGCGTACCAACAGCTGTCGTCGTATCCGCGCATGATTTGGCTGCGGCGGAAATCATGCAGGACGTATTCATGACATCCACCTTTCGCGTGTACGTTAATCCTGACATCATCGGGGTAGAAATAGCGGGCTCGGTTAAAAATGTACTGGCCATTGCAGCCGGTATCGTCGAAGGCATTGGATACGGAGACAACGCAAAAGCGGCTCTGATTACTCGCGGATTGGACGAGATTAAGAGGCTGGGTATGGCAATGGGTGCCAACGCGAGCACGTTTTCGGGTTTGGCCGGCATCGGCGATGTAGTCGTTACGTGTATGAGTAAACTCAGTCGAAACCGGTATTTCGGAGAACAGATCGGGAAGGGAAAGTCGCTATCCGAGATCGAGGCAGAGATGACGATGGTGGCAGAGGGAGTCAGAACCACGAAGTCGACGTACAAATTGTCGCGACAACACAACGTCGAGATGCCCATCACGGAAGGAGTCTATGCATGTCTCTTCGAAGGGAAAGGGCCTGACGTCGTAATCCAGGAACTCATGGCGCGAACGGCAAAACGGGAAGACTGGTTACCTGAAATGCTAAGAGAGGACGCCCTGTAAATTCGAATGACGGCAGCCGACGTACAACGACTGGCCAAAAGGGGAGAGGGTGCGACGCTGGAATTCAAACTTCGCACACCTGAATCCGAGCGGCTTGCGAAAGAAGTTATTGCGTTCGCAAACACCAATGGCGGGCGCCTCCTGATTGGTGTGGACGATGACGGTACTGTATTGGGAGTGAAGGACTCTGAGGAGGAAGAGTTCGCCCTACGGTACGCTCTCGAGAAACACTGCCGTCCTCCCGTGAAATGGAGGACCGAGCACGTAGGGATTAGCAGAAAAAGAGATGTGATTATCGTTGCGGTTCCGCGAAGTAATGTTCGACCGCATGTTCTCATTTCGTCAAACGGACATCGCGAATCCACCGCGTACGTGCGAGTCGGAGATCGATCAATTGAGGCTTCGTCGGAAGCCATGGAACTGATGCTCGAGGACAAGAATCAGGACGTTCAATTTGAGTTCGGGAAGCATGAACTAATCTTACTGAAATACCTCGATGAATACGGACGAATCGGAGTCGATTCCTTTGCCAGACTCGTTGACATCAGCGGGGATTATGCTCGCAGGATTCTGGTTTTACTTACCCGGGCTGGCATTCTTGCTCATCATCTGGACTACGAAGGCGACTATTTCACACTCTCCCATAATGGGCTGAACTAAGTCAACGCCGATTTGTACATTACAAGAAGCCCCATTTAATTCCGTTATTGCGCATTTTCGATGCCTGTAGTAGATATCATCTCATTGCATGAAACGACCAAAACGAGATATCTCAACTACTCGTTATCCGTTATTACGAGCCGCGCATTGCCCGATATTCGCGATGGCCTGAAGCCCGTTCATCGGCGCATTCTTTACGCGATGCACTCCAGTCTGCATCTCTACCCGGATTCCCGATACCGAAAAAGTGCGACGGTAGTCGGAGAGGTCATGGGAAAGTATCACCCGCATGGTGACACAGCCATTTACGATGCGATGGTGAGGATGGCACAGGACTTTTCGCTTCGGAGTCCTCTTGTCGACGGACAAGGAAATTTTGGATCTCTCGATGGCGACAGCGCCGCTGCCATGCGTTACACGGAGGTCAAACTTCGACCGGCAGCGATGGAGTTGCTCGAGGATATTCGCAAAGACACCGTACAGTTTCGACCGAACTTCGACGGAACGCTTTTCGAACCGGTTGTCTTGCCCGCAAAACTTCCAAACCTTTTACTGAACGGCTCCAGCGGGATCGCAGTTGGAATGGCGACCAATATTCCGCCACATAATATATCTGAACTCCTGGACGCGCTGATCTACATGATCGGTTCTCCCAACGCTCGGGTTCAGACGATTGTCGAGAAGTATATCAAAGGCCCTGACTTTCCGACAGGTGGGCGAATTTTGAATACGCCGGAATCTCTTCAGGAAATATATTCGAAAGGAGAAGGCGCCATCGAGATTCGTGGCGAGTTTGAGAATGACGGGAAGTCACGGGTGATCATCACCTCTATTCCGTACGGCGTTACAAAGAGCACACTCATCGAGCAAATTGCTGACAAGATTATTCAGGGAAAGGTGCCGCAACTGGTAGACGTTCGGGACGAATCGACGGATGAAGTTCGGATTGTTCTGGAGATCAAGCGGGGGGCGAAAGCGGATGCGGCCATGGCCTATCTGTTGAAACATACCGCCCTTCAGACGCGCTTCCATGTGAATATGACGTGTCTGATCCCGACGGACAATCCCGAAATCGGTCGCCCTGAAAAAGTGGACCTTCAGACCATCCTCAGGCATTTTCTTGATTTTCGACTCGAGGTGGTTACGCGGCGGTTGCGATTCGAGCTGGCACAGCTCGAAAAGAGGATTCACATTCTGCACGGGTTTGAGAAGATATTCGACGCCCTCGACGAGGCGATTCGCATTATTCGCTCGTCTGAGAACAAAGCAGACGCTGCTCAGCGTCTGATGCACCGTTTCGCCATCGATGACGTGCAGACGGAGGCCGTTTTAGAGACGAAATTGTACAAGCTCGCCAAGATGGAAATAAGTGCCATTCGGGACGAGCTGAAAGAAAAGGAAATTCAGGCCTCTGACATTCGATCATTACTGGACGATGAGGCCGGGCGCTGGAGAGTGATCAAAAAGGAGTTCAAGGAACTCAAATCCCAATTTGCGGACGAGCGTCGGACGATTATTTCCGGACCGGATGAAGTACGTGAGTACTCGGCCGAAGACTACATCGTCGACGAAGATGTGTATGTTATCGCGACTCGCGACGGCTGGATCAAGCGACAGCGATCTTATACGGACGTATCGAGCATTCGGGTTCGCGACGGCGACGAGGTTGGATGGGTTCTTCCGGGATCTACCCGGCAAACCGTTGTTGTTCTGACGAGTTTTGGAAAAGCGTATTCTACGCGGATCGAAACGTTACCCAACACGACCGGGCATGGCAGTCCGGTACAAAAACTTTTCGATTTCTCGGATGCAGAACATGTTGTCGGCATCTTATCGCTTGATTCCAAAGCCTTGCCCCAGTCGATTCGGGAGGTTCAGGACCAGCAAGCCCTCTTTGACGAACAGGGGGAGATCGTCGAGTCGGGACCGTTCGTCGTTGCGGCAACTTCAGCGGGGATGTGTCTGCGGGTCTCCACGAGCAAGTTCTCAGAGCCGTCGACGCGC
>Ga0114949_10000652_pt1 | contig 19405 bp, 16 predicted proteins | sample N074metaG_FD_83505 | JGI IMG/M metagenome (GOLD analysis project Ga0114949, IMG submission 83505) | Deep subsurface microbial communities from Kermadec Trench to uncover new lineages of life (NeLLi) - N074 metaG | ecosystem: Environmental > Aquatic > Marine > Ocean trench > Sediment | place...
AAATTCTACATCAACGGTCAGTGGGTAGAGCCTATTGGGAAGGGAACCAGCGAAGTTATCAATCCTGCAACGGGGGAAGTATCGGCCACTGTTGTAGGGCGCAAAAACTCCATCGGTGTTGTCAGCTGCCCATTGGTACACATGATGCAGCCCACCGAGGATCGGTTTTGATATGAGATGCCTGGCCGGTTTTCTCGGTACCTCCTTAACATGTGGACATGGCGCTCTCTGGCCACGACTTCGATGAGGCCGCCAGTGATTGTAGTAGGCGACGTATTCATCAACGGTTTGCTGCAAGTGATGGTGACCGAATATGAGCCTGTGATCGAGACACTCGTTACGGATGGTGCGCACCCAGCGCTCTGCGATTGCATTAGCCTTCGGCGCTTTCACTGGAGTGCGGATCTGTCTGATACCAAGCGATGCGACCCGGCGATTGAATGACGCGCCAAAGCAACCATCACGGTCGTGAATCAGGTAATGCGGTGGTTCCCGGGACAGCCCGCAGGCTTCGACCATTTGTTGCGCCAGCCACGCCGAATTGGGGTGTGCAGTGACCCTCGCATGAACGAGTTCGCGAGTGCTGTGATGAATGACAAAAAACACGTACAGTGTTTGAAACCAAACGGTCTGAACGGTGAAGAGATCACATGCCCAGATCTCGTCGCTATGCTGAGTCAGGAATTGTCGCCATCCCGGAGAGGGTGACCCACCGTATGGACGGCGCATGTATCTGGCGACAGTACGCGCGCAAACGCTATATCCAAGACGTGCCAATTCCGCCTGGATTCTGCGTTGACCCCACAGGGAATTCTCCCGAGCCAGGCGGCGTATGAGTTCACGGAGTTCGGGGTCAATCTTTTTGCGTCCTGTTCCCGTCCGGTGGCTTGACCGCCAACGCCAGTATGTTTTCCAGCCCTTGCGATGCCAGCTAACAACGGTATCCGGTTTTACGACGATCAAACTCCGGCTCCAACCTGAAAACAATTGGCAGGCAAGGATCCAGAAGCGGCGATCTGAATCCCGGAGTTGTGGTCTGGCCTGACGTCGCTTGAGAACGATCAGTTGCTGCCGAAGGCAGAGATTCTCGGCAACCAATCTTGCTCTGGACTGGAAAATGACGGTGAAAGCGTGGACAAGGCACCGAATCATCGAAAAGCCCCCTAAGTTATTCTTTTTATAGGGTGTGCAGCATCGCATTATTGGCGATACTTCGGTCCGGATAGAGTTTTTGCGCCCTACAGGGCTCCTACAATTCTAATTCGTAATGTAGGAGCCCGCCCAGCGGGCGATGTCCCAAATCCGCGAAAATACCCTATCATTGCACCAACGCTTCAGCCCACGGCCAGAAAACTCGTCTTTATGGGACAGCAGTGGGTCCGGGTAGAGTTTTTGCGCCCTACAGGCATCAATGGTTCATCGCCTTTCAGGTTGACCAACATCTGCTAATCGGACCAATTGTTTAATCGACTGACTTCGGCCAGGCGATCTGTACCTGATTGATGATCAGCCAAGGTCATATGGCAGGCTGCAGAAAACAACTTCGCCGCATCGGCAATTCGTTGGTCATCTGTCGCAATAATAACTTCTGCAGCACCACTCTCGACGCCGCGTTTATAAACACGCTGCAACATTGGCTTCCGGCTATGTTCTTCAGCGGTTTTCCTGGCAATCGTTCAGATGCAATATGCGCCGGGATGATGACAACAAAATTTTTCACTATCGATTGTACTTCCTGCGCGATATTTTTTTGAGCAGCGCGCTTAACAAAGCTTCCCCTGCAGAATCGCGAAAATGAATATCAACCGGAACATACCAGCAGCGGCTTGTGTCAAGCCAGGACAGGCATTTTACAGCATCCTTTTCGGTCATGACGATTTCAAGGTCGTCGTCGAATGTCAGATCACTCTGCCTGATTTCCGCATGATCCGGCAACGGGTGCCGTATGACCTCGATGTCATACGATTCAAGCAAGCGAAAGAATCGTTCCGGATTGCCGATGCCGGCTACTGCATGGACCGTTTTCCCGGCAAACATTTCAATCTGCATTACTTTTGCATTGTCCAGTGTACTAATCGAGGTTGCCTGTAAATCGAATTTCGCCGGGTGCCAGTCGGCGGCACGCCGCAATAATTCGTTTTTGTCATTGCTGAACTGCTGCACCAGTACTTGATCGACGCTTTTCAGTCTGGAGGCAGGTTCTCGCAGCGGCCCTGCTGGCAGTAAATTGCCATTACCAAACCCACGAGTACCATCAATCACAACAATCTCAAAATCCCGGGCAAGACGAAAGTGTTGCAATCCGTCATCAGAAACGATCACATCAACGCCAAGTTCGATTATCGCGCGGGCTGCAGCCACGCGGTCAGGATGCACAACCACCGGGCAATCGCCACGTTTGGCCATTAACACAGCTTCATCGCCGACTATGACCGGATCACTGTCCGCCGTGGCCTTAACCGGTATCGATCCGATTTTGCCACGATAACCGCGGCTAATGATGCCGGGTTGGAAACCCTTGTCTCTGAGCTGCGTAACCAGCCAGATAGCCAGCGGCGTCTTTCCGGTTCCGCCAACCGTCATGTTGCCAACAATAATTACCGGAACCGGCATCCTCTGGGAACTTTTGAGGCCGGTGCTGTACAAATATTTGCGCAGTACAACGACACCCGTATATATCCAACTCAGTGGCAAGAGCAAGCGGTAGATCGAAGACTCGCCGTACCATATCTTGTGCGCCAGGTTTTCTCTGCCGCGGCTCATCGCGGCCGCAGCAGAGCGTCAGCTAGCGTCTTTTTCATCGCGAAACTGCAGTCGATAAAGATTCGCATATACACCGCCTGTTGCGAGCAATTCCTGATGGGTACCAGACTCCACGATCCGGCCCTGATCAAGAACGATGATCTGATCCGCATTCTCAACGGTCGACAGGCGATGCGCAATAATCAACGTAGTACGATCCGCCATCAAGGCGGCCAGTGCTTCCTGAATGCGCCGTTCTGATTTGGTATCCAGCGCCGAGGTTGCTTCATCGAGAATCAAAACGGGTGAATTTTTCAGCAGTGCACGACCGATTGCTATGCGTTGCCGCTGACCACCAGACAACAATATCCCGCGATCACCGACGATCGTATCGAATCCTTCCGGCAGCTCATTAACAAAATCAATGACGTGAGCCGCTTCGGCCGCTTGCAGCAGTTCCGCCCGGCTACATTGTCTCAGCTGCCCGTACGCCAGATTATTGGCGATCGTATCATTAAAAAGAATAACGTCCTGGCTGACCAGGCTGATGTTGGAGCGTAGTGAGGCCAGCTCGTAGTCCTGTACCGCTGTGCCATCGAGCAGGATTTCACCGGACCCGACATCATAGAATCGTGGCACCAGGCTCACCAGCGTCGACTTGCCACTGCCGGAGTGGCCGACGATGGCAATCGATTTTCCTGCCTCGACTTTGAACGACACGTCTTTAAGGACCGGTGGTTTATCATCACCATAGGAGAAACCCACGTTCCTGAATTCGACTGTGCCGGCGGCCTTGTCCACCACATAGGTGCCAGAGTCCACTTCATCCGGCTCATCGATAATTGCGAACAGACTGTCGCCGGCAGCGATGCCACGCTGTAGTGTCGCATTGACGTTGGTTATTCGGCGCAGTGGTTGCAACATCAACATCATCGCACCAAAAAACGACATGAAGCTGCCCGGACTAAGATTACCGTTGAGAGATTCCAGACCTGCGGCATAAATAACACCGGATACGCCAATACCGAATATTACTTGCGTAACCGCAACGCCAAGCGCCCTTGACCGTATGAGTTTGAGGTTCTGCTTTCGATTTCTCTCGTCAACCTCGATCAGGCGATCCATCTCGTAATCAAGACCGCCAAAAATTTTGACGACGCGATTGCCACTGAGCACTTCATCGGTAACCTGCGTCACTTCACCAACGGAATCCTGTATGCGACCACTGTAACGACGAAACGCCCTGCCCAGAATCTGAATCAGCACTGCAACCACCGGCAGCAAGATCATGACAAATACGAACAGGCGAGTGCTTTGATAAAGCATGACCCCGATCGCCGCAAATATTGTCAGCAAATCGCGCACCATCACGGTGACGACACTGGTTACTGATTCCGCAACCATCTCGACGTTATAGGTCATGCGTGACAACATCGGCCCGGTCGCATGCGTCTCTATAAACCGTGAGGGCAATGTCAGGAATTTCCGGAAGACATCACGTCGCAATGAACTGATTACACTGCGACCAATCCAGCCAAGGGTTGCTTCAGTCGCAAATCCCGTCAATCCCCGGCCTATGAAAATGGCAACAAATGCGAGCGGCATCCATCTTGACGTCTCAATATTGTGCGCAACCAGCGTCTCGTCCATCAACGGGCCTACCAGCCAGACCATAGTCGCTTCAATGACGGCCGTTCCGGCCATCGCTATCACTGCAATCATGCCAATAAACTTGTGCGGCATGACATACCGCCAGAGACGTCTGTAAACTTCTTTGACGCGAGGACTTAGTTTGTTAGTCACTGGTCGCCCGGATCATTCACTGTCGCGATGCTGATCTTCACAAAACCCAGCTTGCCCGCCACGTCCATTGCCGTAACCACGAATTGATGACGCGCGTTCGCATCAGCGCTGATAGTCAGCGGTAACGACGTATTTCCACCCGATACTTTTTGCAATGCGTTGCGAATGGTTTCCGGTCGGTTGTTAACCAGTTCCCGACCATTGACGAAAAAAGTGCCCTGCTCCGTGATCATGATTTCCAGTTGCTGGGCCACGTCTTCGACAATCACTGAGTTGTCTGCTGCAGGCAGGCGAATCGATATTTGTGTTTGTTTGACAAAACTGGTCGAGACCATAAAAAAGATCAGCAGCAGCAAAACGACATCAATCAGTGACGTCATGTTGACTTCCGGTTCTTCCTTGGCGCGACCGGTCAGTTTCATTTTTTCTTTTTACCGCGCTTTTTTGTCTTGTCCTTGCGCCGATGCAATGCTTCCACCAGCTTGATGGCTTCCTTTTCCATATCGACCACCAGCGTATCAATGCGACTGCGATAGTAGCGATAGCCGATCAGGGCCGGTATGGCGACGCTCAGGCCTGCGCCGGTAGTAATCAGCGCTTCAGCGATGCCGCCCGCAAGCGCAGTCGGATTGCCTACCCCCTGCGTAGTGATGGCGGTGAACACCTTAACCATGCCGATAACAGTACCGAGCAAGCCGAGCAACGGCGTTATCGCAGCGATTGTCCCCAACGTATCCAGATAACGCTCCATCTCGTGCACCACGTGCCGTCCGGTATCCTCGATACTGTCCTTCATGATCACGCGCTCACGATCTCTGTTGATCAGGCCGGCGGCAAGAATCTGGCCAAGCGGTGAGCCCTGGTGCAGCGTCTGGATCTGGCTTTGATCAAGCGCATCCTTTTCAACCCAGCCCCAGACTTTGCTGGTCAGATCCTCCGGGATTACACGGCTTTTCTTCAGCGTCCAGAATCGTTCCAGCACAATGCCCATGGCAATAATTGCGCACAGGATGATGGGCACCATCAACAGGCCGCCAGCTCTAACGATATCAACCATATACAGAGATTCCAGGGAAAATCGGAATATACAGTGACCGGCCTGAGAATTCACGGTTCACGGTGGCAGCTAAGCCCGGACACTTCATGAATTGTCCGGGCTAGCGCAGTTCGTCGTGCCAGTATTTACGCGAATCGACGCGTGCCCGGTGCACTGGCCCAACTCCACCGGAACTGCAGATGCGCTGGCTGATAGCACCTTCCATCGCGGTGTTAAGCACACTGGCCCCGGCATGCTCCCAGCGCTGCACAACGTCCGCCCGGGGCATTCCCCAGCGATTGCCAAACCCCGCTGAGACGACGGCCAAAGCGGGCTGGAGCGCAGCGACGAATGGCGAACTCGAAGACGTAGCGCTGCCGTGATGCGGGACCAGCACAATATCGGCTCGCGTCAGCCCAGACGCATGCACCAGCAGCGTTTCGACCGGCGCTTCAATGTCCCCGGTGAGCAAAAGCCGGGTGCTGCCGATGCTGACGAGTACCACACAGGAGCGGTTATTCCCCTCCCAGGCGCTGCTATTGCGCGGATGAAGAATTTCAAAGCGGACCTCATCCCAGGTCCAGTGAACTCCGGCGGTACACTGAATCTGCGGCGTTTGTGACTGTTCGACCGCCTCGCCGACCAGTACCTGATCTGTCTCGTATTTTTGCAGCAGCGATTTAAGACCGCCCGCATGGTCCTGGTCGGCATGACTCACGATTAGCTTGTCCAGTCTTTCGACACCGACGTTTTGCAGAAAAGGCATGATCACCAGGTCTGCAGTATTGGTACCACTGCGAAACGCGGGTCCGGTGTCGTACAACAGTACGTGCTGCCGGGTGCGCAGTACTACGGCGAGGCCCTGCCCCACATCCAGCACAGAGTAGTCGAGGCAGCCAGCCGGTGGTGGCGGCGGCTTGTACAAGAGCACCGCGACGATTGCGATCCACGCCAACCTGCGCCCGGGCCACCCAACTGGCAGGATTACGTGCAGCAGTGGCAGTACCGCAACGAGAGCGAATGCGCCACCGAATGCCGGAATCGAAATTCGCAGTTGGGGACGTTCAGCAACGAATTTGACCAGCATCAGGACGATGCGGATGCTTTCATAAGCCCACCGGAGTAGCGTATCCCCCGCCGCCTGCAACGGGCCATCGAGCAACATGCCAAAAAGGCATAAGGGCACGGTGAAGAAATTGAATATCGGCAACGCCAGGAGGTTGACCAACGGTGCGGCGATTGCAACCCGATCAAAAACGAATACAGTGAGTGGAAACAGCCCGGCGAGCAACGCAAATTGCAAATAAACCAGGCGTCGCGTGTTGGTTGCGATAGGCGCCGCAAACTGACCAACATGGAAGACCGTTTGCGGAAAATATTGCTGCCCGCAAACATATAAAATACCTACCGCTGCGAACGACAGCATAAATCCGGGCAGCAAAATCGCGATCGGATCAAACACGAAAATGACCAGCCCTGGAATCGCCAGCATGGTGCCAATCGGGATTCGGCGGCGGAACGCCAGCGCAAAGGCAATGACCAGCGCCATCAGCAATGCGCGCTGAGCGGGAACTGCCATGCCTGACACCATCGCGTATGCGCCTGCGGCAAGAATCGCAACCAGCGCAGCCAGGTCCCGCACATTACGCCTGGTGCAAAATGGCGCGAGCAAAACCCGGCAAAGCAGAAAAATACTGCCTGCAGCGAGGCCGATATGCAACCCGGAAATCGCCATCAGGTGGCTGGTACCCGAGGCGGCATAGCGATCCCATTGTTCGCGCGTAATTTTGTGCCGCGCACCGACACCAATCGCCATGAGCACGGCAGCAGCATCGTCATCGGGCAACAACGCAGCAACGCGGGCGACGAAATGACCACGAATGCGCCCGATCAGGTCTGCGGGCAAAGCCCGCAATTGTCGATTTTCGCCATCGTCGAGAACGTAGCCGGTCGCGCCAATTCCTTTGCGAAACAGCCATCCTTCATAGTCAAAGCTGTGCGGATTGACGTAACCGTGCGGCCGGCGCAACTTTACCTGCAGCCGCCATAACTCGCCCGCCGATGGCAGGTCCGGCGGTTGATACCAACTCATGCGCAATCGGCGCGGCAAATCCGGCCGGTCCACGGGCGCCGCGAAGAATCGTAACGTATCCGAAGCATATACGGGAAAATCAATGATATACGCATCGATTGTCAGCGCCTGATTCTGCCAGGAAGGATCGAGTCGATCGTCAATGTGGTTCTGTGCGGCATACCACATGAGCGTGAAACCAAGCAGGGAGGCGCCGGGAAGACGCAGCCTTGGGAAGAACAGGCAACCGACAGCCAGCGCTGCTGCCGGCCAGAACCATGCCGCGGCAGGCAATTGCTGCAAAATCTCCAGTGAGTACGCACCGGACAATATGCACAAGACAATAGCTGGCATACTCCGCTTCCCTGCGGTTTGTCGTTATCATGCCGCTCAACGCAGCGAACGCAACACACGATGGAAGCGAAACCGAACGGATATGCCAAGACGATTTTTTCGCAATATTGCCAAGAAAAGAGAGTACCTGCTGGATCAGTGGTACCTGGCACCTTTCAGTCACCTGCTCCACGACCCCAGGTTGTGGAGTGTGCGCCGACGCAACGTCGTGCCAGCTTTCGCCCTTGGCCTGTTTATTACCTGCCTGCCATTTCCCGGCCATATGCTCGGTGCCGCGTTGCTTGCGTTGGCCATGCGCATCAACATCCCGGTCGCCGCTCTCGCGACTGTCGTCAACAATCCGTTGACCGCCGGTCCCATCTATTATTCTGCATTTCAGCTTGGCGAATTAATGCTCGGGCTGGAACCACGCCCGTTTGATTTCGAATTGTCGTTATCGTGGCTGCTCGACGGGTTCGTCTACATCTGGCAGCCGCTGCTTTTGGGCTGTGTAATGATCGGCGCCATGTTCGCGCTGGTCGGCTACGTGGGGCTGAACCTGCTCTGGCGCTGGTCGATTGCCGACTATCTGGCCAAGCGGCGGAAAAGAGCTGCGTTGCGCGAATTTGCTGATTAGTCAGCCTGCACCAACCGCCCGTTTTCCAGCACCAGTATCCGGTCCATACGCCGCGCGATATCGTGATCATGGGTCACGATCACCAGGCTGGTCTTTAACTCCCGGTTCAGGTCCAGCATCAATTGCAAAATTTGCTCGCCGTTGCCGGCATCAAGGTTGCCGGTCGGCTCATCGGCCAGCACCAGTTTTGGCCGGGTAATCAACGCCCGTGCCACCGCCGCACGCTGACGCTCGCCCCCGGACAACTCGCCGGGTTTATGGTCCAGTCGTTCACCCAGGCCAACCCTGGTCAACAACTCACCCGCCTGCGCGAACGCCGCGCTCTTTTTGATCCGGCGAATGAGTAATGGCAGCGCTACGTTTTCGTGTGCGGAGAACTCGGGCAGCAGATGATGAAACTGGTAAACAAACCCAATGTAGCGATTGCGCAGGAAGCTTTTCTCTTTTTCATCGGTATTCGCAAGCGACTTGCCGTTGATCAAGACTTCGCCTGAGGTTGGATCATCAAGACCACCCATTATCTGCAACAGCGTTGTTTTACCGGAGCCGGATGAACCGATAATGGCCAGGCGCTCGGCTTCTTTGATGTGCAGGTCAACACCACTCAAAACTTCGAGTGTTGAATCGCCTTCACGAAATCGTCGCACAATGGAACGACAGGTAAGGACATCGCTATCAGTAGCAACTTCATTCATATCTCAGTGCCTCCGCCGGCATGGTGCGCGCACCACGCCAGGCTGGATACAATGTCGAAACAAGCGCCAATACGAGTGCGATGGAACTAATCTGCAATACATCTTTGATCCTCAGATCGGATGGCAGGTCACTGATGAAATAGACGTCTGCTGCGAGAAATTTGATACCGAATACAGTTTCCATGAACGCAACGATGTTTTCGAGATTGAGTGACAACAGGACACCGAGAATCGCGCCGGCCAGTGTGCCAACGACGCCGATGATTGTGCCCTGCGTAACAAATATTTTCAGGATGCTGGTGGGCGTCGCACCAACGGTACGCAAGATTGCAATGTCCGTTTGCTTGTCTTTGACGACCATCACCAGGGTCGAAACAATATTGAATGCAGCTACTGCAATTACCATGAGCAAAATAACAAATAGAATTGACTTGGTAATCTGAATCGAGCGAAAGAAGTTTACATGGCGACGTGTCCAGTCACTCACCAGCACGCCACCGCCGGCAGCAATCGCCACCCGTCGTACAACTTGTGCCGCGTCGAATATATCCGTCACGGAGAGACGAATCCCGCTGACGTTGTCAGACATGCGGAATAATTTTTGCGAATCGCGTATGTTCATAAACGCGAGACGGCGATCAAACTCGTACATACCCACACGATATATACCACTGACTGTGAATCGCTTGGTTCGTGGCACGATGCCGGCAGGCGTCACCATGCCCTCCGCCAGCGTCACCGTTATCTTGTCGCCAATCGATGCGCGCAACGTGGCTGCGAGTTCCACGCCCAAAACAATATTGAAGCTGCCAGGATTGAGGCTGGCCAAATCGCCCTCGATCATGACCTCATCGATACCTGATACCTGCGCCTCGAGTTGCGGATCCACGCCGCGAAACTGCGCGCCACTTAGTTGATGTTCAAATACCAGCAACCCCTGCCCGTTGACATATGGCGCTGCGGCGGCAACATCGGCTTGCGCTTCTGCAGTATCAACCCAGGCTCTCCAGTCCACTATGCCGCTATCCGTATTCTCGATCGTGGCGTGCGCCGACATCGCCAGCAGCCGATCTTTCAATTCCCGCTCGAAGCCATTGACGACGGAAAGCACGACGATAAGAACAGCCACCGCAATTGCTATTCCCAGCATTGATATTGCCGAGATCAGCGATATGAAGCCGTTGCTGCTACGTGATCGTACGTAACGGTTGCCCATCCAGTATTCGTATTTGCCAAACATATTCGACTAATACCGCAGCGCTATCGCGGGATTAACACGCGCTGCACGTCGTGCCGGGTACAGCGTCGCCAGTGAAGTCAGGACAAATGCAGCGACAGAAATAGTGATTACGTCTTCGGCTTCCAGCGTGGATGGAATCTGCGTTACGTAATAGACATCCCCCGGCATAATCTGAAAACCAAACAGCTGTTCGAGCACCGGCACAATGGTCGGGACATTGATGGCGAGTACTACGCCAGCGAGCACACCGAAAAACACGCCCAGCCAACCAATCACCGCACCCTGAATAAAAAAGATGCGCACGACATCGCCTGGTCCCATTCCCAGCGTTCGCAATATAGCGATATCGCTGGTTTTGTCAGTAACAACCATGACCAGGCTGGCCACGATATTGAATGCCGCCACACCGATAATGAGAGACAGCAGCAACGACATCATCATTTTCTCAAGCCGAATGGCGCGGAAATAACTGGCGTTCGCTATGGTCCAGTCGCTGGACTTGAACCCGGAGCCGAGCCTCTCGGTTAATGCTGCCGAAATAAGTGGTGCAGCCATAACATCATTGGTCAGAAATCGGATAGCGCCGACCCGATCATCCAGAGACAAGATGCGCGCGGCGTCACTGATGTGAACCAGCGCCAGCATTGAATCGTGATCCTGCACGCCAGCTTCGAACACGCCGCGCACGATGAAGCGTTCAAGCACAGATTCCAGTGTGCCGTCTCCTGTCGGTCGCGGGATGAGCAGGACAACGCCATCACCAATTCTGACACCAAGATCCAGTGCGAGAAATCTGCCAAGAACGATACTGTGTGTGTCCGGCTGCAGTACTTCCAGACCTCCCTGCAGGAAATTGACAGTCCTGCCAAACATCGCCTGTTCTTTCCCGGGAAGGACTCCATTGACCAGGACAGCCTTGAGGTTGCCGCTGGTGCGAATCATACCCTCCATCTCGATAACAGGTGCGGCGGCTACCACACCCGGGTCCTGTTCGATTTCCTGCTGAACCTCTGGCCAGTTTTCCAGGGATCCGTCCGCACCCGTGACGTAACCGTGCGCCGTCATACTCAGCAAGCGGTCGCGAAGCTCGCCCTCAAAGCCATTCATTACCGACAATATTACGATTAATGCAGCGACCCCCAGCGCGATGCCGGCAAGCGAGATAAGCGTAATGAAAGAAACGAATCTCGTTTTTCGCTTGGCCCGCAGGTAACGGAGACCAACAAATAGTTCTACTGCTTTGATCATCCGGCGCATTAAAGCATATAAATGGACCGGAACCCGCGCGACCGCCCGCGATGAAATCCAGTAAAAGTGTGACCTGGGTCGCATTTGATCAGCCACTGCGCAAGTCAGGGTGGCGATGTCGGCCGGGTCTGCGCAATACTGAGAACCAGTTCAGCGTGACGACCAGCTGACGGTGCAAAAATCCTGTTGCAGCAACTGTTTTCGGCCTTGTGCGCAATGTATAGTCGCCGGGGCAGGCACCTGGAGAGGCTCCAATGACAAAAAAGATCAGCACAATTATTCTTCTCGCGCTTTCGTTCGGTTTAGGCGGCGTGATCAGCGCGGATACCCTGGACATGAGCAGCAGCGATCGCGCGGCAACTTTCGATCAGGCTGGCAAACCGACGCGCGGCATGACGCAGCAAAGCGTTGAGAGCAATTTCGGCAGCCCGCAAGCCGCTCGCAACGCTATTGGTGATCCACCCATTACTCGTTGGGAATACGCCAACTTCGTCGTATTTTTCGAATATGATCGGGTGATTCACGCCGTATCGAAATAGCCTGGCCTGAATACCAATGCATCTGTAAAGACGCGCACCCCGGTGCGCGTTTTTCGTTGTAGCGCAGGCGAAGAGTGACTGTGCGATAATTCGTGGCCCTTCTTTTCCAGACAATCCAGTGGCGCGCTACCTATTATTTAACCCGGATACCAATGCGCGCGCCGCAAACGCCCTGCCCCCCCATTCAATAAGCTCGCTAGGAAGGCAGATTGGCGCAGCCGCCCCCCTGGTCGCGGTCGAGCTCGCACGTGCTTTGCGCAAGCCGCTGGTCGTCCTGGCCACCGATCCGCGTCACGCCGACCAGCTTGAAGCAGAAATTCGCTGGTTTGCCGGAGCAGACCTGCCAGTACTGCATTTCGTCGAGTGGGAGACCCTGCCCTACGACAGTTTTTCTCCGCACCAGGACATCGTCTCGCAGCGCCTGCAGGTCCTGGCGACGCTTGGAAAAATGCAACATGGCATCATCATTGTCTCCAGTCCCTCTCTGCTGCAGCGACTGCCGCCGGTAGACTACGTCGCGGCCCATACACTCATGTTGCAGCTTGGGCAATCCATCGACCGCCAGGCGTTTACCGATGCCCTGACCGCGTGTGGTTACCTGCGAATACCACAGGTATCCGAGCACGGCGAATTCGCTGTCCGCGGCTCGCTGCTCGACGTTTACCCAATGGGGTCCACGGTCCCAATTCGCATCGATTTTTTCGATGATGAGATTGAGAGCCTGCGTCAGTTTGATCCGGAGTCGCAACTTTCCGGAAAAATAATCGACTCAATACGCATATTGCCGGCGCGGGAAATCCCGCTGGACGAAAGTGATGTCAAAAGCTTTCGGCATCGCTACCGCGAGCGTTTCGAGGGCCAGCCATCGCGCTCACGCGTCTATCGGGAAATCTCGGATGGCATCGCACACGGTGGCATCGAGTATTACCTGCCATTATTTTTCGACACCACCGCCAGCTTCTTTGATTACCTGCCGCCGGATTCCGTGATTCTCGCACCGACCGACCTGCGCCCGATCATCGATCAGTCCTGGCAGGAGATAGGCGAACGTTACGAATTGTGCAGCCTTGATCGCGAACGCCCGATTCTGCAACCGCACGAAAGTTTTTTTACACCGGAAGACACGGAAAAAAAGCTGGCTTCTTTTCGCCGAATCGAATTCAGCGGCAATTCCCTGGAGGAATCCACAGGGACGCTGAATTTATCGACGCGAATGCCACCGGCATTGAAAATCGAGTCTCGATATGAAGATGCTGCCGCATCACTAATGCAGTTCCTGAATTCCTTTGACGGCCAGGTACTCTTTACTACCGATTCACCGGGACGACGAGAAGCCGTTTTTGATTTACTTTCCGGGCGCGGCCTTGACGTTTCCAGGGTCCAAGACTGGTCGTCATTCGTCGATTCTGAAATGCGCATCGGCATAGCCATCGCGCCGATCGAGTCTGGTGTTTTGCTACCAGCAAGCAGCGTCGCGATCATAAGTGAACAACAGCTTTTCGGCGAACAGCATCAACAGAAAAAACGCCGTCGACGCGCCGAACGGGATCCTGAGACTATTATCAGGCAACTCAATGACCTGCAGGAAGGCTCGCCCGTTGTACACGCTGAATACGGCGTCGGTCGTTATCTTGGCCTGATAACCCTGGAAACCGGCGGTACCAAGGGCGAATTCCTGCATCTTGAATACGCGGACGGTGACAAGCTCTACGTGCCGGTGCACGCGCTGGAGCTGATCTCCCGATACACCGGCGCAGCAGCTGAAAATGCCCCGTTGCATCGTCTTGGCACCGACCAGTGGTCGAAAGCGAAAAAACGCGCCATTGCAAAAATACGGGACGTCGCTGCCGAGCTGCTCGACATTTACGCTCGCAGGGCCGCGACGCCCGGTTTTCGATTTCACTGGTCCGAAGCCGACTATCGCGCCTTTGCAGATGGCTTTCCGTTCGAACCGACAGACGATCAGGCGCGGACAATCGATGAAGTGCTGGCCGATCTTGCGTCGGATAGCCCGATGGATCGCGTGGTATGCGGCGACGTGGGCTTTGGCAAAACCGAGGTCGCGTTGCGCGCCACCTTCGCTGTCGTTCATGGCGGCAAGCAAGTCGCGGTACTGGTGCCCACTACCCTGCTCGCCCAGCAGCACGGCCAGACATTTCAGGATCGTTTTGCCGACTGGCCGGTACGGGTCGAAGTCCTCTCGCGTTTTCGCTCTGCGAAGGAAACCAGGGAAATTGTCGAAGGACTGCGCTCGGGCAACGTCGATGTCGTCATTGGCACGCACCGCCTGTTGCAACACACGAAAGATTTCAAAGACGTCGGCCTGATTATAATCGACGAGGAACATCGTTTCGGCGTGCGTCACAAAGAGGCCATAAAATCCCTGCGTAGCGAAGTCGACGTTCTCACCCTGACGGCAACGCCGATACCGAGAACGCTTAACATGGCGCTTGGTGGCCTTCGCGAGATGTCGCTGATCACGACCCCCCCCGCGGGCAGGTTGTCGGTAAAAACATTCGTCAGCGAATGGAATGATGTCCTCATTCGCGAGGCCTGCCTGCGTGAAATCAAACGTGGTGGCCAGGTTTACTTCGTCCACAATCGTGTCGAAGACATCAATAGTGTTGCGGAAAAGCTGAAGAAGCTGGTTCCTGAAGCAGATATTCGGGTCGCCCACGGACAAATGCGAGAGCGCGACCTCGAGCAGGTCATGCTCGACTTCTACCATCGGCGTTTCAATGTGTTGCTGTGCACGACGATTATTGAAAGCGGCCTTGATGTACCGACTGCCAATACCATTATCATCAACCGGGCCGATCGTTTCGGGCTCGCGCAGTTGCACCAGTTGCGTGGCCGGGTCGGTCGCTCACATCATCGCGCTTATGCTTATCTTGTCGCGCCACCAAGGGCCGTTATGACGGCCGATGCGATAAAGCGACTCGAGGCAATTAACGCTCTGGAGGACCTTGGTTCCGGCTTCACACTCGCAACACACGATCTGGAAATTCGCGGCGCGGGCGAGTTGCTTGGCGATACGCAAAGCGGGCAAATACAGGCAATCGGTTTTTCGCTGTATACGGAGTTACTCGGACGGGCCGTGGATGCACTGCAGCGCGGTGATGTGGCGGACCTGAACAAGCCGCTGAATGCAGGTACCGAAATCAACCTGCACGTGCCGGCGCTGCTCCCGGACGACTACGTACCGGATGTTCACCTGCGCCTGATTCTCTACAAGCGCGTCTCCGGAGCCAAATCGCACAGTGAGCTCCGCGACCTGCAGGTGGAACTGATCGATCGCTTTGGCCTGCTCCCGGAAGCCGCTAAAAACTACATGCGCATCGCCGCCATCAAGCTTGACGCGATCAGGCTTGGCGTCGAGAAAATCGATGCGTCCGATGCGGGCGGCTACCTGATTTTCGCTGATCAAACCAGGGCAGACCCGCTCGAATTGGTCAAGTTGGTGCAAAATGACGGTCAAATCTATCGTATGCAGGGCGCACATCGACTACAGTTCCGTCTGGATCTTGCTGACATCGCTGATCGCTTTACTCAGGTCGAAAAGTTGCTGGATAAACTGACCGCAGACGATGTCGAAAACAAGGTAATGACGGGCTGATACCCGTGATGTACAGACTGAGATGAACAAATGACGTTTGACAGGCTCGTAGAAGAAAAGGGAAATTCCAGCTGGCGATACAAGCTGGCAGCCGGCGCATTGGTCGCTCTGGCTTCCGGCATTGCTCTCGGACAGCAGGTGGGTAATCCCGCCACCCTGGCTCCTGCAGAAGAAGTTGAGCCGATTCCGCGCTACAAAGTTGAGCTTATCGTATTCGAGTACAACGCCGGCAACGCCGCTGACATGGAGCTTTTCGCACCCGACCTTGAAACAACGCAGCCACTGGTGTTTGCGGACGACGTCGCGGTCGAGGAAGAAATTCTGCCACCTCCATTTGCTGAAGAAGAACTTATCCTGAAGGAAATATCGACCCACGAGCAAGCGGGCCTCAAAGTTCTTGATCCGTCGGAGTATGTGCTCAATGACATCTACGACAAGCTGGTCGAGCTCGATGCTTACACGCCGTTAGTGCGCACCGCCTGGACTCAGGAAACCATTGAGGAGAATCTGACCACGCCTATAAAACTGCGTCGGCTCGGGAATTCGCCGTTGCGACTAAATGGTACCGTCACGCTGTATCTCAGTCGGTACCTGCACCTGGTTGTCGATCTTGCGCTGGATGAAAAAACAGCCCGACCTGACCCTGATGCCCAACCTGACCCAGCGGATCGTGCGCCCTACTACGGCGACAACCGCAGCCGGTCCGATGACGACTTTGGTTACGCACAGGAATATCAATCTGCGCCCGTTCACTTTCGAATCGAGGAAGATCGTATCGTCAGGAATGGTGAATTACGCTACTACGACCATCCCAGGTTTGGCGTATTGGCCAAAGTAACGCGCGTTGAGGAAGTCCGGCAGGAGATTGGGACGACGGCGCTACCGATCAGCAGCACGGCCAACTAGTTACTTCTGCAGAACGCTGCTGAGAAAGTCCTTGGCATTCGAACCGTCAGATCCCGCCTGCACGACATTGGTGTGATAGGAAACCGTTACGTATTTCGCCACCCTGGAACGCGGGTGATGCAGACCCAGTCCGCGCACCGCCGTCGAAATCTTCGCCGCGAAGTCACCCACGCCATCTTCATCGGATGCGTGTGACAAAACGACCAGCCGATCCACATCCTTATTTTCGATTCTAGCCGCGACGTCGCTGGCGCGCCGCAAACAACGTCGAATAGCCTGGGCCACGCGCCGCTGACATGAATCTGCGGCATGCCGGCCGAAGACTTCGAGGTACGCATCGAAATCGACCAATGTGAACGCCACCAGCGCAAGCGAGGATTTTTCGCGGGCGGCAACCGCCCAATCATGTTCCAGCACCTCCTTGAACGAGTTTTCGTTCAGGAAGCCGGTTACCGCGTCATCCCGGGACAGGTCGCGGATTCGCCGCTTGGCTTTTAGCAGTTCCTGTTGAATATCACCATCGGCAGGATAAACAGATCCTGTTCCACTGCGCCAATAGGCAGCGTAATAGCTGGCACTCTCACCTTTAGCAGCGGCCAGCGGTTTCAGGAGCAGGAGATAGTCGCGGCCATCAAGTTCGACGGCAATGCTGGTTTCGTGGCGCGCTCTTACGCTTTCACTGATCTCAAGCGCGAGATCGCGACCGACCATGTGTTCCACAACATCGGCAAACGGTTTATCGAGAACTTCTGTATCGCTGGCGAGAGACTGGTATGCGGCGTTGCACAAGACGACCGGCCAGTCCGGATGATCGATCTGCGCAACCAGAACAGGTTCTGCCGAATCGGCAATAACCTGCTGCAGGATTTTGGCCTGTAATTTTTTCATTTTTCCAGATGCTCCGCTGCCACGTCACAATGCTCATGGTGCAACAAGGCCACCTTTGTCGAACCGCTACCGGGCTGACGGCGAAAAAAATGCAGCAAGAAGCGCCATAGCCTTGGTTCTGGCCGCCATCGTACTCGTTTCCACCTCCGCGTGTATCGCATTTTCGCTGCGCCCTGCTGCATAATTGACGATGAGCGACAGGCACGCATAGTCCATGCCCAGTTCCATCGCCAGTGATGCCTCCGGCATCAAGGTCATGCCAACGTAATCGGCACCATCGCGCTCCAGCCTGTCCACTTCGGCCGCCGTCTCGAGACGTGGCCCTTGTGTCACTGCGTAAACACCACTGGCGTGAACGGCAACATTCGCCGCCGCAGCGGCGCGCAGCAGCCCTTGTCGCGACGACCCCGCAAATGGCTCGGTAAATTCTATGTTGACGATCGCGTTGCTACCATCGTAAATACTGTGCTCCCGATCATGCGTATAGTCGATGAGTTGATCGGGCACGGCGATCGCACCTGGATGAATATTCGTTGCGATGACGCCGACGGTATTCAATCCAATGATGCAATCGACCCCAAGCTGCTGCAGCGCTTTCATGTTTGCCCGGTAGTTGATTTTGTGCGGCGGTATGCGGAAATCATCACCGTGTCGTCCGAGAAAGAGTACTGGTCGATCACCAAAGACCAGCGCACGAATCGGACTGGATGGTTCGCCGAAATCTGTTGTGACGACCTGCTCGGCCGAATCAGCGGCCATTTCCTGAAGACCGCTACCGGCGATGATGGCGTATTTTTTTTCTGCTCTTACCACTGTCTGCATCCTGACGAAAGAATTGATCAAATAATTAAGGTCCGGTCCATGAAGGCTTTACGGGCCACCCTGAAATTAGCCGGTCAGATAATAAAATCCTGGCCGGCATAAAGCGACCCAAAACAGGCTTCCATCCTCTATACTTTGTAGGTCGGTGTGCGAGATTTATGCCAGATCACTGATGATGAGGAACCAGAACAAGTCGTGCGAATAGCACAGAGGAGGATTTATGGGCGCATTTGAGAATGCCAGGAAGTTTTTTGACGCTTGCGACAAGCCGGCAGGCTGGGCTGGTTGCAAGCAATACGTAGCGGACAACGCCTCATTCGTCGCGCAAAGTGAACCCCTGGCCGAGATCACTACAATAGAAGGTTATTGCGAATGGATGGCGGCTTTCGGCAATGTAACCGTGCCGGGGGCAAGCTACGATTTGCACACCAGCAGTTACGACGAGGATAGCAATACGGCCGTATTTTTTGCGACTTATCACGCGAAGCACACCGGCGAAGGCGGGCCCGTGCCGCCAACCCAACAAGAAACCCATTCGCACTATGTTTATGTTCTATCCATGGACGCCGATAACAAGGTAGAGAAAATGGTCAAAATCTGGAACGCACCCTGGGCGTTAAAAGAACTGGGCTGGATGTAAGACTGCCAGGTTTTGCGATGACGTGTCACTGATACAAAGCGCTCACCGCCATATTCCAGTCGATGCCGCCACCGTTGTATTTGCTCACACAAGTGTTCGCATCGATGAACAAGTCCTCGTAACGATTGCGCATACGCTCAGTAATTGTGAGCGTGGTGGAAAACGCCGGGATGTAGCCGGTCCGGGCAA